>Ga0181536_10004247_pt1 | contig 15240 bp, 16 predicted proteins | sample PEATcosm2014_Bin_41_FD_121105 | JGI IMG/M metagenome (GOLD analysis project Ga0181536, IMG submission 121105) | Peatland microbial communities from MTU Mesocosm Facility, Houghton, MI, USA - PEATcosm2014_Bin17_60_metaG | ecosystem: Environmental > Terrestrial > Soil > Wetlands > Peat | place... | reverse complement strand
CGGCGCGCTGTCATTCGAAGTCGTCGAGCAAATCGGCGAGAACCCGATCGCAAATCAGGATCCATTCATCGTTTCCACGATCGACGAGGAACTCGACGCCGCCAGCCGCAGCGGCAATCGCACCGACGATCCGAATCGCGCCTGGTTCGAACCCCACGTGCTCAGCCATCCTTACGCGTATGAGCGAATCGCCCAGCTCTTCGACAGTCCGCGCGCTCCCGATCTGGTCCTCAGCCCCAAGGCCTACGCCTACGGAATCCAGCCGGGGCAGCATGGCGCGCTCGACGTGGTGCAATCCCGCGCGCCGCTGGTGTTCAGCGGTCCGGGCGTCCGCGGCGGACTCTTCAAGCTGGGCGCCCGCCAGGTCGATGTCGCGCCGACGATCGCGCGCCTGATGGGATTCCCGAAAATCGCCGGCCTCGACGCGTCGGGCTCACCCGCCGAGGTTTACTTGAAGCGCCAGGACGGCAATCCGCTCGAGGAAATTATCGACAATAACGGCAGGCGCCCAACTAGCGCCTACATGTTCCTGCTTGACGGCCTGTCGCATTCGGAACTGCGCCATCAGCTCGATAACAATCCTGGCGCGATTCCAAACCTCGCCGGCCTCGTCGAGCGCGGCGCGATGCTCTCGCACGGATCGATCGTCAATTTCCCGAGCATCACGTGGCCCAGCCACTCGACGATTCTGACCGGCACATGGTGCGGGCATCACGACGTCGTCAATCCCACTTTCCACTTGCGCGAGCATCGCGAGACCGTGCCGATTCAGGGCAACATCTTCGAGACCGAGCGTTTTCTGAATCCCGGCGTCGAGACGCTCTACGAGGCCTTCAAGCGCGCCCGTGGCCCGGGCGCGATCACGGCCTCGATCCATGAGCCGCAGGGACGCGGCGCCGATCACGCCGTGTTCGAGCGGCGGATTGTCGGCGACAAGGCGCGCCTCAAAGCGCTCACCGCCGAGATGTTCGGCGAAATAAGTCCGCGATGGCAGGCCGACAATATGCCCACGATGGCTCGCGAAGAGCTCGTGGATATCCGCGGCATGGCGCAAGCGATCAACCTCTTCGAACATTGCAACGGCGGCGCTCCGGTGTTCGTCGCGCACGAGTTCGTGATCACCGATGGCGCCGGCCACGACTACGGCCCCCATCACGAGGGGCTCCGTGAGGCGCTCTACCGCACCGACAAACGAATCGGCGCGGTGCTCGAGTTGTTTCGCGCGCGCGGCTTGCTCGAATCCACGCTGTTCATCGTCACTTCCGACCACGGGATGGCGGCGCAGCGCGTCGAGCTCAAGGCGAACCCGGCGCTCGAGCCGGAGCGGGCGGGAATCCAGGGCGTGTTTGCCGAGCCGATGATTTATCTGCGCGATCTGCGAGTCGAGATCGAGCGCGCACGCGATCTGCGCAGCATTGCGGTCACCGTGCTGGACAACGATTACCTGCCCGACGGGGAGCATCCGCCGATTACCGGTGCGCGCGTCACGCTGACTGGCCGTGGCGGCAACGACACCGTCATGGCGGATTCGCGGACGCCGGAAAGCGGACGGGTCGCGTTTGCGACGCCCGCCCACACCTCCGACGCCGAGCTGACGGTGAGCGTCGAGCGCGATGGGTTCAACCGTCGCGTGATCCGAGCGGATGGCGCATCGATCGCCAAAGACATTCGCCAAATCCTCTACGCGAATCTGATTTCGTAAGGACGATGCGCGACCTCGATGGCAAGATAGCGATCGTCACGGGCGGCACGCGCGGGCTTGGGCGCGCCATCTCGCTCGGGCTGGCGCGGATGGGTGCGACCGTCGCGATGAACTACCGCCGCGACGAGGCGAGCGCCGCGCAAACGCTCGCGGAGGTCCGCGCGATCGCGCCACGCTCGATGCTCGTCAAGGCCGACCTCGAGGACGAGTCGCAGGTACGCGCGATGGTGACGCGCGCCGCCTCGGAGCTGGGCGGGCTCGACATCCTGGTCGCGAATGCGGCCGCGACCGCATTCAAGCCGCTGCTCGAAACCAAGCCGCACAATCTCGCCCGCACCTTTGCGCTGAGCGTCAACGGATTCGTCGCCGCGGTCCAGGAAGCGAGCCGCGTGATGGGCGAGGGCGGGCGCGTGCTGATGATTTCGGGGATGGATTCCATTCGCAGCCTGCCCGGCCACGGCGTGCTTGGCGCCGCCAAGGCCGCGCTCGAGAGCATGGTGCGCGACTTCGCGTTCGAACTCGGCCCGCGCGGCATCACGGTCAACGGCCTCAGCGTCGGTTGGATCGACACCGACTCGGCGCGCTTATACGCGCACTACCTGGGCAACTCGTACGAGGATCTTCTGCGCCGATGCGCCGAACGATCCGCGCTGAAGCGGCTGCCGACCCTCGACGAGATTGCCGGATTCGCGTGCCTGATATGCCTGCCCGCGGCCAGCTATCTGACCGCCCAAACAATAATGGTGGACGGCGGCTTCACGCTGAGCTTCCCCGGCGCGAAGTGACGGCGTCGCGAATGTTTCACGTGAAACATTTTTAGTATTACCATGTGGGGTCCGCTGACGCGGCGGAGTCGGCGCACACATCGCTATGCGGAATCTTCTGACATGGAACAGTCGGACGAAAAAATAGGACCGAAGATTGAGATTGGCAGCGCAATCGCGTGGTATTTCCGGCGAGGGTGGCTGCGCTTAATCACGATTCCACTGTTCTTGTACTTGATGCTTGGGCTGCTGTTAGCGGTCTGGACCGGGGTGATTCAATTTTTTGCGGGACTCAGGGCGGTCGGCTTGCTCGTGAGGCTGCTCACCGGATTGGTGGTGCCGGATCTATTCATTTGGTTCTTCTTCCCGTTTCCCGGTGGAATTCTGCTCATACCAGTGTGGCTTTGGTACCTATTGCTCAAAGGCACACCGGAGCTTTGGAGTTCGCCAAAGCGGCGCCCCGGAGCAAGGACTGCGGTTTGGCTATCACTATTTGTAGGAGTTCAACTAATTGCATGGTTCGTCCACGCCGGCGTTTCTCACGGAATTGGTTGGATTGCAGATCGTGATCCTTGCCTTGCAATTGAGGCCGGTTTGACCGGAAGTCAGATGGCGGAAAATTGCGACGACCGCGAACACGCATCGCATCAAGCACGGCTTCGTCAAAGATGGCTGCTTGTGGAGCCGCCACTCAAAAAGGGCTCGCCCACCGTGGTAACGGTCGATTCCAACGCCCTGTTACGAAATTGGACTGTGATCGACGATTTTGAGACGCTTGAAGCCTGCCGAGCAGGCCTCAACGCACAGCGGGGCAAACCGCCTACCGCCTCTGATCTCGCTTATTTCCCGACTGAGGAAAGAGAGTCGCTGACGGTTGCGTCCATCGAGGCCAGTCGCCGCGCAGGTTGCGCATTTGGCGCTTCGCCAGACACACCCGTCCAATGAGACTCAGTCTGTCGCAGCTGGTCAATATTACTTCGACAGGGGCTTGTTGGACACTCCTACATTGAAACTTACACCAACAAACATCGTGAAACAGCAAGTTTCCAACTATGGAACTTCTCACCCTGTTGTTGCACGGCTGCTGATGCAAAGTCGCGAGTTGCTGCCTTGGGCCGGTCTGCCGAACGACATACAAAATATCGTATACGGCATTCATTACGAACTGAAGAACCGCCTGCTCAAGTGCCATGAAGGTTACGCACGTCTAGTTGCGGCCAAAAAAAGGATGTTGCAGACACCCCAACTTGATCCTTATCTGATCGACCTTGAAAACGAAGCCGAAACCTTCCTGTACGATTCGAAAAATTACTTCAGGGACCTACTCGGCATCATCAACGTGTTCTTCTGCACCAACTTCCACGAGGCCCGCGACTTCTATGATGCATCAGGTAAGGGGGATGGGAAGCTGACCCAGTGGGCCAGCAGGCGGTTTGGACCTACAGATCCTTTTACGGAGGTGCTTCGAACAGAACAAGACTGGATAGGTGAGCTCATCCGCAAGCGAAATGCGGTCGAACACCCCGGGGAATATTCTGGCGCTCTCACCATCGAAAATTTCACATCGAGATCCGATGGCCTGTTCACGCCTCCTTCTTGGCACAGAGACAATTTGCGCCCTACTGACCCCCTTGCCGACATAGAAGCGGCTATGGATGGGATGCTAACTCTCGCGGAAAACATATTGGTTGCCTGCATCGCCAAGACCACGAAGTGGTCCATCATCAAGTTCGCGGCAATTCCCGAGCAAGATCGGAAACCCGATTGTCCGATGAGAATCATAGCTCAATTGAGAGAAGCGTAGAGGAAAAGAATCCAGTATCAAGTTTTATCCGGAGTCGATTTTTTCACCGGGCGTCGCCCGGCGAGACCGAGCACTCACATGAGCTTGCCGAGGCAAACGTCGAGCCAATCCCCCAGCAAACCGATGGCGGCTTCACGCTGAGCTTCCCCGGCGCGAAGTAATGGCGTCGTCGTCGGTGTTCCTGTGAGTCCGGGTTTCGAGCCGAGTTTGGGGATGAACTATTCAGCCTGACCCCGGCGGATTTGGCGTGCTATGCGTACGCTATGGTCAATCGCCAGGATGACCCGTACTCGCTCGCCTCGCCCGGATTCGGGCGAGGTCTGCTCTCGGCAGAAATTATTTTTGACGGAACAAAGCTAGCCCTAGTAGCCGGACCCTCCCAAAACCGCTACGGATGGTATGAATTGGTATTTATTCCCTTGACACAAGTACTTGCTTGGGTGTAAATTAACACTCATGCAGCCGAAATACACACTGGCAGACTTGAATCGTGATTTCCCCAATGATGATGCGTGCCTTGAATGGCTCAAAAACTTACGCTGGCCGAATGGTATCACGTGCAGGAAATGCGGTCAGATTCGCAAGCATCATCGCGTAGCCAAGCGCCTCTGCTATGCGTGCGACTCCTGCGGTACGCACGTCTATCCGCAAGCGGGAACGATTCTGCAAGATAGCCGGACTCCACTGGTCTATTGGTTCCGCGCGATCTTTCTGATGGCCACAACGCGCATGGGCATCGCGTCGAAACATCTGGAACGCGAAATCGGCTGCGGTTACAAAACCGCGTGGCGCATGAATCGGATGATTCGCAAGCTGATGAACGAAGATATTTTAGAGATGTTAGGCCAAGTCGAAATCGACGAATCATATTTCGGCGGGCGCGCGAAAAACCGGCACATCGATCACAGAACAGGCGAGCATCCAAACCCGCCAAAGACTGCTGTTCTTGGCATACTGCAACGCGCTGGAAACGTGGTCGCTGCGGTCATCCCTGAAACGTCTCGCGAGCACATTTTACCTCGCATCAAGAAATTTGTGACGCCGCGAAGTATGGTCTTTACCGACGAAGCTAAAGTCTATCGAAACCTTCCCCAAATGGGATACGGCCACCAGCGCGTCTATCACAGCGCCAACATTTACGTTGAAGGCGAGGCGCATACCAATAGCGTCGAATCGTTTTGGAGTATTGCGAAGAACGGAATACGCGGCTCGAATCGCCACGTGGGAAGCCGGTATCTACAGGGTTATCTCAACGCTTACGCTTTCCGCTGGAACCATCGGCGCGACGGCGTTTCGATGTTCCGGGCGATTGTTTCGCGTCTGCCTTCTTCAAGGCCGACTCCGACGAAAGAACCAGCGAGCGAAACACTCCCTCGAAATCCGCTTTCGTGAATGGCCGCTTCTTCATGCTTCGCCACCATCGGTTTTACGCACTAACTGAAGATGGGAGTCCGGTTTTTCGGCTGCCTTAGCAAGCGTCCAACGCCCGTCTTTCCCGCGCAAAAATACGCTCGGACGATGGCGGTACATCGTGCTATCGACGTTGGCGACTGGGTCTCTTGCGCGACTATGATGCCCCGCCTTTTCGAGTTCCTTGACGATCTCCGCAGTCTTCAGCCCTGTTGGATGCGACTCTAGAATTGTTTCGATCATTACGCGTATCGACAACGGATCACCTGGCTGCTTTGGTCGCAGCCACGCTTTGTCGATTTCCGACATCTGCGCTTCAAGCCTTGCGTTCAGGTCTTTCAGCCGATCAACGTCGGTTTGGGCTTCGCGTAGTTTCTTCAGCGCCTCGCGTAGTTCGGCCTGAAGATTCTCTGCTACTATTTGTAGACGATCCATTGGCAATTGTTAGACTAACGCGCGTCTTAGTTTATTTCGTCAAATCAGCTTCCACTGCCAGCACAACGATTCTAGAATCATGGGCGGAGAGAGGGGGACTCGAACCCCCGAAGCCCCTTGGGACTCGCTGGTTTTTAAGACCAGTGCCTTTTGCCCATTCGGCCATCTCTCCGTGGGCGGGAGCGGAATCAAGAGGCCGGGCTGGCGAAATGGCAAGGTCACCCGGTCCAGCTTGATCCGCCCCGCTTGTCTCTCAGATTACCGTTATTTCCGAATAAATCAATGCAGCGAGAGGCTTTTCACGCCCGCGTGAACGGCAAGGGTTCGGCCTTTCGCTTTTCGCAGACCGCTCTGCTACACCGCTACTTATGAAATTTCGTCACGCCCTGCCGCTGCTTGCCATCGGATGGTATTTGATGCTCCCACCGCAGCCGCTTGATCCGTCGAGCGCACTGTCCACGATTCCATCGTTGAATCACTGGCAAACTATCCGTTCATTCGATACAGCAACGGCTTGCGAAAACGCTCTGACAATCACCGTCCAGAATCTCAAGAAACAAATGGATGTGAACCCTACGAACGCCGCTGCCGCTGGCAAATATGGAATAGCAGCGGACGCGCAATGCATCGCGAGCGACGATCCGCGCCTCAAGAACTAATCCGGGACCTTGAGGCGATCCAAGATGACGTTGGCCTTGACGATTGCCTCGCGAAGCTCGTCCGTACTGGCAATTAGCTGTTTGAAGAATTCCTGATTGCTCTGGTCAGCGTCGGCCATTTCACCGGCTTTCTCAAACAAATCGGTAAGGCGCTTCGCTATATCGCGCAAATTCTGTTTCTCAGAATTCGATAGGCCAGGCATTCTTTCGGCCTCGCCAAGCCGCTTTAGAAGGTGCGGCATCGCACCAATCCAAGTCATCATTTCGACACCGATCTGCAACCGGCGTGTTGTTTCGTCCATCGTTGTACCCCCGCCAAAGGCTTAGACTTTTCTTCGCCATTTGACGAGGGGGCCGACCTGTCACGTCGGCTCTCATTGTGGCCTTAATGGGATACTTGCTTCAAGGGAATAAGTACCTATGAATTGCTGTTCTCAGCTCTATTCGATCAGTCAGGTATTGTGCTCGTCGCAGTTTGAACGCTAGTCGCGGAGGTTCTCAAATGGCGCAACAAATTAAAGATTCCGATCGCGCAAGACAGGCCGATCAGGCAAGGCATCACGCAAGGCATCCTGATCACGAGAATTTTTTGGCGCAGGGCGGATTCGTCGCCGTCGATATCCGTGCCGAAATTGCGCGCCTCAAGACCGAGCCTGCGTGGGCCAGCGGCGATCGCCACGGCAGCTCGCTGGTCAAGGGCGACGGGATCAACGTGGCGCTGATGATGCTGAAGAAGGGCGCGAAGCTGCAGGAGCATCACACGCGGGCGCCTTTAACGGTGCAGGTGATCGAAGGCCGAATCAATTTCATCGCGAACGGCAAAACGCAGCTTGTGACCCCGGGGATGCTGCTCGCGCTGGATCGCGCAATCGAGCATTCGATCGAGGCGGTCGAGGAATGCGCAATCGTTCTGACCGTGGGCGGCGAACAGATGTAAGGCGATGGCGCTATACGACCGTGACTCGATCGTTCGCCTACGACGGCGGCGATTACACGTTCACAGTCGCCGAGCGATAGAGCGCGGCGGTCGCGAATCTCACACGCGCGCGCGCAGGCCGCCGTCCACGGCGATCGATTCTCCCGTCACGAAGCCTGCCCCAGGCGACACCAGGTAGAGCAGGGCGCCGCCGAGTTCTTCGGGCTTCACGAGACGATGGTAGGGCAGGTACTTGAGGATAGTCTTGCTGAATTCGTCGTCCTTGTTGGCCGGACTCGATTCATCGTCGAGCCATCCAGCCTCGATCGCGTTGACGCGGATACCCTTGCGCGCCCATTCGAGCGCGAGCGCGCGCGTCAGATTCAGAACTGCCGCCTTCGCCGCGCAGTACAGCGCAGCATTGGGGACGCCGCGTTCGGCGAGCACCGAAGTGATGTTGACGATGACGCCGCCGCCCTGTCGGAGCATCACGCGCCCGCCTTCCTGGCACGACATCCAAACGGTTTTGAGATTGTTCTCCATGATTTTGTCGAACGCCGTGTCGTCGTCGGCTTCGGCGGGTCCGTAGGCCGGCGTGTCGAGCGCGTTGACGAGGATGTGCAATCCGCCGAGCTCCTTCGCGGCTAGGTCGGCGGTGGCGGACAGGTCGGCGCGCATCGCCGCGTCCTGTACGCGAATCACGGGCTTGGTCCCGGCCGCATTCACCAGCTTGGCGACTTCCTTGAGCCGCTTGTCGGTGCCGGGCTCCTGCGAGGCGAGCACGACCCTGGCGCCGGCCTCGGCTAGAGTGACGGCGGCGGCGCAGCCGACGGAATGCTCGGCGCCGACGACCAGCGCGCCTTTGCCTTGGAGCGAGAAGTCATTCGACGCGTTGGAGGAGGCCATTTGTTTTAACTCCGCGGTTTTTCACTTTCTCACTTTTCCACTGCCATCTGCTTCGAACTCTCCGGCGACACTCCTGTCGGCGCGATACCGCCGGCCAGTCCGCCGCCGTCGATCGCGATCAGTTCGCCGTTGATATGGTTGGACGCATCCGAGGCGAGGAACACGGCGAGCGGGCCGAGTTCGCGGTCTTCGCCCATGCGGCCGACGGGAATGAACTTGCCGCCCTTGAAAAACTGCTTCGTCGCCTCGTCGTGCGGGAAGACGCCGGGCACGATGCAGTTGGTCTGGATGTTGAACTGCGCGTAGGTCAGCGCCATCGAGCGCGTCAACTGGATCGTGCCGCCCTTGGCGCAGGCGTACATGAAGTTGTGCTTGCCGCCGCGAAGCCCGTAGCCCGACGCGATGTTGATAATCTTGCCGCGCTTCTGCTTGACCATCTGCGGGATTACCGCGCGGCATCCGTAGAACTGGCTGCTCAGGTTGGTGTCGATACCGCGGCGCCATTCGTCGTCGGTAATTTCCGGGAGCTGCACCACGCGGCTGTCGTCGCCGCCGCCGGCGTTGTTAACCAGGATGTCGATTTTGCCGAACTGCTTGACGGTGGCGGCCGCGAGCGCGTTGACCTGCGCGGAGACGGTCACGTCGGTCGGCACGATCAGGCATTTGCGGCCGGTCTTTCTGACCGCTTCGGCGGTTTCGTCGAGCTGCGACTGGGTGCGCGCCGCGGCCACGATATCGGCGCCTGCATCCGCCAACTTCAGCGCCATCGCGCGGCCCAGACCGCGGCCGGCGCCGGTGATGATGGCGACTTTGCCGTCGAGCTTGAGAGAATCGAGAATCATTGGGTCACCTCAATATCGAGCGCGGCTCCGCTAGCTCAATAACATAGCTGCGACGTTGCGGAAAATGACCGACACCAACGGCAGGCGAGCCGCGCTTTTGACGGCGCTTAGGGGCGGGTCCTATATTGTGCGCAATGGGAGTGGTGCAATGGCGCTGAAGATCGTGATGTTCTCGGACTACATCTGTCCGTTCTGCTACGTCGGCTTCGAAACGATGCGAAGGCTGAAGCCGGAATTCGACTTCGATCTCGAATGGCGCGGCTTTCAGATTCATCCCGAATGGCCGGCCGAAGGAATTCCGATTGACAAGGCGCTCGAGGCGATGAACCCCGTGTCGCGAGTCGCGCTCTGGAAGCGGATTAGCGCGATGGCCGAGGCGGTGGGATTTTCGATGAAGCCGCCGACAGTGCTGACCAACTCGCGCGCCGCGCTGGCGGCTACTGAGTTTGCGCGCGAGTCGGGACGCGACGAAGCACTCGAAGAGCGAATCTACCGGGCGTATTTCAATGAAGGCGTGAACATCGGCGACGCGGAGACCGTCGCGCGGCTGGCCGCAGAAGCGGGACTGGACTCCGGCGAGGTGGCGGACGCGATAAAATCGCCCAACTACGAGATGAGGCTGAAGAATAATTCGCTGGCGGCGCATCAGCGCGGCGTCAGCGGCGTGCCGACGTTTTTCATCGGCGAATTTCCGCTGGTGGGGGCGCAGAGCCTCAACGCGATGCGCACGATTCTCAAACGCGCGACCGAGAGATTCGCGAGCTGACGCCGATCACTGTTCACTGGGTGCGCGGGTGCGCGAGGTAAAGGCCGCGGCCCATCAAGCCCTCGGCGTCGTAGCGCACATCCATGTTCGCCGACTCGAACGCGCGGGTCATCTCGTCGCGCGTGAACAATCCGAGCTCGAGCCGCTCGCTGTAATGCTCGATGCCGTCGGGCCGGCCCCTTAGATAGTGCAGGAGCAGTACGGATAGATTGCCCTCCTGGCCGCTGTGACTCATGCGGCAGACCTTGTCGGCGCCGATTTCGCCGCCGTGGATGAAGCTCGCGCCGGGTTTCCAATCATCCGGAGTGAGCCAGGGCTCGACGATCAGCACGCCTCCCGGTTTCACGTGACGCGCCATGCATGCGATCGCGCGCTCCATGAGCTCGACGGTGCGAACGTAGCCGATCGCGCTGAACAGGCATGTCACCGCGTCGTAAGTCGTCGCCAAATCGAAGCCGGTCATGTCGGCGCGCGTGTAGCGGCCGGCGGGATTCTTCAGGCGGGCGGCCCGCAGATAGTTTTCGTTGAGGTCGACGCCGTCAACCGCGTAGTGCTCCTTCAGAAATTTCGCGTGCTCGCCAGTGCCGCACGCTACGTCGAGGATCGTGCGCGCTCCCGGCGCGGCTACGGCGATCACGGCGCGCAAAATCTCGCACTCGCGTGCGTAGTTCTTGAAGTGGTAGATGGCGTCGTAGAGCTCGGAACTTTCCAGGAACATCGATCGAGTTTAGCGATTCCGCGCGGCGGATTCACGAGCGCGCCGGGTGTGGTAAGAATCATGGAGGCATGGAAGTGCGCGGCAAAGCTGTTGCGGTTCGCCTCGACCTGCGAGGCGTCAAGTGTCCGCTCAACTGGGCGCGCGCGAAGGTGCGGCTGGAGCAGATGGCGCGCGGCGAGGTGCTCGAACTGACGCTCGACGATCCGCGCGGCGCTCGCGACATTCCCAGTGCGGCAGAGGCGGAGGGGTACGTGGTGCTCGAATCCACGGCGCGCGACGGCATCTTCCATCTGCGCATCGAGCGATAGCGTGTTTGCACAGCGCGGGCGTTCGCGTTAGTAATCCGCCGATGCGGGTAAAAGTCGGCGATGTTCGCCTATTCTTCGATGTTGAAGGCGCGAAGCTGCGTCCCGACGGCGCGAAGATGCACGAGGTGCCGACCATCGTCCTGCTGCACGGCGGGCCTGGCTTCGATCATTCGAGCTTTAAACCCGATTTCTCGCCGATGGCGGAGGTCGCGCAGGTCGTCTATCTAGACCATCGCGGCAACGGCCGCAGCGATCGCGGCGATCCGGCGAAATGGAATCTCCCGCAATGGGGCGACGACGTGCGCGCGTTTTGCGAGGCGCTGGAGATCGAACGCCCGATAGTGATGGGCGTATCGTTCGGCGGCATGGTTGCGATGTCATACGCCACGCGCCATCCCGAGCATCCTGGCAAGCTGGTGCTGAGCAGCACGGCGGCGGTAAGCCGGCAAGATCGGTCGCTCGATATGTTCGAGCGGCTGGGCGGCGCGGAGGTGCGCGAAGCGGCGCGGCGATTTTTCGAGAATCCCGGGCCGGAAACGATGGCCGACTATCAGAAAAAGTGTCTGCCGCTGTATAACCGAACTCCGTCGGGCCCCGAGTCCGTCCTGCGCTCGGTGATGAATCTCGAGTTGATGGGCAGTTTTTTCAAGTACGAGTCGCACACCTTCAACTTTCTGCCCGAGCTTGGGCGGATAAAATGCCCGACGCTGATTGCCGCGGGCGAACTCGATCCGATCCTGCCGGTTGCCGACTCGAAGGACATCGCCGCGGCGATGGCTCCGGGTGTGGCGCGGCTCGAAGTGTTCGAGAACGCGGGACACGGAGCGCATCGCGACCAGCCGGATCGCTTTTTCAAAGTGCTGAACGAATTCATCCTGGGGTGAAGCGGAAGCGATGGCCAAGCGCTACTTTACACCGCGATTTTTCGAATTTTTCGAGGAACTGAGCCGCAACAACAATCGCGACTGGTTCGCGCAGAACAAGCCGCGCTACGAGCGCGAGGTGTGCGAGCCGATGCTCGCATTCATCGCAGCTTTCGGGCTGCGGCTGCGAAAGATAAGCCGGCGCTACGTTGCGGATCCGCGCCCGGCTGGCGGCTCGATGATGCGCATCCATCGCAATCTGCGCTTCTCGCACGACAAGACGCCGTATCATACCAACATGGCCGCGGCATTCAGTCATCGCGACGGGACGCACTTCGACTCGCCGTCGTTCTATCTTTCACTTTCGCCGGCGGAGGCTTTCGCCGCGGTTGGAGTCTGGCATCCGCAGGCGGATTCACTCGCAAAAATTCGCGACGCGATTGTCGCGCACCCCGCGAAATGGAAGAGCGCCGTCAACGATCGTAAATTCAGGGCGCGATTCGATTTGGCGGGCGACATGCTGTCGCGCCCGCCCAGAGGCTACGACCCCAAACATCCGTTGATCGAGGATCTCAAGCGCAAGGACTTCATCGGCGACACCCAGTTCACGCGCGAGGAAGTCTGCTCGGCCGAGTTCATGGGTTTGTTTTCCAGCGCGTGCGCGTCGGCAGCGCCGTTCATGAAGTTTCTCACCGAGGCGCTGGGGCTCAAGTGGTGAGCGCGCAAACGTGATCGCGCTTACAGCATGCGGCGGATCTTCTGGCCCAGGCGGCCGAAGAATCCAGCGCGCGTCACGCCCGCTTTGGCTACGATCGGAATCGTCGCTTGCGGCTTGCCGTCGAGCAGAACCGTGAGATCGCCGACCGGGTCTGCCGGATGAACCGGCGCTTCCAGGTACCTTACCGCGGGCTCGAATTGGACCGTCACCTTGCTCTCTTCGCCGCGCCCGAGCGTGAACACCGGATCGCCGCCGGGCCCTATAGCCACCGTCTCGGCGACGCCGTCGCGCACCGGTATCGCCGCGGGTATCGCCTTCTTCAAATCGGGCCGGTAGCTGACAAAAGTGCGAAACGCCCATTCAATTAATTTCTCGGTTTCGGTGCGGCGTCGCTCCGAGCTCGGCGCGCCCATCACGGCCGACAGCAGATTCATGCCGTTCGATGATGCCGACGCGACAAGGTGATAGCCCGCTTCGTCGACGTGGCCGGTCTTTATCCCGTTGACGCGCTTGTCATAGAACAGCAGCGTGTTGAAGTTGGGTTGCTTGATCTTGTCGAACGCGAATTCTTTGGCCGAGGTGTACTTGAGCGATTCCGGATGATGATTCACGAGCGAGCGCGCAAGCGCCACCATGTCGGCCGCGGTCGTGAACTCGCCTTCGGCCGGCAACCCGTCGGGGTTGTCGAAGTGAGTCTCCTTGAGCCCGATCTCTTTGGCCTTGTCGTTCATCATCTGCGTGAACGCGTCGGTGCTGCCGCCGAGGTATTCCGCGAGCGCCACCGCGGCGTCGTTGCCCGACGATACCATCAAGCCATACAGGAGGTCGTTCACGCCGACCTTTTGTCCCACTTGGAGAAACATCCGCGAGACGGTGTCGTTCATCGAGAGCCGCCACGCCTTTTCGCTGATCGTGACGTCGGTGGCCCCAACGATCTTGCCGGCCTTCAGCGCGTCGAGAGTCAGGTAGAACGTCATGATCTTGGCGAGGCTGGCGGGCTGCATCTTCTGATGCTCGTTGTACGCGTACAGCACCGCGCCCGTGTCGGCGTCGATCATGATGGCGGCCTTTGCGTCGAGGGCGAACGGCGCCGGTCTGTCGCCGAGCACGTGAATTGCGGTCAGCGCAACCGCGGGCGCCTCTTCTTCTGCAGCCGCGGCGCGCTTCGATGCGGTTGGATGGCGGTGGATCACCCTTGCCAAGGACGGAGTGGAACCCGCCGCCGCAATTGCGAGCACCGCAAACGCAACAACCTTCGATATTGATTTTTCCCGCACGCCCGTCGCCATCCGCCTCAAGAGATTACTCCGCGAGCGTCCGGCGCGCGACGATGGCGGGCGAGCCCGCCGGGATCGCCGAATAGCGGTCATCGGCAATCCGGCATATTCCCTTTTCTCCCGTTCGAGCATAAAGGAAACTGAGCCCGAATGGATGTTTCCGTAATTTTGCCGGTCGTGAACGAGGCCGAAAACCTCAGCGCTTTGATCCCCAGGCTCATCGCGTTGCTTGACCGCGAGCGCCTTACGCACGAGATCGTCGTGGTCGATGGTGGATCCAGCGATGGCACTCGTGAAACGGCGGAGGCGCTCGGCGCGAGAGTCGTCGCGGAACGCCGGCGCGGATACGCGGGCGCGATGGAGACGGGCTTTGCCGAGGCGCGCGGCGATTACCTGCTTACCCTCGACGCCGACCAGTCGCACGATCCCGATTTCATCGTCAAGATGTGGCGGGCCCGAACCCGCGCTGACATCGTAATCGCGTCCCGCTACGCGCTCGGCGGCGTCGCCTACTCCGGCTTCGTCCGCCGTTTTACGAGTTGGCTGCTGAACGTGGTGCTGCGGCGGATGCTCTCGATGCCGGTGCGCGACATGTCCAGCGGATATCGCCTGTACCGGCGCGAGGTGTTGGCGAACCTCGAACTCACGGCCACGAATTTCGAGGTGCTCGAGGAAATTCTGGTCAAAGCCTATGCCAGCGGATTCAGCATCGTCGAAGTTCCGTTCACATATTTTCCGCGCGGCGCGGGCCGCTCGCACGCGAAGCTGGTCAGCTTCGGATGGAAAATCCTGCGTTCTTCGCTACCGCTGTGGAAAATCCGCAACTCGCTCGCGTCCGCCGACTACGACGAACGCGCCTTCTACAGCCTGATTCCTCCGCAGCGCTACTGGCAACGCCGCCGCCATCGCATCGCCGTCTTATGGGCGCGCGGCACGGGCCGCGTGCTCGACGCGGGATGCGGTTCCAGCCTGATCGTGCAGAGCCTCAACAACGTGGTCGGCATGGATTACAACTACGCCAAGCTCCGCTTTCTGCGCCGCTACGAAATTCCGCTGGTCAACGGTTCCGCCTTCGCGCTGCCGTTCAAGGACGAATCGTTCGATTGCGTGATCAGTTCGCAGGTCATCGAACATATTCCATTCGACGAGTCG
>Ga0181536_10004245_pt1 | contig 15246 bp, 18 predicted proteins | sample PEATcosm2014_Bin_41_FD_121105 | JGI IMG/M metagenome (GOLD analysis project Ga0181536, IMG submission 121105) | Peatland microbial communities from MTU Mesocosm Facility, Houghton, MI, USA - PEATcosm2014_Bin17_60_metaG | ecosystem: Environmental > Terrestrial > Soil > Wetlands > Peat | place... | reverse complement strand
GCCGAGCTGCGCTACTTCACCCGTTCGGGCGGCGCTGAGATCAGCGCGACGGTCGGCGCTTCCGCGCTGCGACTGAACGCGGGCGCCGCGACTCGCGCGTTGCGTGAGACGGCCAGCGCGGTCTTTCACGTCTTCGAAGGGGCCGGCAGGTCGTACGTCGGCGAGAGCATCCTCGAATGGAAGCGCGGCGACACGTTCGCCGTCCCGGCTTGGCAGCTCACCCATCACGTCGCCACCTCGACGACGCCCGCCTATCTGTTTCGCTACGACGATCGTCCACTCGTCAATGCGGTCGGCGCTTATCGTGCCGACCGCGGGAGTTCGTAATCACGATGGAATTCGGCATTCAATTTTTTCCGGCGGTCGGGCCGGCGCAGGTTTCGGCGGAGCAGTACTTTGCCGACGCGATCGAGCTCGCAGCCCGCGCCGACGAACTCGGCTACGAGCACGTCCGCACGATCGAGCACTACTTCCATCCCTATGGCGGTTACTCGCCGAACCCGCTGCTCTTCCTGACCGCGGTCGCGGCCCGAACGCAGCGTGTCCGCCTCGTCACCGGGGCCGTGCTACCGGCCTTCAACCATCCGCTCAAGCTCGCGGGTGAGATCGGAATGCTGGACGCGATCTCGCACGGGCGCGTCGAGGTGGGCTTCGCGCGTGCCTTTCTCCCACACGAGTTTCAGCGCTTCGGCGTGAGCCTCGACGACAGCCGCGCGCGATTCGACGAAGGGCTCGAGGCGGTTCGGCTCCTGCTCGAAGACGAGGACGTCGCCTTCGACGGGCGCTTTCACGCGTTTCCGCCAACGACCTCGCTCCCGCGGCCGACCCAGCACCCGCGGCCGCCCTTCTGGGTCGCTGCGATCGGAACCGAAGCATCGTTCGTCAACGCCGGACGTCTCGGGCACGGAATCATGGCGATTCCGCTCGGCGGGCCGAACATGCAAAGGCTGATCGGGGCCTATCGCGATGCCTGGAAGGCCGCCGGGCATCCGGGGGAAGGGCGTGTCATGATCGCCTTTCACATGTTCTGCCACGAAACGCCCGGCGAAGCAGCGCGGATCGCGCGCGAGCCGCTCGAGCACTATATCCGGACGCTCGTCGACGCGGCGACGGATTGGATCGACGGAACGAGCTCGAACGACTATCCCGGCTACGACAAGCTCATCGCGAAGATCAAAAGCGACACGTTCGAGTCGAACGTCGCGCAGGGTGCCGCGTGGATCGGGACGCCCGATGAAATCGTCGCACAAATCCATGCCTTCAACGAACGGAGTGGGCCGTTCGAGAGCGCCTCGCTCCAGGTGAATTTCTGCGGCTTGCCGTTCGAGCCGGCCAGCCGGTCGATGAAGCTCTTCGCCGAAGCGGTGATCCCGCAATTCCGCCCGGCGCTGGCTGGCGTGTAGAGGCGATCGTGGGCGAGGTTCTCGGGATTGGCCTCAGCCACTATCCCGGTCCGGTTGCACCGCCGCGGGTATGGGCGCGGATGCTCGAACGCGGCGTCGAGGTCGGCCGCATTCGGCCCGAGCTCTACGCCGACAAGAACGCTTGGCCCGAGCCGATGCGCGCCGAGTGGGGCACCGACGAGGGCGCTGCGGCGGCGGAGCAGCACAAAGCGCGTTTGCTCGCCGGCTACCGCGCGCTCTCCAACGCGCTACGGGAATTCGATCCCGATCTGGTCCTGATCTGGGGCGACGACCAATACGAGAATTTCAAGCGCGACTGCGTGCCCGCGTTCGCGGTCGGGATCTTCGACCGCATCGTGTCGCGGCCGTATAACGCGAGCGCCGTCTTCAAGACCTCCGACAACGTGTGGGGACTCGCACCCGATGCGGAGCTGCTCCTGCGCGGCCACAAAGTTGCCGCTGCGGCCCTGACCCGCTACCTGATCGAGCACCAGTTCGATGTCGCGTATTCGCTCGAGACCCGCCACAGCGGCGGCCTCGCGCACTCGATCAACAACACCGTGCTCTACCTCGACTTCGAGCGGCACGGCGAGGGGTTCGGCTACCCGATCGTCCCATTTCACGTCAACTGTTACGGCAGTGACTTGCTCAAGACGAGCGCGGCGATGGTCGGCGAGGGCGAGAACGTTCTGGCGCCGCCCGCACCAACCCCGAAGCGATGCTTCGAGATCGGCGCTGCGACGGCGCGTTTCTTCGCCGCGAGCCCGTGGCGGGTCGCACTCATCGGCTCGTCGAGCTGGTCGCACGGCTCGCTCACGGTGAAGCACGGTCGCCTCTATCCGGACATCGCGGCCGATCAGCAGCGACTCGAAGAGCTGCGGAGCGGACATTCCCGCGATTGGGCTGGTCTCACCGAAGCCGCGCTCGACGACGCCGGCCAGCAAGAACTGCTGAACTGGATCTGCCTTGCCGGCGCGATGAACGAGCTGAATCAGCCAGCCGAGATCGTTGACTTCGTCCAAACGTATCTTTTCAACTCATCGAAGTGCTTCGCGCTTTTCCCACCACAGGCAAAACACCATGCTGCAACTGCAAGCTGAACCTCTCAGCAGACCCGAAGACTGGGCGAGCCAGTACATTCGCGGCGACCGGGTCCACTCCGAGATCTTCACGAGTCCCGAGATCTTCGCGCTCGAACTCCAGAAGATTTTCTACTCGACATGGCTCTACGTAGCCCACGAAAGCGAGATTCCGGAGCCGGGTGATTTCGTCACGCGCTCGATCGGGAGACAACCGCTCGTCGTCGTACGCGGCGTCGACGGTGTATGCCGGCTGCTGATGAACCGTTGCACGCACCGCGGCGCCCTCATCTGCGAAGTCAATCGCGGCAACCAGTCGCACTTCCGCTGCTTTTATCACGGCTGGACGTTCGAGAACACCGGCAAGCTGGTGCACATTCCAAAGGACGACGGCTATCCGCCGGATTTCGACCGCGACGGCCTCGGGTTGCCGGCGGTGCCGCGCGTCGAGAGCTACCGCGGCTTCATCTTCGGGAGCGTCAATCCGGACGTCGCCCCGCTGCGCGAACACCTCGGGCTGGCCGCAGCGAAAATTGACTACATGATCGATGCCTCTCCGACGGGCGAGCTGTTCCTCGACGCCGGGACGCACAAGACGACGTTCCGCGGGAACTGGAAGTTCCCGGGGATGGACGGCTACCATCCCCCGGTCGTGCACCAGTCGGCGTTCGAGATCTTCCGGCGCACGGCTGCCAGTCAGAACCCCGAGGTCGACTCGGCGGTCGCTCAAGCTCCGCGCAAGACCATGAACGATTCCCCGCTGGCCGTGTCACGCGATCTCCGCGGCGGTCACGTCATGCTCGACTCGATGCCCCAGCGGATTGCGGAGCGGGAGATCCACCTTGCGGCGACGCGGCGGATGGCTGGGGGCGAGGAGTACATCGCGGCGATGTTCGCGGCCTACGGCCCCGAGCGCGGGGCCGAGCTCATCGCAATCGGCGGCGATCCGCACTTGGGAATTTTCCCGAACCTGCAGTTGATCAACCAGCACGTGCGGGTCGTCGTCCCGGTCGCCGTCGATCGGACCGACGTCTACCTCTACCCGGTCCGCCTCGGCGGCGTCAGCCACGAATTCAACGAGGTGCGGCTGCACAAACATGAGGACTTCTATGGACCCGCCGGCTTCGGCCAACCCGACGACACCGAGATCTTCGAACGAAATACCGATGGCCTGCAAGCCCTCGGCAATCCGTGGATCGACCTTTCGCGCGGACGTAACCGCGAGCGCGGCGACTCGGACGGTTCGATCGTCGGTCACATCACCGACGAGGTCACGCAACGGGGCCAGCTGCGCGAGTGGTCGCGGCTGATGAGCGCATCATGATCTCCGCGGCGGTGGACCTCCAACGCGAGGTCGAGCAGTTCTTGTATCGCGAAGCGCGGCTGATGGATTCGAACGACTACGCCGGCTGGCTCAAACTGTGGGCGGACGAGAGCACCTATTGGCTACCGGTCAACGACGACGATTCCAACCCGCACGAGCACATTTCCCTGATCTACGACAACCGCCAGCAGCTCGAGAGTCGCGTGTGGCGATTGAGCGGCCTGCATGCGCACGCACAGCGGCCGAAATCACGGCTCACGCGGGTCGTTTCGAACGTCGAAATCGAGCCCAATAGCGGCGCGGAGCTCGTCGTACACTCGGCGTTCATTCTGTGCGAAGTGCGCAAGGACACATCGCACTTCTGGGCGGGCAGAAACGTCCACGTTCTCGAGCGCGGGCACGGCTTCTTGATCAAAATGAAGAAGGTCATGCTCAATAACAACGATACGGTGATGCCGAACGTGACCTTTATCGTCTAAGCCTGCGCTTCATCGTGCCATTGCTACACCGATTCGAGTTGGGCCGTTTCTCCCGGTAGCGGTTCGGCTTGCGCGTCGAATGCGGCGCGCTTCGATTTGGCTGCCGCGTCGGCGAGCGGTGAGGCCGGGGCCGGCGCGCTGGCGATCGCGGCGGCGGTGCGCGCGAGCGTGAGCTGATCGAGGCCCTTCTTCACCGAGCCGAGCGCCGTCGAGAGGCGGTTGTCGAGGTCGACCAGCACCTGCGCGGCGTAGGCGTCGGCGCCTTCGCGGATGCGCTGGGCGCGCACTTCCGCTTCGCGCAGCACGGTCTCGGCCGTGATGCGGGCACGCTCGACGATCTCGTGCTCGTCGACCATCGCGGCGTGCGCTTCCGAAGCGTCGCTGACGATCGCTTGCGCGCGCTCCTGCGCTTCGCGCAGCACGCGGTCTTTGTCCTTGGCGATCAGTTTGGCCTGGCCCACTTCCGCCGGCAGCGTCGAGCGAATCTTCTCGATGAATTCGAACAGCCGCTCTTCGGAGAGCACGCGGCGTTTGAGGGGCAGCACCGTGCCCGCACGCACGTAGGCTTCGAGTTTGTCCAACACGCGATAGATGCTCACGATGGGTGTTTCTCCTCGGATGGTTCGGTAGGTCGCATGGAGGCGCGTTTGGCGCGCAGCACGTGAAGAACGGCTTCGGGCACGTACTGGTCGATCTCGCCGCCCAGGAAGAAGACTTCCTTGACCAGGCTCGACGAGACGAACGAATACTTCGGATCGCTGGGCACGAACACCGTGTCGATGCCGCTGAGCGAGCGGTTCATCAGCGCGGTCGACATCTCGTTTTCGAAGTCGGACACGACCCGCAATCCCTTGACGATCACGCCGGCGCCCTGGCGCTTGGCGAAGTCGGCCAAGAGGCCGCGGAAGTCCGCGACGTCGACGTTGCCGAGATGCTTGGTTGCGGCGACGATCATCTGCTTGCGCTCGTCGAGCGTGAACAGCGGCTCGCGTTTCTGCGGGTTGACGACGACGGCGACGAGCAAGCGCGGGAAGACGACCGCCGCGCGCTCGATGACGTCGAGATGGCCGAGCGTCAGGGGATCGAACGAGCCGGGATAGATCGCTTTCGGGGTGGTATGCGGTTGCCCGTTCACACCGGCTCCGGCTGCAGAAACGCCAGCGCGACTTCGCCGTAGGCGGCCTCGCGCTGCAGGTGGAAGGCGGGGTCGGCCGGCACCGCCGCCCGGGAGCTGTGCTCGTAGATGACGAGCGAGCGTTCGTCGATCGCGCGGCGCTCGCGCAGCGTCGCGAACGCGGCGCCCGGATAGGCGCCGGCATAGGGCGGATCCGCGAACACCAAGTCGTAGTGGCCGTCGACGACGCGGGCGGCACGTTCGGCCGGCATCGCCAGCACCGTCGTGCGGTCGGCGAGGCCCAGCGCCTGCGCGCTGCCGCGCAGCGCATCGGCAGTCGGACGATGTTGCTCGACGAACGTCGCGTGCGCGGCGCCGCGCGAGAGTGCCTCGAAACCGAGCGCACCGCTGCCGGCAAACAGGTCGAGTACGTTGGCGTCGGCGAGACGGTCGGCGAGGATCGAGAACAACGCCTCTTTGACGCGGGCGGGAGTGGGGCGGACCGCGCGTCCGGACGGTGTCTTCACACTTCGGCTACGAAGCGTCCCTCCGGTGAGTCTCAAAGTACCCATCTGGCTGGACCGTTATCTTCGCCATAATCTTTCACGTACCTCGGATGAGCTCCGGGAGCACGGCGAGATGTTCGATCTCCGCCGTCGGCGGCGGCAGGCCGGCCGGATAGGCGTGACCGTCACGATTGAACCAGACGGCGCGCAATCCGTACGCGCACGCGCCCGCAACGTCGATGGCGGGGTTGTCGCCGACGTACCAGAGGTAGGACGCGTCGACGCCGAGCGCCGTTTCGAGCGTGCGGAACGCCGCCCCCGACGGTTTATACGCTCCGATCGTGTCGCTCACGAAGACCGGCCCGGGAAACTTACCGAGTGCGTGTTCGATCTTGCGCTCTTGCAACTCCGACCACCCGTTCGTCAGAATACCGACCGGAATGCCGTCCGCAACTAGGCCCTGAATGCATTCGAGCGCGCCGGGCATCGGCTCCACCAACTCGCCGACGAGGTCGTAGCAGATTTCGCGGAAGCGTCCGGCCAGCGTTTCGGGTATCGCGTCGGACGCCTTTGCTTCGGGCACCATCGTTGCCACGAACCGCGCGGCCATTACCGCCATCGTCTCTTCGGCGTTGCGAAAGGGCCGCAACAGCGCTTCGAGCGCGTGGTGCGTGTGCGAGTCGTCGACGTTCAGCCTTCCGCCGAGACGGTGCGCGAGAATTCCGAGCGCGCGGATCTCGAGCCCGTGGTCGAGCCCCAGCGTGTGGTCGAAGTCGAAGCCGACCGCGATCTCCGTCATGCCGTCACCAGCAGGGCGCGCGCGGCCGCGACGTCGTCGATCAGCGCGCGCAGCGGAACGTGCTCGGGCGCGGCCAGCTCCGGATCGGCCGACACGATTTCCTCGGCCGCGGCCTTGGCCTGCATGTAGAGCGAGAAGTCGTCGACCAAGTTGCCGATCGTGTCGCCTTCGCCGGCTTGCGAGGTGCCGGCCAGCATGCCGGCTTTGCGCAAGCGCAGGTCTTCTTCCGCGACCTTGAACCCGTCGTTGGTCGCGGCCAGGATCTCCAGCCGTTCGACCGCCGCGGCGTCGTCGGGCGCGATCAGCAGGCAAAACGATTCGGCGGCGCCGCGGCCGACGCGCCCGCGCAGTTGGTGCAGGGTCGCGAGCCCGAAACGTTCGGCGTTGAGGATCGCCATCACGCTGGCATTCGGCACGTCCACCCCCACTTCCACGACGGTCGTGGCGACGAGCACGTCGATTTCACCGCGTTTGAAACCGGCCATGACCGCGTCCTTCTCCTTCGGCGGCAGACGTCCGTGCAACACCGCCACCCGCAGATCCGGAAAGACGTCGCGGCGCAGCTCCTCGGCTTCCGCGAGCGCGCTGCTGAGCGCTGTCTCGCCGACGTCGATCGCCGGCGCGACGACGTAGGCCTGGCGGCCGGCTTCGACGTTCTTGCGCACGAAATCGTAGACCAGGCTCTTGCGGTTCTCGCGGATGACGAAGGTCGCCACGGGGGTGCGTCCCGGCGGCAGCTCGTCGATGATCGAGACGTCGAGGTCCGCGTACTTCGTCTGGGCCAGCGTACGCGGGATCGGCGTCGCGGTCATGTAGAGCGTGTGCGGTGCGGCGCTCTTGGCCCGCAACCGGGCGCGCTGCTCGACGCCGAAGCGGTGCTGTTCGTCGATGATGACCAGCCCCAGCCGCGCGAAATCCGTGCTCTCGGTGAGCAGCGCGTGCGTTCCGACGGCGAGCGCGGCCGCGCCCGAGGCGATCCGCTCGTTGGCCGTCCGCCGTTCGCGCGCGCCGAGCGAGCCGAACACGGCCTCGACCGCGATCCCGAACGGCAGCAAGAGCGGCGCAAGCTTCTGCGCGTGCTGCGCGGCGAGGATCTCGGTCGGCGCCATCAGCGCGCTCTGCAAGCCGGCCAGGTGCGCCAGCACGATGGCCGCCGCCGCGACCAGCGTCTTGCCGCTGCCGACGTCGCCCTGGAGCAAACGGTTCATCGGCGCGGTGCGGCGCATGTCGCGGGCGATCTGCTCGATCACACGCGTCTGCGCAGCGGTCGGTTCGAACGGCAGCTCGGCGACGAAGCGCGCGTACCAGTCCGGCGGCGGCTCGATCGGCGTCGCGCCGCCGGCGGCCTCCCGGCGCGCGCGCTTGAGCGCGGCGGCCAGCGCGATGCCGAAGAATTCCTCGAACACGATCCGGCTGCGCCCGCGCTCGACGTCTTCGGGCACGCGCGGTGCGTGCACACCGTACCAGGCCTCGCGCAGCGGCGGGAAGTCGAACTTGCGCGCCAGCGACGGCGGCAGCGCGTCGGCGCGCGCGCTCACCAGCCGGTCGAGGTTCTTCGCGATCGTGGCGCGGATCGTGCGCGACGGCAGATCCTTCGTCGCGCCGTACACCGGCACGATCTCCCCGACGTAGGGCTGGTCGGCGCGCAACTCGCGGTGCGCGGTGACGTTCAGCTCGGGCAGCAGCCCGGTGCGCGTGACGCGTCCGCTGACGAACAGCCGGTCACCGGCGGCGAAACGCCCGAAGAGATGCCGCCGGCCGAAGAATTTCGCGGCGATGGTGCCGGTGTCGTCGGCCAGCGTCACCGTGACGAGCGGAAAGCGTCCGCTGCGTTCCTTGACGGCGATCACGCGACCGACGACGATCGCTTCGCCTTCGGTCAACGTCGCGATCGCTTGCGGAACGCGCCAGTCGCGATACGCACGCGGCAGATGCGCGAGCAATGCCTCCGGCGTGTCGATGCCGAGCTCGGCGAATTTCGCCGCCGTCGCCGGACCGACGCCGGCGAGGCCCGCGAGCGAATGCTTGTCGACGGTGTCAGCCCGCGGCGCGGCGCGCGAGCTCGTCACCGATCTCGTCGAGCGTCACGCGCCGTTCCGTCAGCAGCACGAGCAGATGGTAGAGCAGATCGCTCGTCTCCCACACCAATTCGCCGCGATCGGCGTTCTTGGCCGCGATCACGACCTCGGTCGCTTCTTCGCCGATCTTCTTGCCGATGCGGTCGACGCCGCCGGTGAACAGCTGCGTGGTGTAGCTGCCCTCGGGCCGGTTCGTGTGACGGTCGGCAATCGTGCTCGCCAGCGCCAGCATCGCTTCGGCGAAGTGCGCGCCGTTCGGGCTCGCCTCCGCGCCGGGCAGCGGCACGACCTCGCTGAAGCACGTCGGCGCGCCGGTGTGACACGCCGGGCCCGCCGGGATGACGCGGTAGAGCAGCGCGTCGCTATCGCAATCGAGCGCGACCGCGACGACCTGCTGTGTGTTCCCGGACGTCGCGCCTTTGTTCCACAGCTCCGCGCGCGAGCGGCTGTAGAGCCAGGTCGACTGGGTGGCCAACGTTTTTTCGAGCGCTTCGCGGTTGGCGTACGCCAGCGTGAGCACGGCGCCGGTGCGCGCGTCGACGATCACCACCGGCGCGAGACCGTCGGCGTTCCACTTCACGGCGGCGACGAGTGCGGAGGGTTCCATCAGACGGCCACGCTTTCGAGACGCACCGGAATCGCGTGCGCGGCCAGCTCGCGCTTCACGTCGACGATCGCGAGCTCGCCGTAGTGGAACAGGCTGGCGGCCAGCGCGGCGTCGCTGCCGGCCTGTTCGAACACGTCGACGAAGTGCGCGAGTTCGCCGGCGCCGCCCGACGCGATGATCGGCAGATCGACGGCCGCGCGCATCGCGCGCAACAGCGGGAGATCGAAGCCCTCGCGCGTGCCGTCGCGATCGATGCTGGTGACGAGCAATTCGCCCGCGCCCCGCTGCTCGGCTTCGCGTGCCCACTCGATCGCATCGCGGCCGGTCGGCGTGCGCCCGCCGTCAACGACGACTTCGAAGCGCCCGTCCACCGTGCGCACGTCGATCGCGACGATCACGCACTGCGCGCCGAAGCGGTGCGCCGCCGCGTTGATGAGATCCGGGTTGCGCAACGCGGCGGAGTTCACGCTGACCTTGTCGCAGCCAGCGCGCAGCAGATCGTTCATGTCCTCGACCGTCTGCACGCCGCCGCCGACGGCGAAGGGGATCGTCAATTCCGCCGCGACCGCGCGCACGACCGCCAGCGTGGCGCGACGCCCTTCGACGGTCGCCGTGATGTCGAGGAACACCAACTCGTCGGCGCCTTCGTTCTCGTACCGGCGTGCCAGCTCGACCGGGTCGCCGGCATCGGCAAGCTCGACGAACCGGACGCCTTTGACGACGCGGCCTTCCTTGATATCCAGACAGGGGACGATGCGGCGGACGAGCATGGGCCTTTCTTTAGCGGCGCGGTGCCGCTTCCATGGCTGAGAACCCGGTATCGGTGCCATCCTCATGCGCGAGGACCCGCATCGCGAGGATCGCGAGGTCGTCCTGGATCTCGCCGCTGCAGCGGCGCTCGGCCTCGGCCAGCAGGACGTCGCAGATGCCCTGGGCGTCGGGCGGCGCTTGCGCCAGCAGCGCGGCCACGCCGTCGTCGCCGAGGAACGTTCCGCTGGCGTCGCGCGCTTCGGTCAGCCCGTCGGTCGCGAGGACGACGGTCGCGCCGACCGGCAAGGCGATGGTGCCGACACCGAACGTGCTGTCCGGCTCCAGCCCCACGATCGGGCCGGTCGGCGGCAATTGCTCGACGCTCGAGCCGCACCGCACGAATGCGGTGGAGTGCCCGGCGCCGACGTAGCGCAGGAGCTGCTTGCGCGCATCGAAGCGACCCAAGAACAGCACGACGAAAATCCCGGGGTCGTTGAACGTGTCGAGGAAGAGCTGATTGAAGCGCGCGACCACGGTGCCCGGGTCGTCCCGATCGGCAGCCAGCGCCCGGATGGCGTACTGCACGAACGCCGCATGGCGGGCCGCCTGGATGCCCTTGCCGCTGGCGTCGGCGATCAGAAACCAGCCGGTATACTCGCCGTCGCGCCACGAATCGAGGAGATCGCCGCCGATCAGCGCTTCCGCCGTTGCCGAGGCGTAGACGTAACCGATCTCCGTGCGCGGCAGCCGCGATCCGCCGACGCGCAACGTCTGCTGGAGCGCAACGACGAGCGAGCGTTCACGTTCCAGGCGTTGCACTGCGGCAGCGCGCGCGAGCCCCAGGATCACCGCCGCCACCGCGAACACGGCCACGATCAAGGCACTGATCGCGACCGTGAGGTTGATCGTGCGGCGCAGCTGCATCTCGACGCGTTGGCCGGCCGTCGAAAGCGTGGCGCGCAGTTCCTGCGCGGAGGCGCGCAACTGGTCCGTCAACAGCTTGCTGTAGGTCTGGATCTCCAGCGCATCCGGGCGCTGCGGGTTCTGCAACAGCGGGAGCGCGACTTGACGTTCCCACCGGTCGTGGACCGTGCGAATGTCGTGCACGACGGGCAGGGCATCGCTCACCCCGGCGGCGGTGACCAGCCCCTCCAACTGCGTGACCTGCTGGTCGAACTCCGGATTCGGCGGACCGTCCGGAGTGAGGAAATAGCGGTCGCGCGTGGAGACGAAGCCGCGCAGGCCCGTCTCTTCGGAGAGCTGCTGCCGGAAGATCGCGTCCACGGCGTCCCGCGCCGCGTCGACCCGGACCAGCTCGCTCGAGTCCGCGTCGAGCTGATGGACGCCCCACAGCGGCCCCACGACCGCGACGGCCACGAAGGCCACCAGCAGAAGCAGGATTGGAGGCGACACCCAGATTCGAACTGGGGATGGAGCTTTTGCAGAGCTCTGCCTTACCACTTGGCTATGTCGCCGATCCGAGCGTCGGTCCTGGAGCGGGTGGCGGGAATCGAACCCGCGCGTCAACCTTGGGAAGGTCGCAGGCTACCATTACATCACACCCGCGTCCCGGGGACCAACGACCAGCGGTTCGCGCGTTTCACGGGCGGTCCTTTGCTCGCATGCGCGACGGCCATCCGCCAAACTTTGCCGATTCGCGAGTCCCCGCCTTCGACCGTGTGCAGTGGAATCGGTTAAACTCGCGAACGAAACCGGCCGTGATGCGCATGGCGGTGGTGCTCGCGGCCGCAATCCTGGTGGCGTTCATCGTCGTCCCGCTGGCCAGCCTCTTCTTCCATCTCGAGCCACGCGACATCGTCACGGCCCTGCAAACGACGGCCGCGCAGCAAGCCCTCCGTCTGAGCATCGTCACGACCTTCATCTCGTTGGCGATCACGCTGCTGTTGGGAACGCCGCTGGCGTACATTCTGGACCGCGCGAGCTTCCCGGGGCGCGCGCTGGTCGATGCCGTCGTCGATCTGCCGATCGTCGTGCCGCCGGCCGTGGCGGGCCTCGCGCTCTTGCTGGCCTTCGGGCGGAACGGGACGTTCGGTCCGCTGTTCGGCGCGCTGGGCATCCAGCTCTCGTTCTCGACGGCGGCCGTGGTCATGGCCCAGACGTTCGTCGCCTCGCCGTTCTACGTGCGGGGCGCCCGGGCCGGGTTCGCCGCCGTCGACCGGACCCTGGAGGCCGCCTCGAGGACGCTCGGCATGGGTCCGCTGCGCACGTTTGCATACATTACCGTCCCGTTGGCAGCGCCGGCCCTGGTCGGCGCCGCCGTACTGTGCTGGGCGCGCGCGCTGGGCGAATTCGGCGCAACGATCATGTTCGCCGGAAACTTGCAGGGCGTCTCGCAGACGCTGCCGCTGGCCGTCTACCTCAATCTGGAAAGCGGCAATCTGCCGGTCGCGATCGTCCTCTCGGTCATCCTGATCCTGTTCAGCCTGCTCGTCGTCCTGTGCGTGCACACCGCCGCCGCGCGCCGCACCGGCTGATGCTGCACTTCGACCTGCGCTACCAGCTGCGCGAATTTCCGTTCGTCGGCAGCGGCGACGTGCCCAACGGGGTGACCGTCGTCGAAGGCCCCAGCGGCGCCGGAAAAACGACGCTGCTGCGCCTGATCGCGGGCATCGTGCGTCCGCAAACGGGCCTGATCACGCTGGACGCGCGCACGCTGACCGACACGGCAGCGGGCACGTTCGTTCCGCCGCATCAGCGCAACGTCGCGATCTTGTTCCAAGAATACGCGCTCTTCCCACACCTCGACGTCGCGGCGAACATCGCCTACGGCTTGCGCGCGCGCAAGATTCCGCACGAGGAGCGCGCGGCGCGGGTCGCGCGCGAGCTGGAACGCTTCGACATGGAAACGCTCGCGCACGCGCGCGTCACCGAACTCTCGGGCGGCCAGCGCCAGCGCGTCGCGCTCGCTCGCGCGCTGGTCGTCGAACCGGCCGCGCTGTTGCTCGACGAACCGCTGGCGGCCCTCGACGTGGCGACGCGCAAGCGCGTGCGCAGCGAGCTCGCCGCCGAGCTCCGTCAGGTCAACGTGCCGACGCTGTTCGTCAGCCACGACCCCAACGCACGCGAACTCTTTCCGGGTCCCGCGTTCCACGTCGAACGCGGCACGGTCACGCAACTTCAGTGAACCAGCAACGGTAGGTGAGAACGTGAAACTGCTGCTCGAGATCCTGCTCGCGATCATCCTGCACCCGATCGCCGCGGTGCTGATGTGGATCAACCTCTTCGGCCGCAGCGACCTGAACACGCCGCAGAAAGTCCTCTGGGCGGTCGTCGGCGTCGTGTGGGGTATCGGCCCGATCCTCTACATGCTCGTCGGCGGCGGAACGCTCTGGTAGCCGCCTAGGCCGGCTTCGCCGGCACGATCAGGCTCGCGATCATTTCCTGAACCGCCATGCCGTCTTCGCGCAGCGCCTGAATGCGCGCGCGAACGATCCCGATCGCGGGCCGCGACTTCGACGCGCGCGAATCGAGAATCTCGACGCGCACGTGAATCGTGTCGCCGGGCACCAGCGGCACCGGCCAGCGCAGTTCTTCCATGCCGGCGCCGATGATGCCGCCGGCGATGTCGATGTCGGCCTCGGTGAGCATTTTCATCGTCAGCGCGGCGGTGTGCCAGCCGCTGGCGATCAGCTTGCCGAAAAACGACGTCTTCGCGGCCTCGGGATCGGTGTGGAACGGCTGCGGGTCGAACTCGCGCGCGAACTTCACGATCTCGTCTTGGGTGATCGTGTGCCGCCGCGATTCGTAGGCTTGCCCGGGCTTGAGATCCTCGAGGTAACGCGCCATGGCGCCCCTTACGGCGCCGACGTACTCCGTGCCCGCGGCATGGTGTTGCGCATCTGACGCGGCGCCATCGAGACCATCAGCAAGAACCGCCCGGCCGACGGCGGACCGAAGCGTCCGCCTCCGGGCGGACCGGCTCCCGGCGGCGGCCCGCCGGCTCCGGGCGGCGGCCCGCCCGGTGGCGGCGGCGGCGGTCCGCCGGCGCCGGCAAACGCCGCCCGCATCGCGGCCCGCGACTTCGTCTCCGCCGCTAGGACGGCTTTGGCTTCGTCCGGCGAGAGCAGCGCGTCGATCTGGCCCGCCGCCGCGCGCCGGTCGAGCGTGCCGGCGGCCACTTGGGCCACGATCCCCTGGACGCTCGCCGCATGCGCCGGCGTCAAGGCCGCATAGGCCGACGCCTTGGCGTCCGCGCGCAGTTTCTCCATCGCAGCCTGCTGCTGCGGCGAGGGCGGCCCACCCATTCCGGGCGGCCCGGCCTGCGCGGACGCGGCCACCGGCAGGACAACCGTCCCGCACAGTGCGAGCACGGCAAATAGACGCTTCATAGGGGAAGCCTAGGAGAAAAAATGGGGACCAGCCTGAGAACCATCACCTTGCTCCTCATCCTGTTCGGGGCGGCGGCCACCGCCGCCGACGCGGCGTTCGGGCTCTCCGCCGACGGACTCGCCGACAACGCGCTGCTCGCGCAGAGCGCCGGCTGCGAACGCGACGGCGGCACGAACCAGGCTCCCACGTTCAGTTGGAACGGCCCGCCGGCGGGAACGCGCAGTTTCGCGCTCGTCGGCACCGATCCCGACGGCGGAAAAGGCAAGGGCGCAATCCACGTCCTGATCTACAACATCCCGGCGACGGCCACGACGCTGACCGGCGCGCAAATCGCGGCGCATGCGTATGCGGCCGGAGCGCTGGGCGCGGGCGTCGCCGGATTTCGCGGTCCGTGCCCGCCGGCCGGTGACGCACCGCATCACTACATCGTCACGATCTACGCGCTCGGCGTCGCGACGCTGCCGCCGAATCTCGATCACGACGCCCTCATGCAAGCGATGGCGGGCCACTCGCTCGACGCCACCACCACGATCCTGCGCTACTCGAACGCCAGCCGGTAACCGCGCAGCGACGTTTGAATGCTGGCACGCGAACACGTTTGTGCAAGCTTGCGGCGCAAGGTGAACACGTGCGCGTACAAGCGGTTCTTGCACGAGGCGGCATCGAGCTCGGGCCATAACGCCGCGATCAGTTCGCGCTGCGGCACCACGCTGCCGGCACGCAGCAACAGCGCGTGCATCACCGACGTCTCGGTGGC
>Ga0181536_10004243_pt1 | contig 15248 bp, 12 predicted proteins | sample PEATcosm2014_Bin_41_FD_121105 | JGI IMG/M metagenome (GOLD analysis project Ga0181536, IMG submission 121105) | Peatland microbial communities from MTU Mesocosm Facility, Houghton, MI, USA - PEATcosm2014_Bin17_60_metaG | ecosystem: Environmental > Terrestrial > Soil > Wetlands > Peat | place... | reverse complement strand
GCCGAACAGTTCCGGCACAATCGAGGTGCCAGCGTCGCTACGCTCCGAGAACTGTTCGCCTTCGGCCCGGAATGCCGTTCGCGTTCCCTTCGGAATCAGCGTTCGCCTTCGCCGGAATCCTCATCCACGCCCGATTCTCTAGCGCCTTGATGACTTCTTACCAGCCAGAGCCACAGCCGTCGTCAGTGCATCAGCGGCCTTCACTTTGACATCCGGTGCAACGCCGACGCCCTCCCAGTCCACTGTCGAATAGGGGTTGATGGGCTTGACCTCCGGGATGGCGATTCCGAAGTGGTCGTCGATCCGATAGATCACTCCCGCGTGCGCACTGCCTCGCGTCGGCTCGCCGACTATGGTTGCGCGTTTCAGCATCTTGAAGTTGTAGCAGAAGTCCTCCGCGGCCGATATTGTTCTGGATGACGTCAGAATATACAGGGGCTTGTCCGACAGTTTGGTTCCCGGAACAGGCGAGCGAGTCCAGGACTGCTCCGTCACGTTGTCTCGGGGACTATACATGTACTCCGGGTGATCAAAGAAGTAGGAGGCAAGCAGCATCACCATATTTCCGAAGCCCCCGCCGTTGTCACGTAAGTCCAAGATCACCGACTGCGCTTCGTTCAACGCAGCCATGGCAGCTTGCGCGGTGTCCTTGCATGCAGCGGTATCTGGAAAGAAATTGAACTTCAGATAGCCGATATTGTCCGGCAATATCTGCGGACCTTCGAAGGTACAGTTTTGCCGCAACATCGCGGTCTTATAACGCTCCAGAGATTCGGCGGATGGGGCGGGAGGTGGCCCATTCGGCAAGAGCCGATCGCTATAAACAAGTTCGATGTGCAGATCCTGACTCACTTCCCGTAGCTGTCGGGTGAGCGCGGACACGAAGTCCCTGATGTCCGTGATCGTATTGAAGCCACCACTGATTTCGGTTGCCTGAAGTGCCTCAGTCGCCATTTTCGCAGTAGCGGAGTCAAAGTAGTGTTCTTTCAGCTTTGTCGCGATTGCCAGAATAATTTCGTGGCGCTTCGCGGCATCGAGTTTGGTTGTCCCTGACACATCGGATGCACGCTGCGGTTCTGCCCGCTGGGACGCAATTTGAGCCATCATCGGCTGCCGAGGGAAGTTCCATTTTCCACCACTCCCCGAACCGCCAAAGCCAACGGGAAGAGCCCCCAGTAGAATCATCGAGACTAGGAACCCCATAAACAGTGACGAGGTCGCAGGGGATTCGGGTCCAACGAACTGAAAGCAAAGTTCACCATTGGGCGCACGGGAGACCGGCGAAATCGGTGATGGCGACCGGTACATCGAAGCGGTCGCTACGAGATCCCGGATCAGGTCAAGGCCGAGCCGTAACTTGGGGAAAAGACCCTTTTCATCTCGAGCACGATCCATGGCTAGACGCAAAGCTTCCTCGTGATAACGCTGTCGAAAGCTCGAAGGATACAATCTCACCAGGACAGCACAGAGCTTCTCAGACATGGCCACCTCTTAAGATTTTCTTGGCACGTGCAAACCGCAGGAGGTCCGCTAACCGGTTGGCCTCAGCCTTGGCGAGATTCCGCCCCGCTGGGGTGAGGTGATAGTAGCGGCGGCGTTCATGCCCGGGCTCGTGCTCTGCGTCCCCCTCAACTTCTTCAATGAAGCCTTCTTCAAGTAGTACCTGAATCGAGCTATAGAGCGTACCAGGTCCCAACCGCATGCGCCCCTCTGTTTGTTCCTCGACACCCCGCATGATCGCATAGCCGTGCAAGTCTTCATCGGCGAGTGAGAGCAAGATATGGAACGCGGCGGACGGAAGGGGATTGAGTCGCTGCTTTGGCATTAGATCGACCATCAGTATATCGAAGATCGATTATTAATTGCAAGCGGCAACCAGTGCTTTCAGTCGGGGACCACACCCGATAAGTCGCCAAGTGTAGAGGAAACCGGTGCCGGGCACACTAGGCGAGGTTCGTCACTTCTCGGTGGGATTCGAACAAGGCGGCATGCCCTTGATGATATCGGCGCTTTCGAACGCCGATTTATGGGGACGGATAACCATCTTGCGGTCGATGTTTGGATTGACCGGGACCACGAGTAGCGGAAACGCGCAGGTGCGGGCGTCGGGCGTGGTTGGCGCCGTGAGCGGAAGTTCGAGGACACGGGCATTCGGTAGGACTATCATTTTCCCGGTGGGAAGCGGGTTTCCGTGCTGGAATGCGTCTTCGAGTGACTGCAGTTGATCCGCATCAGGAAGCGAGTTCGGGACCACGATCACCCCGCGGCCCTGGCCCCACATCGCGACGGATGCGAAAGCCCAAACGAAGAGGCAGCGTTTCATACCGTGGGAATTATGGCACAAACTGATGCCGGAGGAAATGGGGTTAGTACGCGGCCAATTGTTCGAAATCCAGGTTCCCGCCCGACAAAATCACGCCGATGGACTGAATATCGCGCGGCAGCTTGCGGCGCAACACGGCGGCCGCAGCCGCCGCTCCACTGGGCTCCACCAGTATCTTCATGCGCATGAGAAGGAACTTTACCGCGTCGCGCATTTCGTCGTCTGTCACCAGCAAAATCTGCTCGACGTGACGCTGCAACACCGGAAAGGTCAGCTCTCCCGGTTCGGGCGAGCGCAACCCATCGGCGATCGTCTCGCCCACCTGAATCTTCGTGCGCCGGCCGGACTTGAAGGAGAGATACGTATCATTTGCGAGCTCGGGTTCAGCGCCGAAAATGCGAATGTCCGGGTTGATGGCCTTGGCAATGGTGGCGCAACCGGCGAGCAAACCACCGCCACCGATGGGAGCGATCAGAGCTGTCAGATGAGGAATCACCTCGAGCAGCTCGAGCGCCGTCGTACCCTGCCCCGCCATGATCATGGGATGATCGAACGGCGGTACCAGCGTGCCGCCAGTCTCCTTCAGAATCTGTTCGGCGATAGCTTCGCGGCTCTCGCGTTTCCTGTCGTAGGTGACGATGCGCGCGCCCTGATTGAGGGCTGGTTCCATCTTGACGCGCGGTGCATCGGCGGGCACCACAATCGTCGCCGGTGCGCCCACGTGGTGAGCGGCGATCGCCACGGCCTGCGCATGGTTACCGGAAGAGTACGCCACTACGCCACGCTTGAGATCTTCGTCGGGAAGGGAGAGGATCAGGTTACTTGCGCCGCGGATCTTGAACGAGCCTCCGCGCTGCATGTTTTCGCACTTGAAGTGGACTTTCATGCCCGCGACTTCGTCGATGCTGGTTGAAGAAAACACCGGCGTGCGTCGGGCGAGGGGATGGATGCGCATGCTGGCCTCGCGCACCATCACAGCGGATAGTTTGGATTCCATCGCTGCCTCCGTCTAGCGCGCCGGTTCCAGCTCGAACGCGCGCCGCTCCCGCAGCCAGCGCAGCTTGCCTTGGTACTCCTGATAAAGCGTCGCGAAGGCGGCCCAGTAGTAGCCCGACGTAAACAGTGCCAGGAATGGAATGGCGAAATAATTGTAGGTGTTGATCGCGAAATAAATCATGTAGAGGAAGTAGGACCCGGCCGCAATCTCGATGTAAGGCAGCCAGCCGCTCTTGCGCCGGTACTTCTTGTGTTCCAGATTCACCGTGCGGCCCTCGAGCGCGTACTTGGGAGTGCGGACAAAGGCGGAGCGGATGCCGGCCAGCGCCTCCAGTACCGCTCGCGTGTTGATGATGGTCAGCGCCACACCAATCATCATGAGCAGGGGCAGCAGATACACCGAACGCTTCCAATTCTTAGGATGCAGCTCCCGGTAAGCCACCACATAGAAAGCGGAGATCGACCAGAATGAGGCAGCGATCAGCGGCAGGTCGAGAAAAACCATCTGGAACACGCCCATGTAAAAGCGCACGATCATCACCGGCAGCATCAGCGCTGAAACCACGATCATGAGCGGATAAGAAATGTTGGGTGTCAGGTGCAGGAAGGCTTCGGCCTTTACGCGCCAGGGCAGCTTCGCGCGCAGGACCTGCGGCAGAATCTTCTTGGCCACCTGCGTCAGTCCCTTGGCCCATCGCGATTGCTGCACCTGGAAGCCGTGCATCTCGACGGGAAGCTCCGACGGACAATCCAAACCTGGCATATATACGAAGCGCCAGCCGCGGAGCTGCGCGCGATAGCTCAAGTCCGAATCTTCGGTGAGCGTATCGGCCTGCCACCCGCCCGCATCCTCGATCATGCGTCTGCGCAGAATTCCCGCCGTACCGTTGAAATTGAAGAAATAGCCCGCCCGCGAACGCGCTCCGTGTTCAAGAATGAAATGCCCATCGAGCAAGAGCGCTTCCACTTCCGTCAAGAAGTTGTAGTCGCGATTCAAATAGCTCCACCGCGTTTGCACGACGCCCACCGTGGGGTCGGAGAAGTGATGGATCGTCTTGAGCAGAAAATCGGGCGGCGGAACGAAATCGGCGTCGAAAACGGCGACAAATTCGCCGGTCGAGGTCTTGAGGCCCTCGGCCAGCGCTCCCGCTTTGAACCCCTCGCGATTCGCACGGTGGTGGTACTCAACGGGGAATCCGAGCGCCCGGTAGCGCTCGCATAGGGCCTCGGCATACGCATTCGTGTCGTCGGTCGAGTCATCAAGGACCTGAATCTCGAGCAATTCCTTGGGATACTCGATTTTTGTCACCTCGTCCATCAGCCGCTCGACGACGTAGCGCTCGTTATAAATGGGCAACTGAATGGTGACGCGGGGAAGTTCCGCGAACCGCTTAGCTGGTTCCTTGGTGGCGTTCTTCCGGTACTTGAAATAGGTCCGAATGATGTCGTAGCGGTGCAGTCCGTAAACCGAGAGAATGCAAAGGGTGCCGAAGTAAGGTATCAACAGCGACCAGTCGAACCAGCTCAACTGATGGATCCCAGCAAAAGGATTGTTCAAAAGATTGCGGGCGAGACGGTCGGTGAGGCCGGCGGAGGCCAGCAGTGCCAGCGGGATGGAAGCTGGTAGCGTCATCAATCGGTCCAAACGGTTCGACAACCAGCGGAATGGACAGTCCCCTGCACCTGTCCCGGAAACCGTTACATTCCTAAACTTTTAGCCCTATCATTGTATCTCGTTTCCCAAGGCCCGGCTTTGCCGCCCATCAGCGGCCGGCAGCCAGGCTCGTCCCACAGATCGTTTCGTAGTAGCGCTCGTACTCGGGGATAATGCGCTCTGTGGAAAATCGGGTAACGGCAGTCCGGCGCGCTGCCGCCGCCATACGCTGATGCACGCGATCATCGGCCAGCAACTGGATCACGCGCGCCGCTTGCGCCTCGATATCGCCAACCGGCTCCATGAACCCATCCACCCCGTGGCTGATCAGCTCCGGCACGCCGCCGGCATTGGTGGCGACCGGAGGCACGCCGCAGGCCATGGCTTCGAGCGCTGCCAAGCCGAACGTCTCCAGCTCGCTCGGCATCAGCAGCGCATGCGCCAGCGGGATCAGCCGTTCGACGTGGTTCTGCTTGCCCAGAAAGCTGACGTGATCCTGCACCCCCAGTTCCCGCGCCAGCGCCTCAGCCGGACCACAATCCGGCCCGTCCCCCACCATGAGCAGATAAGCCGGCACCGCCTTCCGCACACGCGCCAGAATATGAACGCAATCAAGCACGCGCTTGACCGGCCGGAAATTCGAAAGATGGATCAGCAACTTCTCTCCACGCGGGGCCAGGCGCCGCGCACCCTCTTTTTCCACGTCGGGACGGTACGTCGCGACGTTGACGAAGTTAGGAATCACCTGAATCCGGTCCGTCACGCCGAACACTTCCGCGGTGCGCAAGCGAATGAACTCGCTGATGCCGGTAATGCCGTCCGATTGCTCGATGGAAAACTTGGTGATTGGAAAGTACGAACGGTCCGAGCCGACGAGCGTGATGTCGGTGCCGTGCAACGTGGTGATGAACGGCAGCCGCCGGACGGGCGCCAGCATCTGTTGCGCCAGCAACGCGGAGATCGAATGCGGAATGGCGTAATGCACGTGCAGCAGATCGAGGGAGTAGCATTCGGCTACTTCCGCCATGCGCGAGGCCAGTGCCAGGCAGTACGGCGGATATTGGAACAGCGGGTAATTCGAGACCTCCACTTCGTGATAGTGAATGCGCGGAATCCCGGGATCGAGCCGGATGGGATTGGCGTACGTGATGAAATGAACGTCGTGGCCGCGGTTCGCCAGCTCCAGCCCCAGCTCGGTGGCGACAATCCCGCTGCCGCCGTAGGTGGGATAACAGGTGATGCCGACCCTCACTCCGTCAGCGTAGCACCGCGGCGTGGGTCATTCGTATCGCAAGGCGGTCATCGGGTCCACCAGCGAGGCCTTCCGCGCAGGCAGATACGCCGCCACTCCGGCTACCAAGGCAAGAATCGAGACGGCGGCGGCGATGGAAGGGCCATCGACATTCCCGAGTCCGAACAGCATGCCGGACGCCAGCCGCTCTAGCGCCAAAGCCGCGGGCACACCGATCACGAGCCCGCCAGCCACCAGCACCAGAACATCGCGCATGACCAGCCACACAACATTCGAGCGTTTCGCTCCGAGCGCCATGCGGAGGCCGACCTCGCCCGTGCGACCGGCCACCGCGTAAGACAGCACGCCGTAGATGCCGATGGACGCCAATAACAGGGCGAGCAGACCGAAAAAGCTGGACAACCGCGCGACGAGCTTGTCCCCGATCAATGTATCGTCCACCTGCTCCGCGAGGGTTCTCACGTTCGTGATCGGCAGGTTGCTGTTGACTGCAGCGAAGGCGCGCCGAATCTCCTGCGCCAAGCCGCGCGGGTCGCCGGAGTAACGGACTGTAAAGTCGCCAAGATACCGAGGCTGCTGCGTATATGGATAGAACGCCATCGGCTTGGGACTTTCCCGAAGGCTTTCGTACTTGGCATCCCTCATAACTCCCACCACTTCAAATTCCCCGCTATGTTCAGGTGAGTAACCGTACCGGAGGCCAATCGGCGATTCCCCCGGGAAGAAAGTGCGCGCCATGGTTTCATTGATGACGGCTACTTTCGGCGACTTTGCCGTGTCGCGGGAGTTAAACGCGCGTCCGAGGACGACCGGCAAGTCCATCGCGGCGAAGAATCCGGGGCCGACGGAATTGTTGTGAATTTCCCTATGGTTCTCCGGCGGCTGCGTACGGCCCTGGGGATAAGTACTCATGGTCCAAGCGCCTTGCTGGAAAGTGAATATGGAAAAGCTGGCTGCACGCACGCCCGGCAACTCACTCACCCTCTGCTCCACCTGCTGATAGACAGCAGTCAGGCGGGGATCATCGGCTTTATAACCGGCGGATGCCGTATCCACGCCGACGACCAGCACATTTTCTTTGTTGAACCCGGTGTCTACGTTTCTCAAGTTGACCAGGCTGCGAACGAACAGGCTGGCGCCAATCAGCAGCACTACAGATAGCGCCACCTGCGAAACGATCAGCGCCTTCGCCAGCACATTTCTGCTTCGCGCCGCCAAGCTGCCGCGGCCTTCCTTCAGAGAGGAGCTCAGTTCCACACGCGTAGCACGCAATGCAGGAGCCAGGCCGAACAGGATGCCGGTCGCGAGCGAGAGCAGAGTGGTAAACCACAGCACAAGCGCATCCGGCGTGACGCTGAGGGGCAGCGTTTCGCCGCCCGTGGATACCATCCACAACAGAAATCCAACAGCCCACCACGCGAGCAGGATTCCGGCAACTCCGCCAGCGAGCGCCAGCAGTGTGCTCTCCGTTAGCATCTGCCGGATGAGCCGCAGGCGGCCCGCGCCAATGGAAAGCCGGACGGCGATCTCCTTCTGCCTACTTGCCGCGCGTGCCAGCAGCAAATTAGCGATGTTGGCGCACGCAATGAGCAACACCAGGCCCACCGCACCCATGAGGATCTCGAGCAATGTCGAAATTCGTCCGCGGATCCAGGAAAGTCCTCGACCGCCAGGCGTAAGCTCAATCAGGGCGTGCTGAATCGCGCTCAACTCCTTCTGGCTGGGCGCTGAGCCCACACGCTCGCGCAAGGCCTGTTTGAAAAGCACGTTTACCTGCGCGCCGGCCTGAGTGAGCGTGACACCCGGATTGAGCCGCGCCAGAATGTAGAACGACTGAAAGGCCGGGTCCGGCAGCGCGTTCTCGCCACCCCACGCGGGGGGAACCTGGGCGATCATTGCCGCCGGAATCCACAGGTCCGGCGATTCGCCCACCGACGTTCCAAAGAAATCCGGCGGAGCGACACCGATGATGTGGAACACAGTCGAACCGATGGTCAGCGTCTTCCCAATCACGGACGCGTCGCGCCCGAAGCGCCGCTGCCACCACGAGTAGCTCATCACCGCAACCGGATTGCCTCCGGGCGTCTGATCTTCGGCATCTGTGAATGTGCGCCCGGCAACTGCATTCACGCCGAGCACCGAGAAGTACGTGCCCGACACCAGCCGCGCGCTCACCGGCTCGGATTGATTGTTGCCGCTGACGATCGCACGCACATCGTTCTCCATGCTCTCCATCGCCGCCACACCGGAAAATACCTGGTTTTTTCGCTGCACGTGGCGATAGAACGTATAGGAGAACAGTTGCCAACTCCTATCGGGCAGGTCGTCAATAATTCCTCCCCACTTCCCCGCCCCGAACAGGACCAGGCGATCGGGCTCCTGGACGGGCAGCGAGCGCAACATGATCGCATTCATCAGGCTGAAGATCGCCGTGTTCGCACCGATCCCCAGCGCCAGCGACAACACAGCCACGGCCGTGAATCCAGGGCTCTTCCGCATCATCCGGACCGCATATCGCAAATCCTGGCCCAACCGTTCGAGTGATGTCCATCCCCACATTTCGCGCGTTACCTCCTTGATGAGACCCACGTTGCCAAAAGCCCGGCGCGCCGCGTGTGGCGCATCGTCGGGCGTCACTCCGGCGTTGCGCTGTTCTTCTTCCTCAAGCTCCAGATGCCCGCGGATTTCGCGCTCCAGATCCTGATTCCGCTTGTTCCGCCACCACACAACGTCCTCCTACGCCGGACGCATCACCCGCGCGATTGCGCTGGCCAGTTGCTGCCACTTGGATTCTTCCAAGACGAGTTGCTTGCGCCCCGCTGCCGTCAGCCGGTAGAACTTCATCTCGCGTCCGCGGTCTGTGTTCTCCCATTTCGATGCAATCCAGCCCTGGCGCTCCAGCCGGTGCAGCGCAGGATAGAGCGATCCATGGTCCACCTGCAGCACGTCATCGGAGGTCCGCTGAATGTGTTTCGTGATGCCGTGGCCGTGCATCGGGCCAAACAGCAGCGTGCGCAGAATCAGCATGTCCAGTGTGCCTTGCAATAACTCAACGCGGTTGGGTTCTTTGGCCATGTAAGTTGGTAGAGATTCTACCAAACTAGTAGACGGCCTACCATCGTGCTGGTTAGCTAAGAATGTTGGCGGATCGCGAACTGCTTACCTTCGATAGAGATACAGCGTGTGGCTGCGGCCTTCGCCGTCGTCTTCAATGCTGACTTCTTTCGCCGGTGTCCAGTCGCGGAACGGGAAGTCGTGGGAAACGATGCGTGTGCCTTTCTTGAGCTGCTTTTCCAGCAGCGGGCGCACCTTATCGTTGGAAACAGGCAGCAGATAAACCGTGATCAGGTCCGCCGCGCTGTAATCCTGCTTGAAAATATCCCCGTGGATGATGCGCGCGGTCTTGTCCAGCCCGAGCGTGCGGATCTTCTGCATGCTCTGCCGGTAGAGATCGTCCTGCATCTCGATCCCTGTGGCGTCGGCCTGGTATTTCTGCGCCGCCATGATCACGATGCGGCCATCACCCGAGCCCAGATCGAACATCTTCTCTCCAGCCTTAAGTCCGCCCAGGTCCAACATCTTTTCCACGATGGTGAGCGGCGTCGGATAGTACGGCGCCAGCTTTTCGGCATCCTGTGCAAACCCCGCGCCGCAGAAAACCAGCGCAACTACGAAAAGCGCCCCTCGACGCATCATGACTGCCAGTTTAGCGCTAGTCCGTAATCGACTTCCAGCCGCGTCGTGTGAGATCCCAGTAGATAATGGCGCCTGCCGCCAAGCCCACTGCAAGTAAAATGAGACCGGAGCCAAACTCCGCAAGCACAATCTTGCCGATTCCAAACAACAAACCGTAAATCATCACGCATCCACTGATCCAATCCATCAGATTGTAGGCGAGATCGTGCGTAGGCGGAATTTCCGGCGCCTGCTTCGCTACCGGCGCCCAACCAAGTGTCCAGGGATGAACCTTTCGGTAGAACGCCACCAGCGTGTCCATAGGTTCAGGCGCCGTCATGAACGTAACCGCGAGCCAGACAACCGTTGTGAATCCAACCGTGTAAAGCATGATGTGGGCGAAACCGATCGGATCGTCGCTCGACAGGCCGAACCCCAGTTGCAAAGTCAATGACGCCGCAAAAGCCGCCGCCATCGCCGATACCTCGCTCCACGCGTTGATCCGCCACCAGTACCAGCGCAGGATGAGAACTGTCCCGGTGCCGGCTCCCGTTACAATCAACAGCTTCCAAGCGCCGGCAATCGAGTCCATGAAGTATGTGACGATCACCGAAATGATGGTCAGAAACACGGTGGCCACCTGTGACATCACCACGTAATGTCCTTCCGTAGCGTCCTTACGTATAAACCGGCGGTAAAAGTCGTTGACGAGGTAACTGGCTCCCCAGTTGAGATTCGTCCCAATGGTGGACATGAAGGCCGCCGCAAAACCCGCCAGCATCAGCCCCCGCAGTGCCGCCGGCAGGTAGTTCACCATCACCAAAACGTATCCGGATTCTTTGTCTTTGAGGTCCGGGTACAAGAGGATCGACGCCAAACCCACCACAATCCACGGCCAGGGACGCAGGGCATAGTGTGCGATGCTGAACCACAGCGTCGCCAGTAGCGAATTCTTCTCGTCTTTGGCGCAGAACATGCGCTGCGCGATAAAGCCCCCGCCGCCCGGCTCGGCACCGGGGTACCAAACCGCCCACCAGTTCACGGAAATGTAAACCAGAAAAGTGAGCATGGGCATCCAGGCGGAGTGCAGATCCGGCACAAAGCTCAGCGCCGAGCCCGCGCGATGGATCTGAGAGAGCTTGAGCTTCATCAGGTCAATGCCGCCAACGGCGCGCACAGCGGCAAAGGCCAGAATAATGATCATCGTCATCTTGAGAACGAACTGGAACAGATCTGTCACCAGCACGCCCCACAGCCCGGCCAGCGCGGAAATTAATGATGTAACGGCGATGATGCCGAGCACAATCCACAACGCCTGTGCCTTCGTCACGCCCAGCGTCAGCGTCAGGATTTTGACCATGGCCAGGTTCACCCAGCCGAGGATGATGCAGTTGATCGGCACGCCCAGATACAGCGCCCGAAATCCGCGCAGGAACGCCGCCGGCCCACCCGAATAGCGAATCTCGGCGAACTCCACATCGGTCATGACCCCGGATCGCCGCCACAGCCGGGCAAATAGAAAGACCGTCAGCATCCCGCTAGCTACGAAGTTCCACCACAACCAGTTGCCGGCAATGCCGTTGCGCGCTACCAGCCCCGTAACCACGAGCGGCGTGTCCGCCGCAAACGTGGTCGCCACCATCGACGTCCCCGCCAGCCACCACGGCACGTTACGCCCGGAAAGGAAAAACTCGCCAATGTTCTTTCCCGCCCGCGCCTTATAATAAAAGCCGATCGCCAGATTGAAAAGAAAGTACGCGGCGACCACCGCCCAATCCACGAATGTCAGCTTCACCCGTTCGACCCTCTCCGGATTTCAACGCCTGTGTTGAAAAGCCTGTGGAAAATTACCTTCGATATACAGCAATCACGCATACAGAAACGCTTTCGTAACATCTTGCACATTTCTTCAGCAGTTCCACTTTGCGAAATTGTAAGTTTATCCTATCGTGACGCTTAGCAATCATCTGAATCGATTTTTCCGAGCGCACGATTGCACCACCGCAATCCACCGCATCCGGGTGGTGCAGAGATGACTCACTTTTCTACAGGCTGTCCGTTTCCGAACCCCTGCGCCCCATAAGCGAACGCCAACGGCACCGAACCCATACTTAAGCCCTTTGCTTCTAATGCACGACGATGGCATCCGCATTGCCACCTGTTCACAGATCCTCATGACCACTCCTGTTCAGCACCTCCGTTTCGCGCTCCGCCTGTTGGCGCGGAATCCCTTGTTCACGCTCGTCGCCGTCGCCACACTGGGCGTGGGCATTGGCGCCAACACCGCCATCTTCTCCGCCGTCGATGCGGTTCTGCTCCATCCCCTTCACTACAAGAACCCCGAACAACTGGCGCTGATCACCAAAAACATGCCCATGTTCGAGTTGGAAAAATCCGACGCCTCCGCGCTCGACTTTCTGGACTATCGCCGCCTCAGCCAGTCCTTCTCCCACATGGCCACGTTCGATATCAACAGCGTCAACCTTACCGGCGATCAGGAGCCCGTGCGCGTCTTCGGCCTCCAGGCCACCGCCAGCATATTTGAGATGCTCGGTGTGCAGCCTGTTCTCGGCCGTTTCTTCACGCCCGATGAGGAACAGCCCGGTCACAACGTCGTTGTGTTGGGAACGGACCTATGGAAGAGTCGCTTCGGCGCCGACCCGCGCATCGCCGGGAAGCAGATTCAGCTCGACGGCGAGACCTTCACCGTCATCGGTGTGGTCGAACCCGTCTTGCAGTTCCTCGAAACCTCCCAGCTCTACGTCCCGTTAGTCTTTGCTCCGCAGGATCTCGATCCGCACTCTCGCGGCCATCAGCGCTACGAAGTTCTGGGCCGTCTCCGTCCCGGCGTCACACTGGAGAAGGCCCGCGCCGAGATGAAAGTGGTCGCCGCCCAGATGACCCACAATCTTCCCGGCTGGTACCCGAAAGGCTGGAGCATCGATGTCGATCCCCTCGCGGATTCCGTCGCCGGCGATATGGCTACGCCGCTAGAAATCCTTTTGGCAGCTGTTGGCTTTGTTCTGCTGATCGCATGCGCCAATGTCGCCAACCTGCTCCTGGCGCGCGCCACTTCCCGGCAAAAGGAAATCGGCATCCGCACCGCTCTCGGCGCTGAGCGGCGCCAGATCATCGCCCAACTTCTCACCGAAAGTGTTCTGCTCGCCGTCCTCGCCGGCGGCGTCGGCCTGCTTCTTGCCGCCTGGATGCTCGACGCTTTCATTCGCTTCGCCCCACCCAACCTCTTCCACGGCCAGGAACTTCAGATCAACGGGCTCGTGGCTGCGTTTACCTTCGGCCTCTCACTCCTTACCAGCCTGCTCTTCGGACTCGCACCCGCCGTCAGCACCTCCGGCGTCGATCTCAATGAAGCGCTCAAAGCCGGAATCGGCCGCCTGCAAGGAGGCCGTCGCGGCCAACGCCTGCGCGGTTTCCTCGTCGTTGCCGAGGTCGCCCTGTCTCTGGTGCTGCTCGTCGGTGCAGGCCTGCTGGTCCGCAGTTTCCAGCGGCTCGCCAGCGCGAGTCCTGGCTTCCAGACAGATCACCTGCTCACCGCGCGCATCAGCCTGCCGGTTCTTCAATACAGCCGCCCATCGGATGTGCTGGCGTTCTATTCGCGGCTGAGATCGGCCGTCGCGGCGCTGCCTGGTATCACCTCCGTGGATTTCATCGACGGCCTGCCCTTTGGCGCGGGTGGTGGCGGAGGATCCTTCAGCATCATCGGCCGCCCGTGGCCCGCATCTGACCCTGAGCCAGACGTACGGCGCCGTATCGTGAGTCCCACCTATTTCCAAACCATGCGAATCCCCGTCAAACAAGGCAGAACTTTCACCGAGCAGGACGCCGGCGACGCCCCAAAGGTCACCGTAGTCGACGAGACGTTCGCCGCCCGCTTCTTTCCCAAAGGTGATGCGATCGGCCAGCAAATCACGTTCAAAGGCAACGACGGTCCATATCAAATCATCGGCATCGTCGGCGCCGTGAAGGATCAAAGCCTCATCAAGGAGCCACGGCCGATGCGATATTTCTCCACTCTCCAGATACCGTCGCCGTTCATGCACATCGTGGTCCGCACGTCGCGCGATCCGCTCACCGCGATCTCGGGAATCCAAGCACGCGTGCGCGACCTCGACCGCAATCTGCCCGTCTACAGGATCGCCACGATGGAACAACTTCTCGCCGATTCGCTCGCCCAGCGCCGCCTGGTGATGCTGCTCCTGGCCATCCTGGCCGCCTTCGCTCTGTTGCTATCCGCCGTCGGAATTTACGGGGTGGTGTCGTACGCCGTCAGCCAGCGCACTGCCGAAATCGGAATCCGCATCGCCCTCGGCGCGGAAGCCGGCGCCGTCCAGCGCATGGTCCTTAGCCAAGCCCTGCGCCCCGTCATCCTCGGCGTCGCCATCGGCCTGCCCGCCGCCGCAGCCGCCACCCGCGTGCTCTCCAGCCTCCTCTACCAGGTCACCGCAACCGACCCTGTGACCTTCCTCGCCGTCCCCGCCATCCTGCTCCTGGTATCCGTGGCCGCCATCCAAATCCCCGCCCGCCGCGCCACCCGCATCGACCCCATGGTCGCCCTGCGCTACGACTAGCGCCTTCTTACAGCGGTTTGCCGATTTCCCAATGGTGTCCGAACGAATCGACGATTCGTCCTAAGCGCCAACCATGCTGGTTGCCGACGGGCCAAACCACTTTGGCTCCAGCCGCAACGGCCCGGTCAAAAGCGGCATTCGGATCTTCCACAATCATCACCATCCGCACCGTTCCGCCGGCCAAAGACTCAGGGCTGAAGTTCTGGTGCTCCGGAGACTCGTCCGCGACCCAGAATTCAGCTCCCCCCACCGACAACCGGGCGACCACCGCTCCACTCTCGTCGTCAACCCGGAACAACTCCCCAGCCCCGAACGCCGCCTTATAGAACTCAATCGCCATCGCCCCGCGCCGAACCGAGAGCATGGGAGCTATGGACGTTTCTGATCAACCATCGGAAAACCTGCCGCCGGACATTATGACACGCGACAAACCAGGCAAGCGGCTCTCCGGCGTATCGACCCGACTCGTGGCGCTCCCCAAAAAGCGGAGTCAAACCCAGTAGTCGTATCCCTGCTTGTGCACTAAATTCTGGTTGATCTACTTCTTGGTTTGGACCTTACCACCGGCCTGCGCATATACATCAAGCAGTTGATCCGCCAGCAGCGATTCCATAAGGGATTCCATTTCTGTAAGGTCTAGTATATCGTTTCAGTAAAACATATACATATTAGCCAGTTGTCAGAGCTTCGAACTTCTTCCACCGGTGAACAACTGGAGCGGCGTTGATTTCCGCGACGCCCTTGAGGATGCGAGCGTGG
>Ga0181536_10004239_pt1 | contig 15251 bp, 13 predicted proteins | sample PEATcosm2014_Bin_41_FD_121105 | JGI IMG/M metagenome (GOLD analysis project Ga0181536, IMG submission 121105) | Peatland microbial communities from MTU Mesocosm Facility, Houghton, MI, USA - PEATcosm2014_Bin17_60_metaG | ecosystem: Environmental > Terrestrial > Soil > Wetlands > Peat | place... | reverse complement strand
ACTCCGGCACGGAGCATGCGCGCGGGAAGTAAGCTATAATAGATCGTTCGCATTATCATGGGCTTTGAATGGCATTGCCGATCAAAATTTGCGTCGTCTGTTCCGAAGAGTTCGAGTTGAGGCCGGATAAACCCGGTTTCGCCAATCGCTGTCCAGCGTGCAGCGCTCCAGAGTCCGCCGAAACCACGGCCAAGAGCCGTAGGGACGCCGATACGCGCAAGGCTGAGAGCGAAATGAACGAAGCCAGACGGCGCACCATCCGCGATATGCTTTACCGCAAGGATAGTTGACGGCTCACCTGAGCAACACCCAGGAAGACGATAACGCCACCACTCTAGCGATATGCGGGAGGAATCTGCGCGCGGGAAGCAAAAACCTCATTGCCGTAAGATAAATCTTCCCAGCAAGTGCTTTCATCGACAGAGGCAGCCCTACAGTATTCTCACTTCTGCTCCGCGCTTGACGTGTACCGCCGCAAATGATCGACTGTTTCAGGACCATGAATGAGTGAACCGATGCACGTGCCTCAATTTACTCTCGACGATTACGAAAAGGTTTTTGCCGATCGCCACCTTCTTCATGACGTAGTAGCGAAGTGGGCGAAAGTCCGACCGGAGGCTCCCGCCCTTCTCAGCGCGGATGGCAACCGCACAGTCACTTGGAGCGATTTAGACCGCGTCACCACGGCGATGGCAAAAGAATTGCTGCGCATGGGCTTCGCCAAGGGCGATTTTCTGGTCACCCTGTTGCCGATGTCCGTGGATCACCTCTTGCTGGAATATAGCTGCTTCAAAATCGGCGTGATCGTCGCCCCACTGGATCTGCGGTTGTCCTCTGCCGAGGTGATTCGAGCGCTGGAAATTCTTAAGCCGCGCGGGTTTGTCTGCCTGGGGCTGAAAACGCCGTTCGATCTTCGCCCACTATGGCGCGCCGTGCAGGCTCATTGCAAATGGATACAGCATTTCATCGCAGTGGACTCGGACGAAGCGATTCCTGACACGCAATCGTTTGCTTCGATTGCAGAGCCGGCGTGGCTTGCCGTGACGGATCGAATTCCCGAGACGGCAGCGGACTCCGTCGCCCTGGCCGGGATCGCGTCCAGCCTAACCGGGATCGCCTCCGGCGTGGCCGAGGACGATGGCGCGCTGGTCATCTTTACCACCGGCTCGACCGGTTCGCCCAAGCCGGCCCTGCTTTCGCACCGTAACATCACGGTACAGAATATGTGTATGTGCGGTGCCTTTTTTGGCGGAGACCGCGGCTCCCGCATTCTGGTCAATCTACCTGCGTCTCACGTGGGGGGCCAGACGGAGGCTTTGATGAGTATCCTTTTCGGCGGAGGCACGGCGGTTCTCCTGGAGGTCTTCGACGCCAGCCGTTCGCTGCGCGCCATTGCCCAGCATCGAGTGGAGATACTGGGCCAGATTCCGGCCATGTTCAACCTCGAGTGGATGCTGAAAGACTATGATCGCCACGATCTTTCCAGCCTGAAATTTACCGCCTATGGAGGCAACGCGGTCTCGCGGCCCTTCGTGGACCAACTTGCCGCCATGGCGCCGGTGATCGGCACCGGGCTGGGACTTACCGAGACCGCCGGTTTCTGCACTTATATCCAGGCGAGCGCGGCCGGCCGGGAAACGATTCTAACCGGACTTGGCCAGGAGATGCTTATCTATCCATGCACCATTCGCCAAGCCATGCGCGCCGATGGCAACGCCGGCGATGAACTGCCGTCCGGCGAGATTGGCCATGTGTGCTTTCGCGGGCCACAGACCTTTCTTGGATATGTCAACGATCCTGCCGCCACCGCCAAAGCGATTTCGCGCGACGGCTTTTTATATACCGGCGATCTTGGATACAAGGATGACGCGGGCTTGCATCTGACCGGCCGGGATAAGTGGGTGATCAAGTCGCTTGGCTACCAGATATTCCCTGGCGATGTGGAAGCGCATATCTGTAGCCTGACGGGAAAGGTAGCTAACTGTGTCGTGGTCGGCGTGGCGCATGAGGTAGTTTCCGAAGCGGTAGTGGCCGTGGTGGAGAAGAAACCCGAGGCTGAACTGAGCTGCCGGGAACTGGATCGGCACGCGCGTTCTTTGCCATCCTATATGCGCCCCCGTCATTGGATCATTCTCGAATCCGGCCAGATGCCGCTGAACCGGGTGGTCAAGCCGGACTACCTGCGCGCCAAGGAAATGGCTCTCCAGGAAATCGCGCAGTTGCGCGCTCGCGGCGAGTGGGACAGCGGTTATCTCAAGGGCGAGCAAATGGAAGCCGATCGAGCGGATGAGTAGGATTCTGTCGCCTGGCGGGGCCCGATACCATTTTACGCGCGCAACGAAAAAGCCCAGCGCATGACCGGACTCCATAAGAGATGAGGGCTACAGGCTGGAAGCTAAAGGCAAAAAATGCGTTTAGAAGCCATCTCATAAACACAATCTTCGGCGACGGCATTGCGGCAACAGCACATTGCTTTCCGCCCACAGGCAAGGAGACTCGGAATGATCGACCGAATACGCAGGATTCTCGTACCCCGCGCTATGCTCTTGTTTACCGCCGCCCTCGGCGCGCAGACCACCGCCGCACCCGGCGCCACGCAGACCCCGGAGTGGAAGACCTACAGCTATCCGGCACAAGGATTCAGCGCTTCTTTCCCATCCAAGCCCACGCTTCAAAAGAGAGACGTTCCTACCGATTACGCGCTCGCTGCCGATACGGGCTGTTTCATGCGCTCGTATCTGGTGAAGTCCGGCCCCGCGGCGTTTTTCGTCGGGATTTGCGATTACAGCTCGGTAGCGGCGGGCAAGGATACGGACACCTTGCTTCAAATGGCCAAGAACAAAGCCCCGACCAGCTCCAACTCGCAGCTCGTCAGGGAGAAGAAAATCGCTCTCGGCATCTATCGCGGAGTTGAGTTCGAGGCCGAGAACTACGCGGCCCACCTATCTGCACGCGTCTACATGGTGGGGACCACGCTCTACCAAACGCAGGTCGTCTCTCCCCTCGGGAAGCCGTATGCCGACACCGCGCGCTTTCTCGACTCATTTCAGTTGATCGCGCGCGTCCAAGAGTAAGAATTCTCGCCTGGCTGGTTATGAAGATCTCAACGACTCAGAGAGGGTGACACGGAAGAATAGGCGCTTCTTTCCGCAGCCAAGCCGGATAGCTATAGCAAAGGCATATAGTGTTACAAATGGAGTGAACCCAACGGCGGATTGTGGGGCAAATTCTGCTTTGCGAAATGAACGACCTCGCCGCAAGCGGCGAGGTATCCTGAAAACCCGATTTGACTTTACGCCGCAAGCGGCGGGGAATCAGACCCGGAAGAGATTGACAATGACACGATAACTAGGGTCGAAAAAACAAGCGGTTGTGAAGCGGTCAATTAGGCATCCCCTGCTAGCTGGGCCAGGCGCCGTCCACAGGACCTTCGATCACGCGCCGCCCGACCCTGACCCTGTACCGGACCGGATAAGTTAGGGGTGCTTTTACGAGTTCAACGCGTATGCGGAGGCGGATTTTCCCGGCGGGCAGCGTTCCGTTCCACGGACGAGTGTCATCGGGATTGTCGCCTGGATTGAGATAGTATGCGAACTCGCCCTCGGTTGCGACGCGGGGCCTGTTGAACTCCTCGACGCTTACGACGCGTTTTGACTTCGTTGCCTTTCCCGTCTTATCGAACAGTACGAAGCCGGAGACTGACACGTTCCGTGTTTCGTTCGGGCTGTCGATTTCGACGACGGCCACTGCAAACTCCGAATAGAATTCGGGTGGTGGTGGATTTCGCGTTAATCCCCGATAAGGGCCATGGGCGCAGAACAGCGATTTCGCCGTTGCGCTTTCGGCCTCCGATTTGGTCGCAGCCGACTGTGCCAGAGATCGCGGAGCGGCCGGCAGGATGAAGCCGACAACAAGAACCCAAAACGTTCCCAACAAGGTTCGCATCGGACAGATTGAAAAGCGCCTCATCGTATCTCCCTCATTTTGATCCAAAGCGGCAACGACCATGCCTAACTAAGTGTAGCGTCATGAGGCAAATTCAGGCGTCCTGAACGCGCGTGAAGCTCACTTATATTTTGACCCAGACTCATGTAGGGCGTATACAATCCCTCTTAATGCGGATTCTTTTCGAGAAGGTTGCGATCCTGACTGTCGTGGGCATTGCCCTGACGTTCACGACAGGCGAGGCTCATTCTCAACAGGCACCTGCACCGAAAGAGAAACAGATGGCTGAAATAAAGGTTCTGCAGTGGGTTCGAGAGGCTCCATTATCCGACTACTGGAGAAAAGACGTAAATCCGAACTTCTCATACGAGGAGTGGTTTGCGCGGGGCCGCCAACTGCCCGGCGTTGTGGATACCATAACCGAACTGCTTGAGAAGGAGGATCTTCAACATCCAACGGGGGATGGAGAGCGGCTGGCGTACGCGCTCGGTTGGATCGGCGATCGGCGTCAGCGAGTCATCGCTGCTCTTGTCCGGTGCCTCGGCAGCAAGAATCTCATGCTTCGCATTGAGGCGGTCGCGGCACTGGGGCGCATCGGCGATGAATCGGTGGAACCGCTGCTGGAGAGCCTGGTAAACGATCGTCAACAGGACACGAATATCCGCGGGAATGCGTGTGTGTCGCTCGGCAGGTTAGGTGCGCGCTCGGCTGAGCCGGTCCTTGAGAAAGCGCTGAAAGATCCCGACCAGTTTGTCGTAGAATGCGCCAGGGAGGGCTTGAAACTCCTTCGATCCGGCCCCGAGAGTTCTCGCTAGGTGTTAGGCTGGGGCGGGGCTGTCTCCCAATGCAATATCCCGTGGACGAAGAATCGTAAAGGATTTGCATCGGAGTGCTGGCGCTGCTGCCGGCTCTTGCCGGCGGCGCGGCCGCGGGCGGCGCCCGGGCGCTCTTGCGGCGAATGGTAGGTCCCTATATAGGTAATTCCGAAAGCGGTTTTTATGTATAGAAGGCGTAGCGGATGCTGCTGAAACCTGGTAGCGATGCTACCCTTCTTCGGAAGCGCTTGCCGCCGCTTTGTGTCAAAGGTAAGGGAGAGAGTCGATGAGCCGCTTTTCAATTTGCCGGATGCGAACTTTGTTGGGAACGTTGTGGGTCCCGGTTGCCGGTTTTATGCGTATCATTCTCGCAGGACTGACAGGAGTAATGTTCACCATGACAGCATTCGGACAGACAGACGACACTTTCCGCAAAATCTACGACGCTTATATCGCCGCATTGAAGGCGAAGGATTTCGAGGCGATCGTCAATCTGAGCACCGCGGACCAACAAGATTGGCTCAATCACCCACTTAATTGCGGAACTGTGCCAACCATCTTGGAGAAGGCGCCACCTGGGGATGTTCTCGCGTACAACCTCGCCGGGTTCTTCGCTCAATCGCTCTCGCACATGCCCAATCCCTATGAGGTCCGGTTCGTTCAATTGTCGAAGGATGGGAAGAAGGCGCGAATGGTGATGGTGGGTGTGATTCCTCCGGTAGAGGAGGTACAGAGGGCGAATAAGCTGCCAGCGAAGCGCAAGCGTGAAAAAGATATGTCGCCCGAAGAGCTTTATGACTACTACAGTTATACCCCGTTCCAGCCACCTCGCAAGGTTCGGGATGCCGTTGTATTTGCCGAGGAGGCCGGTGTCTGGAAGATGGGCCAACAAACGCTTGACGGCGAACCCGAAGATAACGCGAGACCCAAGGACCTGAACATGGGCCAGCGCGGCAATTATAGCGACGAAGCCAATACCGATCTTCGCTGGGAGATTCAGCGCGTCGAGAAGCAGGCCGCCGGAACGGTCTACGTGGTCCGTGTCGTCGACAAATCGACGCCCAGCGGCGTGCAGTGGTCCCCCGGTCTTCAGTCGTTCGTCTACACGCTCCGTGTCCTCGACGAAGAGGACGCTGTCTTCGTGCCCGCGGCCCACGTCTCATCGGATTTCGTGTCCAGCGCCATCCTCTCCTGCCGGGCCGCGAAGCACAAGAAGGATCCGCTGAAGTATTGGGCCGAATCGGTTGAATTGGTTGACGAGTTCAAGTGAACCGTCCGTTCGCGCAGCAAGCAAGGCGCTCTTCAATTGCCAGGTTCCACGCCTTGCCGCGCCGCTGGACTCTGCCCTGGTCACCGCCGACCGGCACATGCTGGACAATGGTTTGCAGGGGTTTGTGAAGTGCATGGCGCCCAGCTAGCGGCTAGAGGCTATAAGCTAGAAGCTGAATGCTGCAATGAAAGACTCGGTCCAAGTCTCGAAGGAGAATTACCTGAAGGCCATACTGGAGGCTGAGGCCGAAGGGCATCAGGTGATTCCGGCGCTGCTGGCGCATTGGCTGGAGGTCTCCGCGCCGGCGGTGACCATGGCGTTGAAGCGGCTGAAGCGCGACGGCAACGCCGAGGTGGGCGCCGACGGCATTGTGCGGCTGACCGCTCAGGGCCGCGAGATTGCCTACCACACCGCTCTGCGCCACCACCTGATCGAGCGCATGCTGAGCGAGATATTTGGGATGGAGTGGCACGAGATTCATGAGGAGGCGGAGCGGCTGGAGCACGCCGTCTCCCCGGCCTTCGAGGCCAAACTCAAGGAAAAACTGGGCGAGGGAGGGGCCTGTCCGCACGGTAACCAGGTGATGCCGGAGAGTCCGGCCCAGCGCAAGCAGCGCGGTGAGATTCCGCTTTCGGAGGCTGCCGAGGGGCAGCGCTACACCGTCGCTAGCCTTCACGAGCGCGACCCCAAGCTGCTGCTTTTTCTGCACCAGGCGGGAATTGGCCCCGGCAAGAGTCTGCGCGTGGTGAGCCAGAACTACGACCAAACCGTTTCGATTGAGCTACCTATGGGCAGTTCTGCGCAAAGCGCGATTTTGGGAAGACCGGCCGCAGAGGCGGTCTGGCTTCGTCCGGACATTACCAGATAATTAAATATAAGAAAAAATATTAACCATGGTTAACTAGTTGTGGCATACTCTTCTTGTATGAGCGCAACGGCCCTCTCTCCATTGCCGATTTTCAACCATCCCGTGCCTGATCCCGCGCACGAAGCGCCCTCGCTGCCGGAGGTCAATGCCAGTGTGCGCATCTCCCGCTCGTCCAATTATTGGCGGCGGTTGGCGGGCTTCCTCGGCCCCGGATTCATGATCTCGGTGGGCTATATGGACCCCGGCAACTGGGCCACCGACATTGCCGGCGGCTCGCGCTTCGGCTATACGCTGCTGTTCGTCATAATGGCTTCCAACCTGATGGCCGTTCTGCTGCAAAGCCTCTCGCTCAAGCTGGGCGTGGCCACGGAGCGCGACCTGGCGCAGCTCTGCCACCAGAGCTATGGCCGCAGGGTCAGCTTCGCGCTGTGGATATTTGCCGAGATCGCCATCGCCGCCTGCGACTTGGCCGAGGTCATCGGCTCGGCCATTGCGCTTGAACTGCTCTTCCACATTCCGCTCTTCTACGGCGTACTGATCACCGGCGCGGATGTGCTCTTGATTCTCCTGTTGCAGCGCTGGGGCTTCCGCTGGGTCGAGGCGCTGGTAATTGCGCTGATCGGCACCATCGTGGCGCTCTTCGGCGTGCAACTGTTTCTCTCCCGGCCCGAGTACTGGCCGGCGCTGCACAACCTTTTCATTCCTTCGCACTCCATCGTCTCGAACCCGGATATGATGTTCATCGCCATCGGCATCCTGGGCGCGACGGTGATGCCGCACAACCTCTATCTGCACTCGTCGATCGTGCAGAGCCGCAAGTACGAGCGCACGCCGAAGGGCAAGCGCGAGGCGGTGCGCATGGCCAATATCGACTCTGCGCTGGCGCTCACCTTGGCGCTGTTTGTGAATGCGGCTATTCTGGTGGTGGCTGCCGCGGTCTTCAACCGCCGCGGCCTCTACGATGTTGCGGCCATTCAGGACGCCTACAAACTGCTCAGCCCGTTGGTGGGCGCAGCCGGAGCCAGCACGCTGTTTGCCGTGGCGCTGCTGGCCTCGGGGCAGAACTCCTCGATCACCGGCACGCTGGCCGGGCAGGTGGTGATGGAGGGCTTCATTCACCTGAAGATATCCCCTTGGCTGCGGCGGCTGATTACCCGCTCCCTGGCCATCATTCCCACCATCATCGTGGTCGCGGTCACCGGCGAAGCGGGCACGGAGAAGCTGCTCATCCTTAGCCAGGTGATTCTCTCGCTGCAGTTGAGCTTTGCCGTGATTCCGCTGGTGCTGTTCACGGGCAGCCGCAAGAAGATGGGCGAGTTTGTGAACGGGCGCGGGATGCAGGCGCTGGCCTGGTTCACGGCCGCTCTTATCGCCGGGCTGAATGGGTGGTTTCTGGTGCTGATGTGCCGGTGACAGGGATCAGGGATCAGGGGTCAACACCAAATCAAATCGGACTTAATTGCGGACGCGGTCGATCAACTGGAAAGATTCGAGAAACCGCTTGGTATCCGCATACGGCTCCCCGAGAGGCGAACCCACCACGATCTGGTACAGCCTTGTACCCACAAAGTAGAGGCGGACGGAGAAGCTAATTGCCTGGGTCTTTGCCTCAAACTCCAGGCCGTTATAGGTGCCAAGGGTAATCTTTTTCTCACTGACCAGGTGAGCTTTGCTGCCCGACAGAAATCCTTTCTTAACCCTTTGGATCACCATATCGGGGTCCATGCCCGCATGACTTGCGCCGTAATCGCTAACCACAATCATGAGCGTAGAGTTGCCAACCTCCACGGAATAGGAATGCTGTTCAGCAGTGGAACCGTCCGGGGTGGGAACGGTACTCTTCTCCATACCGGGATCTCGCGGAAAATATGCGCTGAACCCATCCGCGGGATAGCTGTGGAGCGTCATCCCCTGACTATTGGGTTCTGCCGCATGATCGCGCTGTTCTTGTTTCTCCTTTTGCTCACGCGCGGCCTGTTCGCGCGCCTCTCGATCCGCCTTGTCTTTCGCCTCACGATCTGCCTTGTCGCGTGCCTCCTGCTCGGCCTTGAGCCGCGCATCCCGCACCGGCTTGAGCTGCATGTTTGCAACCGTCTGAACCCGGGCCTTGATCTCGCTGATCTGCTGGATCTGATCGGCGCCGTCTTCGGTCGCGGCAATCACCACATGCTGGCCGAATTCAACCTTCGCCTTGGCCGTTCCCCCGGCGTCGATGCGGCCCTTCGCATCGCCGTCCAGCTTCCAGTTGCAGGCCAGGTCGCAGAGCACCAGCAATGTTGCCGCCGCGGGTTTAGCCGCCGGCGTCTTGGGCCGCAGAATCGGCTCTTCGTCCTGTTGCGCAGCGGCCATGACCGCACACTGAAAGAGCACACCGGCTCCCGCCAGCGCCCATACCGTCCACCATCGTGCCTTCATGCTGTTGCCTCCCGCACTAACAATGAAACCGTCTCCGCCCGCGCGCGCTCTTCGGCTCAGTGCAGCTTCTTGAGGTCCGAACAGGCGTCCTTGCTTCCGCCGTCGCAGGCCTTCTGAAACAACGCGCGCGCCTGTTCACGGTCCCGGCTCACTCCGTGGCCATGTTCGTAGATATAGCCGAGGTTATAACATCCATTCATGTTACCGCCATCGCAAGCCTTCTGATAGAACGCGCGCGCCTGGGCATAGTCCCGGCTTACGCCGTGGCCATCGTCGTAGAGAGAACCGAGCCAGTCGCATCCAGGCGCATCTCCACCGTCGCAGGCCTTTTGAAAAAAAGTCCGTGCCTGAGCATAGTCCCGGCTCACGCCGTGGCCTTTGACGTAAAGATAGCCGAGGTTAAAACATCCGTTGCCCGCTCCGCCGTCGCAGGCCTTCTGATAAAGAGCGCGCGCCTGGGCATAGTCCTGGGCCACGCCGTGGCCATCGTCGTAGAGAGAAGCAAGCCAGTTGCATCCGTTTATCACTTCGCCATCGCAGGCCTTTTGAAACAACGCGCGCGCCTGAACATAGTCCTGGCTCACTCCTTGGCCTTTGTCGTAGAGCAAGCCGAGGCTGAAACATCCGCTTATCACTCCGCCGTCGCAGGCCTTCCGATAAAGCGTGAGCGCCTGGACATAGTCCTGGGTCACGCCGTGGCCATCGTCGTAGAGAGAACCGAGCCAGTTGCATCCGTTCATCAATCCGCCGTCGCAGGCCTTTTGAAACAACGTACGCGCCTGGGCATAGTCTTGGCTCACGCCGTGGCCTTTGTCGTAGAGCACGCCGAGGTTAAAACATCCGCTTATCAATTCGCCGTCGCAGGCCTTCCGATAAAGCGTGAGCGCCTGGGCATAGTCCTGGGTCACGCCGTGGCCGCTGTCGTAGATATAGCCGAGGTTGTTGCATCCGGTCAGATTTCCGCCGTCACAAGTCTTCCGATAGAACGCGCTCGCCTGGGCATAGTCCTGGGTCACGCCGTTGCCATTATCGTAAAGAAAACCGAGCCAATCGCATCCAGTCATGTCTCCGCCGTCGCAGGACTTCTCAAACAGCGGCCTCGCCTCCTCGTAACGCTTCTGGTCGTAAAGCGCCCTGCCTTCCTTGAACCGCTCGTCGGCATGATTGAGCAGGTCCTGCAACCGGGCATCCTCATCTTGCGCAGGCTGATTTGTCTGGAGACGAGCATTGCGCACGGGAGCTAGCTCAAGGCGCACGATGGTCTGCCCGGCGGCCTTGATCTTGAGCGTCTTTTCCACCTTGTCCAGACCGTCCTGGGTCGCGGCGTCCACCACATGCTGGCCGAGTTCGACCTTCGCCTTGACCGAATCCCCGGCGTCGATATGGCCCTTGGCCTCGCCGTCCAGCGTCCAGTCGCAAGCCAGATCGCAGAGCACCAGCAGCGTGGCGCCGGCTGGCTTCTTGGGCCGCAGAATCGGCCCTTCGTCCTGTTGCGCGGCGGCCATGACCGCACACTGAAAGAGCAGGCTGGCTCCCGCCAGCGCCCATGCCGTCCACCATCGTGCCTTCATGCTCTTGCCTCCCGTATATCCAATAAAACCATTGCCGCCCGCGCGCGCTTTTCGGATCAGTGCAGATTCATCGGTGGAGGAGGATACATCCGAACGGCTCTCCTCCGTCACAGGCTTTTTTATAGAGGGTGCGCGCCTGGGCCTTGTCCTTCTTCCCACCTTCTCCCCTTTCGTAGAGCCCACCTAGGTTGCAACATGCAGTCATCTGCCCGCCGTCACAGGCTTTCTTTAAGAATATGCGCGCCTGGGTATAGTCCTGGGTGACGCCGTGGTCGCCGTGGTCGAAGGATAATAGGTTACCGAGATGGAAGCATCCTTCACTGCTTCCGCCGTCGCAGGCCTTCTTATAGAGCGTGCGCGCCTGGGCATAGTCTGGGCTATGGCTGAAGCCATCGTCGTAGAGATAACCGAGCCTGTCGCATCCGGGCGCATCTCCACCGTCGCAGGCCTTCTGAAACAACGAGCGGGCCTGAGAGTAGTCGAATGTCCCGCCGTGGCCAGATTCGAAGAGATAGCCTAAACCGGTGCACCCGTTCATAGTTCCGGCGTCGCAGGCTTTCTGATACAAAGTACTCGCTTGGGCATAGTCCTGGGTCACGCCTTGACCATTGTCATAGAGCACGCCGAGGTTGTTGCAGGCTAGCATGTTTCCGCCGTCGCAGGCTTTCTCGAACAGCGGCCGTGCCTCGTCGTAACGTTTCTGGTCGTAGAGCGCCGCCCCCTCCTTGAACCGCTCACTGGCATGATCGCGCAGGTCCTGCAACCGGGCAGCCTCCTCCCGCACAGCCTGCTCTTGCGCGGCCTTTTCTCTCGCAGACTTATCTGCCAGGATACGAGCATCGCGTACCGGAGCCAGTTCCAGGCGCACCGGGGTCTGTCCGGCGGCCTTGATCCTGAGCGTCTTTTCCACCTTGTCCAGACCGTCCACGGTCGCGGCGTTCACCACGTGCAGGCCGAATTCGATCTTCGCCTTGGCCGAATCCCCGGCGTCGATGCGGCCCTTCGCCTCGCCGTCCAGCGTCCATTCGCAAGCCAGATCGCAGAGCACCAGCAAGGTTGCTGCCGCGGGTTGAGCTGTCGGCTTCTTGGGCCGCAGAATCGGCCCTTCGTCCTGTTGCGCGGCGGCCATGATCGCACACTGAAAGAGCACGCCGGCTCCCGCCAGCGCCCATGCCGCCCGCCATCTTGCCTTCATGCCGTTGCCTCCCGCACTAACAATGAGACCGCCGCCGCCCACGCGCTTCGGATCAGTGCAGATTCTTCAGGTTGTCGCACGCGACCTGGTCTCCTCCGTCACAGGCTTTTTGATAGAGAGTCCGCGCCTGAACCTTATCGCTCTTCAAACCTTGTCCTGTTTCGTAGAGAACGCCGAGGTTTCTGCATCCAAGCATCTCCCCGCCGTCGCACGCCCGCTGATATAAGCTGCGCGCCTGAGTATAGTCCTGGCTCACGCCCTGGCCATCTTCGTATAGAACGCCAAGGTTTCTGCATCCAAGCATGTTTCCGCCGTCGCAGGCCTGCTGAAGCAAGGCGCGCGCCTGGGCATAGTCCAGGCTCCCACCTTGGCCATTCTGGAAAAGAAAGCCGAGATTGCTGCATCCATACATGCTTCCTTCGTCGCAAGCCTTCCGATAAAACGCGCGCGCCTGGGCATAGTCCTGACTCACGCCGTAGCCTTTTTCGTAGAAAACGCCGAGGTTGTTGCACCCATACATGATTCCGCCGTCGCAGGCCTTCCGATAAAGCGCGCGCGCCTGGGCATAGTCCCTGCTCACGCCGTAGCCTTTTTCGTAGAGAACGCCGAGATTGTTGCATCCAAGCATACTTCCGCCGTCGCAGGCCTGCTGCAACAGCGGCCTCGCTTCGTCGTAGCGCTTCTGGTCGTAGAGCGCCCACCCCGCACGGTTACGCTCGACTGCATGATCGCGCAGGTCCTGCAATCGGGCAGCCTGCTCGGCCTGAAGCCGCGCATCCCGCACGGTTGTTAGTTCGAGGCGCACCAATGTCTGCCCGGCCACCTTGATCTCAAGCTCTTTTTCCACCTTGTCCAGACCGTCCGGGGTCGCGGCGTTCACCAGGTGCTGGCCGAGTTCGATCTTCGCCTTGGCCGAACCTCTTGCGTCAATGCGGCCCTTCGCCTCGCCATCCAGCTTCCAGTCACATGCCAGATCGCAGAGCACCAGCAAGGTTGCCTCCGCAGGTTGAGCTGTCTGCTTTTTGGGCCGCAGAATCGGTCCCTCTTCCTGCTGCGACAGGACCGGCAAGGCTGTGAGCGCCATGGCCGCGGCCAGCGTCCAACCAGCCATTGTCCCTTTCCGCATCTCGTCCTCCCGTTTGTTCTCTCATCGAAAGGGCTGCCTATGCCGTTGTCCGACCGGCCAAGGATGCCGCCATGCGCTCATTGCAGGCCGCGCAACAGGTCGCAGGCTACTCCGCCGTCGCAGGCTTTTTGAAAGTACTTGCGGGCCTGGTCGTTATTTCCGGCGTCCTGGTAGAGAGAGCCGAGGCTGGCGCAACTCGATAAGGTTCCCCGATCGCAGGCCTTCTGGTAAACCTCGCGCGCCTGCGCCGCCTCGACGGCGCCGCCGAGGCCCTGGGCATAGAGATAGCCGAGGTAGTTGCATGCCCTCATCTCTCCGCCGTCGCAGGCCTGGGCAAAGAGCGTCCGCGCCTGGGAGTATTGCTTGTGGTCGTAGGCGTATTTGCCTTGGTCGTAGGCGCTGCCCCCTTGCGTGATCGCCGCAGGCCGTGCGGCCCCGATCCAGATATACACGCCGGTAATATCGGAGCTGGGTGCGTGGCCCTCGGCGGTGGCCATGGCGCGAACCACGGAGCCGCTCGGCAGCGACGCGATGGGCAGGGTATAGATGGGCGACGATTCCGTGGGCGAGCTGCCGTCCACGGTGTAGTGAATGATGGCGTCCGGCGTGGAATCCCAGATCCCCACCGGCTGCGGTTCAACGTATGTGCCTGCGCTCGGAGTGAGAATCGGAACCGCCGTCACCGGCGTGGAGCGGAAGAACCATACTACGAACCAGATTCCCAATACGGCGGCGATCAGAGCCGCAACCCCGGTCCACTTCGAGTTCCAGAAGGGCGGCGGGACGGGGTCTGGAGTTGGATCGAGCGACGACGGCGACTCGACGACAGAGGGCTGCGGCTCAACAACAGAGGGCGGCGGCTTGACAACAGAGGGCTGCGGTTTGACAACAGAGGGCTGTGGTTCGACAAAGCGCGAGAAGCGCGCCGCGGGAACGACGAATCGCACCGCATCCAAAAGCCCAACCAACGCGCTAACATCCCTGGGCCGATCTTCGCGTTCCTTGGCCAATAGCTGTAACACCAGCGCATCCAGCCCCGCCCAATTCGCCAACTCCGGCCGCAGTTGGCTGGGCGGCACAGGCTGCTCCTGCAAGTGCTTGTACATCCAGCCTTCCGTATTGTGAGCCTGGAAGTTGGTTTGGCCGGTCAGCATCTCGTGGAGCACTCCGCCCAGCGCGTACAGGTCCGTGCGCCCGTCCAACTCCTCCGTTGCCATTCCCTTCCATTGCTCCGGAGCGGCATACTTCGGGGTCAGCATCAGCCCCTGTGTGCGGCTGATGGCCGTTGCGCTCTCCTTCAAGGCCGCAATGCCGAAATCCAGCAGCTTGGGCACTTCCGTCTGGCCACCTCCCCCGGCCAGCAGAATGTTCTCCGGCTTCACGTCGCGGTGAACGACGCCCTTGGCGTGCGCCGAGCCGAGCCCCATCGCCACGCCGCGCGCGATGGCCAGCGCCCGCTCCACCTGGAAGGCGCCGCCTTCGAGCGCATGGCGCAGGTCCGGCCCCTCCACATATTCCATCGCAATGTAGGGCGACCCATCCTCGGCTTGGTCGAGATCGACGACTTCCACCACGTTCGGGTGGCGCAACTCGATAGCCGCTTGTGCCTCGCGGCGGAAGCGGCGCAGAAATGCGGGGTCCTGGCTGAGTTCGCTGGAGATGAACTTGAGCGCCCGCTTGCGACCCAACAGCATGTGTTCGGCGAGGTACACAGTCGCCATGCCGCCGCGGCCGAGTTGCCGCAAAATTCGGTACTTGCCCCGGATAACCGTCCCCGGCTCAAGTTCCCTCGACTCGACCAGCAGCGCGCCGTCGGTGGAGCAATTGGTATGGTTATTCGGATAGGCCGTGTCGCACAGCGGACAAGTCTTCATCTGCCCGTCTCATCTTTCTCTGTGCCGCGATGAGGATTGCCGGAATAGCCGGACTCGACAGCAACGTCCCTATTGTAGTCCCGGATCGGGACCGGGAGCCGAGCATTTTCCTTTACCCGCGACTCCATGCGCTCGGACTATCGCCTCCTCGAAAAGAAAGCCTTGCATATTT
>Ga0181536_10004238_pt1 | contig 15253 bp, 14 predicted proteins | sample PEATcosm2014_Bin_41_FD_121105 | JGI IMG/M metagenome (GOLD analysis project Ga0181536, IMG submission 121105) | Peatland microbial communities from MTU Mesocosm Facility, Houghton, MI, USA - PEATcosm2014_Bin17_60_metaG | ecosystem: Environmental > Terrestrial > Soil > Wetlands > Peat | place... | reverse complement strand
CGAACAGGCGAGCGTGGCCGGCGCACCAGCCAATCTGCTGAACTTCGCGGAAGCAGGTGGACGCATCTTCGCCACCCACTACAGCTATGCGTGGCTTTATCCTGGGTCACCGTACAACGCGCTGTTCGGGTCAGTTGCGACCTGGACTCCGATCAATCCGAATCTTCTCTTGTCCAGCCTAGGCATTCCCGGCCCCACGGAGGTGGGAACTGTCCAGGAGAATTTCAGCGACGGAATCATCCTGGCAAATTGGCTTGATTACGTGGGCTCAACGAACCCGCAAACGACGAACCAGATCAACTTGAATACCGTAAGTACGAATGTGATAAGTGCGAATCCACCCGCGCAATCCTGGGTGGCGCTGAACGCCAACGAATACCCCGGGCAGGGTAGCGCCACTCCCGTAATGCAGATGACCTTCAACGTGCCGTTCGGCGCGGCGGCTTCAAGCCAGTGCGGACGCGTAATGTACAACAGCTACCACGTCTACAATCAGAGTCTTCCTCTGCCCCCCCAAAATCCCACTCTTTTCCCCAGGGAATGCCCGAATCCTGCAACTCACGTGATGACCCCGCAGGAGGAGATGCTGGAGTACGCGCTCTTCGATCTTTCGGGCTTCGTGCAACCGGTTGTGGTGCCCACGGTTAGTGTCACGTTCACTCCGAGCCCGCTGACGGTGAAATCGGGCGATACGGCCGATCAACTGACGGTGAACGTGAACAGCGGAACAACAGATAGCGGCAGCTCGGCGATTCTCAGCTTCACACTACCCGCGGGACTCACCATCACCGGCATGAGCGACCCGACCGGCGGATGGACCTGCACGGTGAGCACCCTGTCGTGCTCGCGCGCGACCGATCTGGCGGCCAGCACCACCGACTCCGTGACGCTGACCATCAGCGTGGCCTCATACACCACGCTCTCCAGCTACACGGGCACAATTACCGCGACGGTTTCAAGCGCGCTGTTCTCCACCAACCCGTCGTTCAACGAGAGCGTGATCTTCCAGCAGGTGCCTCCCATTACATGGGCGACGCCCGCGAACATCGTTTACGGCACGCCACTGAGTGGAGTGCAACTCGATGCCAGTTCCACCCTGGCCGGCACGTTCACTTATAGCCCTGCGGCCGGTACCGTTCTGAGTACCGGGAAACAGACGCTGAACGCGACCTTCACACCCACCGACGCGGTGGATTACACCACCGCGACCGCATCGGTGACGCTGACCGTGATTCCGGGTACGCCCTCGATCACGATCACTTCCTCCGCCAATCCGGTCTTTATGACAGTCGCAGTGTCGTTCACCGCCAGCCTGCCCTCCTATGCGTCGTCGGAAACCGGCACCATGACGTTTTATTCCGGATCGACGGCGATTGGCACGGCTACGGTGTCGGGCGGCTCGGCCACGCTCACCACTACTTCGCTTGCGGCCGGGAACCAGTCGATCACCGCGGTCTACTCCGGCGACGCCGACTATGGACCGGCCACCAGCAGTGCGATCACCGAGACCGTGCAGGACTTTACGCTGGCCTTTGCCGGCGGCAACGGTACAGTGACTGCGGAGCCGGGAGGACAGGCAACCTATTCTCTCGTTGTCACTCCGGAGAATGGAACACAGCTGCCGGGCGCAGTGACGTTGAGTGCGAGCAATCTTCCGCTGGGCATGACGGCCAGCTTCTCTCCGGCCACGATTTCCGCGGGCTCCGCAGCCACGACTGTCACCATGACCATCACGCTGCCGGGCAAAACGGTGAGCGAGCGCCCGCGCAGCCCGTTCGGCGGCGGCGCGTTGCCGGTGGTCCTGGGTCTGATCCTGCTGCCTGTTGCCGGCAGGATGCGCAAAGCCCGCGCGCGCCTGGCTCGGCTGACGGCGCTGCTGGTGATCTGCGCGGCAGTGGCCGTGGGATTCATGGGCTGCGGCGCCAAAACCGCTCCGCAGAGCTTCTCGTTCTCGGTGACCGCGGCCTCAGGAACGCTTTCGCACTCGCTGACGCCGGGGCTGACTGTGGAATGAGGATGGCGGCCGAGCGCGGCATACGATTCCGGTTTAAGGATCGACACGATTGCGCCACCTGGCTGCGAGCGCGCGATCAGCAAGCGCCTTGATGTAGATGCCGCCGACCACGGAGCGGGCTTGAAAACCCATTTGCTTTCCGGTCTTCGTGTCGTACCAGTCGGTGAGTGGAACGCGGGTGGGGCCTTCATTGATCCAGCGTCCGATGGGAGCGATGAGGGCAGCAAACGCGTCGACACTGGGCGGAGTGCTGCCGGATTGCTGCGCTCCAGTTCCGATTCAATACCGTTTTACGAGCTCCGGGAGGATGGTCGCCAATCCGGAAGTTACTTTTTCCATAACATCTGCCTGACCAACGGCCGAACGAATTGAACTCAACCTCGCCGGGCCGCGGGCCCGCCCGGTGCTATACTCGCAGAGCCATGCAAGTCTTTGTCATCCTTCCCGCAGCGGGACTGGGTACCCGCATGGCGGGTCCGCAACCCAAGCAGTTCCTCGCCCTCGATGGCGTGCCCATCCTCATTCACTCGTTGCGTGCTTTTGCCGCGGCGCCGCGGGTCACGTCGATTTACGTGGCCGTGCGCAGGCAGGAGATGGAGCGCGCCGAGGTGCAGGTAGCCGAGTATGGCTTCTCAGACCGCGTGTACGTGGTGGAGGGCGGCGAAAAGCGCCAGGAATCCGTGGCCAACGCGCTCAGCGTCCTTCCCGCAGAGCCGGACGATATCGTTCTGGTGCACGACGCCGTGCGCCCGCTGATCGATGTGGCCACCATCGAGCGCACCATCGACGCAGTCGTTGAATACGGCGCGGCGATCGTCGGGATGCCCGCCGTGGACACCATCAAGCAGGTGGAACGCACCGCGCATGGCGCGCTGATCACCGCGACCATTCCGCGCGAATTCGTGGTGCAGGCGCAGACCCCGCAGGGCTTCCGCTACGGTCTGCTGCAACGTGCCTTTGCCGAGGCCGACGCCGACGGCTTTGTGGGTACCGACGAGGCATCGCTCCTGGAGCGCGCCGGAATTCCCGTAGCCGTGGTGCACGGTTCTCAGGTTAATCTGAAGATTACGCAGCCCGGCGACCTGGAGCTGGCGGAGTTCTATCTGAAGCAGCGGGGTTCGCGGAGCTAGCGGTGCTGGCGAGGGCCCAGGAACGCCGTACCGCCGCGGTAACGCCGGAAGCACAAATACAGTGACCCACGCAGGCTAAGAGGTGTTTCAGAAATCAGTTTTGTAACAAGGGCACGGCTTTAGCCGGGCCGAAAATCGCGGGAAAATGAGGGGCTTTAGCCCCTGAGGGTGAAAGCCCGAATCTGCACAACTGCTCTTGAAACGCACGATAAGGACCATGGCAAAGACGGACATACGCGTCGGTTTCGGCTATGACTCGCACGAGTTCAAGCCCGGCGTACCGCTGCGCATTGGCGGCATGACGCTGGACCACCCCGAGGGCCTGGCGGGCCACTCGGACGGCGATGTGCTGCTCCACGCCATCACCGATGCGCTGCTGGGCGCCGTGGCCGCTGGCGACATCGGCAGCTTCTTCCCGCCCGGCGATCCACGCTGGAAAGATGCCGACTCCGCCATCTTTCTCAATCTGGCGCTCGAGGAGCTGCAACACGCGGGCTACCGCGTCGCCAACGTCGACACCACGCTGGTTCTTGCCGCGCCCAAAATCTCGCCCATCGCCGGCGAAATGTGCGCCTGCGTCGCCGACCTGCTCGGCGTCGAAATGGACCAGGTGAGCATCAAGGCCAAAACTCCCGAGGGTTTGAACCTGGATCACGTGGCCCAGTGCCACGCCGTGGTACTGGTGGAGCGTGTGCAGGAGCCCGAAGAGCTGAAGAGCATGGAAGCGGTGATCGAGACCCAGCGCCAACTCGAAGACGTGGTCGACGATCTGCTCTCGCAGGTCCACGGCGTGCCCAAAAAGCGCGTCATCTCTCCGGTCTACGACACCGAAGACATTACGTAAGAGCAGGGAATAGGGATCAGGGAACGGGGAACAGAGTTGCGAGCGCGGATCGATGCGCCGGCATTTCTGCGCAAACTTCCTGCTTCAAGCTGCCTCGGCAATGCTACGATGGCGCCACAAACCTCCGTCATCGGGAGATTGAGATGTTTTCAGCCATGAAAGCCATCGCTTTTTGGGCGTTTATCCTGCTTTGCCTGGTGATGCTTTGGGTCATCGTGCAGAGAAGCGCGAACATGGGCAAAGAGACAGAGTATTCCTACTCCGATCTCTACGACAAAGTGCAGAACGGTCTGGTGCTGGACGCGGTCATTCAGGGCCATCAGTTGCGCGGCCACCTGAAGACCGCTCCCAAAGACCAGTTCCACACCTCACTGCCGCCGAATTACGACGATCTTCTGAAGGCGATGCTTGCAGCCAAAGTGAACTTCGCCATCAAGCCCGGGCAGAGCAGCCCACTGAGACCGCTCCTGATCACTTTCGGTCCAATCACCCTTCTGCTGCTCCTGTTCCTCCCGCCGTTCCGGGTCATCTTCAAGAAAGCGGGATTCCAGCCAATTCTTTCAGTCTTGATGCTGGTTCCTCTTGTGAACCTGATCCTGCTCTATTTCGTGGCTTTTTCCGAGTGGAAGACTGGCCCGGCGCAGAAATCGTAGTAGCGCCAGCGAAATGCGCGCCCGCGCCGGCGACCTGTTCCTGCCCGCCCACGGTGTGCCGAGAAAGCGCACCGTCACCCCGGTCTTCGACACCGAAGGCATCCCGTAAAGCCGGGTTTCCGCGCCGCCCCGCAATGCGCAGAGTCACGCAGTTTTTCATTGCGAATTCCGCAGTTTACCTGTACCTTTGCAGCAAAGTTTTCATCTCACCCCGGAGCGCTCTCTATGAACCTTCTGGCGATGCTTTTGCAGAACACACCCGATACGGCCGCCATGCAGCAGTCGATCCATCAGGCCATGATGATATTGATTCCCGTCATCTTCGTTGCGAGCGTCATCGGGATGGCGATCATCGTGATTCCTTTCTGGTTCATTTGCAAGAAGGCTGGGTTCTCCCCCTGGCTTACGCTATTGAACCTCGTTCCGCTGGGTGGTCTGGTGCTCATTTACGTGCTGGCCTTTGCGGATTGGAAGGTGATTCCCGCGCCCCAGTTCTTCCCCTATCCACCGCCGTATCAACCACCTTATCCGCCCGTTCCGCCCACAGCCTGATACCGGCGCGGACTGCGGTGCGTTAGCATCGTGAATGAAAGCCATCGTCACGATGCCTGATTCAACCGCCACTGTTTCCGCGCGTCCGCGCGTCCGATTTGCGCCCTCGCCCACGGGTTTCCTCCACGTCGGGAGCGCGCGCACGTTCATCTTCAACTGGCTCTACGCCCGCCACAACGGCGGCACGATGGTCTTGCGCCTTGACGACACCGACGTCGAGCGCAACACCGAGGCCAGTGTGCAATCCATCTTCGAAGGGCTGCGCTGGCTGGGTCTCGACTGGGACGAAGAGTACAAGCAATCGGAACGTCTCGAACTTCACCGCGCTGCAGCCTTCCAAATCCAAGAAAAAAACCTGGCCTATCGCGACTTTACCCCCGCCCACGCCACAGACGACGAGAACTCTTCCGCGCAGGGCGCCTGGCTTTTCAATCCCGGCATGCGCGAAATGTCGCGTGCAGAGAGTGACCGCCGCGCTGCTGCGGGCGAGCCGTTCGCGCTGCGCTATCGCGTACCGCGAAATGAGGGCCGTATTCTGCACTTCATTGACGGCGTCTATGGCGCGCAGTTCCGGCCCGCCGACGAGGTGGAAGACTTCGCCCTTTTGCGCTCAGACGGCATGCCGACTTATCACCTTGCTTCCTGCGTCGACGACGCCGATCTCCGCATCAGCCACATCATCCGCGGCCAGGATCACCTGACCAACACTTACAAGCACCTGCTGATTTTCGATGGCCTCGGCCCCGAACCCTTCAGCATTGACCCGCCGCAGTTTGCCCATCTGCCCTTGCTGGTCGCGCCTGACGGCACCAAGCTGTCGAAACGGAAACATGGACCCGTCGTTAGCGTCACCACCTATCGCGATGCCGGCTTTCTGCCCCAGGCCTTCGTCAACTTCCTCTGCCTGCTGGGCTGGTCGCCGAAAAATGATCGCGAGTTCCTCACGCTCGACGAGCTCACCGGGCTTTTCACGCTCGACGGCGTCAACCGCGCCAACGCCGTGGTGAATTTCACGGAGACAGCCTTGAGCTCTTCGGAATTTGCCCCCTTCGATCCCAAGGCCCTGTGGTTGAACTCCGAACACATCCGCGCCCTACCTGTCGAAGAGCTGAGCCGCTGCCTTGAGCCGTTCTATGAGCAGGCGGGATTTCATCCCACGCGGGAAAAGGTCGAAGCTGTCACGCCGCTCATCCGCGAGCGCATCAAGCTGCTGCGCGATGCCGTCTCCGCCGCCGACTTTTTCTTTGTATCGGAGCTGGCTCCGTACGACCCGGCAGAGCTGATCCCGCAAAAGGGCGATGCCGCACTCGCCTTGCGCGTTCTCCAGACCGCTCAGCAGGTTCTCGCCATCACTTCGTTCGATCACGATTCGTTAGACGCGGCGCTGCGCGGTGCCGCTTCGCAACTTGGTTTGAAGGCCGGGCCGATGTTCCAGCCCATCCGGGTCGCCGTGTGCGGACGCAAGAATGCTCCGCCGCTCTTTGAGACTCTGGTTGTCCTCGGCCGCGAGGCTTGCCTCGAACGCATCCAACAGGCCCAGGAACGCCTGCAACCGCTCCTTTGAGCAAAAGTTTTATCGTGGAATCAGGAACCGCAGCAAGGAATCTCAAGCAATGACCGACGCACATGCAGCCATGAGCCAGCCCGATCCGGAAAGCCCCGAAGCCCGCACCCCCTCCAACTTCCTCAGCGATATTATCGCCGAGGACGTGCGCACCAAAGCTTACGGCGACGCCCAAGTCCAAACCCGCTTTCCGCCTGAGCCCAACGGCTACCTGCACATCGGTCACGCCAAGGCGATTTTTCTCGATTTCGGGCTGGCCGATGAGTTCGGGGGAAGAACCAATCTGCGCTTCGACGACACCAATCCCGAAAAGGAGGAGCAGGAGTACGTCGACGCCATTCAGGAAGACATCCGCTGGCTCGGTTTCGAGTGGGAAAGCCTCTGCTACGCCTCAGACTACTTCGGCCAGCTCTATGAATGGGCTCTGCAGTTGATCAAGGCCGGCAAGGCCTACGTCGACGATCTCTCTGCCGAGGAAATTCGCCAGTACCGCGGCACGCTCACCGAGCCCGGCAAAGATTCGCCCTATCGCAACCGGACGATAGAGGAAAATCTCGACCTCTTCGTGCGCATGAAGAATGGCGAGTTTCCCGACGTCTCGCGTGTCCTCCGCGCCAAGATCGACATGGCGTCGCCCAACCTGAACATGCGCGACCCCGTGATGTACCGCATCCTGCACGCCACGCATCACCGCACTGGCGACGAGTGGTGCATCTATCCCATGTACGACTACGCGCACGGCCAGTCGGACTCGATCGAGCACGTCACGCACTCCATGTGCACGCTCGAGTTCGCCGACCATCAGCCGCTCTACCGCTGGTACATCGAGCAGCTGGGCATCTTCCCCTCGCGGCAAATTGAGTTTGACCGGCTGAACCTCACCTACACGATGCTCAGCAAGCGCAAGCTCCTGCAGTTGGTGCAGGAAAAACGCGTCTCCGGATGGGACGATCCGCGCATGCCCACGCTCTCCGGCATCCGCCGCCGCGGCTACACGCCTGAAGCTATCCGCGCCTTCGTCGCCGCAGCCGGTGTGTCGCGCACCAATGGCATCGTCGATATTGAAATGCTCGAGCACTTCCAGCGCGACGACCTCAATCACCGCGTCACGCGCGCCATGGCCGTGCTGCGCCCGCTCAAGGTGGTCATCGACAACTATCCTGAGGGCCCCAATGGCGATATTGCCGAATTCGTCGAGGTCGCCAACAATCCCGAAGATCCTTCGGCCGGCACGCGCCAGGTGCCCTTCTCGCGCGAGCTTTACATCGAGCAGGACGACTTCCGCGAAGTGCCTCCGCCCAAGTACTACCGCCTCAGCCCCGGCAAGGAGGTTCGTCTGCGCAACGCCTATTTCATTACCGCACAGAGCGTCGTGAAAGACGCTGAAGGCAACATCGTTGAAGTCCACTGTACTTATGATCCGGCCAGCCGCGGCGGCCAGTCGCCCGACGGCCGCAAGGTCAAGTCGACGATGCACTGGGTCTCGGCCGCGCACGCCATCTCGGCCGAAATCCGCCTCTATGACAAGCTTTTCCTGAAGCCCGATCCCTACGACTTCCCCGAGGGCGGCGACCTCTTCGACAATCTCAACCCCAACTCGCTCGAGATCGTGAGCGACGCCAAGCTCGAGCCCTCGCTCTTGAGCGCCAATCCGGGCGACCGCTTCCAGTTCGAGCGCGTGGGATATTTCTGCGTCGATCCTGACTCAACCAGCGAGAAGAAAATCTTCAACCGCACACTGCCGCTCAAAGACACGTGGGCGAAGATTGAGAAGAAGGCGGGAGCGTAGCCGCCTGCGGGCGAAACATGGAGGGAGCAGGGGCCTTCAGGCCCCTGAACTCAGGCTTGCAATTGAAGCGGCTTTAGCCGCGGGCTCTTCGTTTATGCTCCCCAGATGCGACTCGCGCCACAAGAAACTCGGACCTATCTTGTAACCGCCGTGACCACGCAACGCCGCAGCCTTTTCCAGGTCACGGCCACGGCGGAATTGCTCCAGCGAACCATCCTTGATTATCGCGGTCAGGGAAAGTTCCTCTTGCACGCGTTCGTTATCATGCCTGACCATTTCCACGCCCTGATCACGCCCGCTCCTGACGTTTCGCTGGAAAAAGCGATGCAGTTCATCAAGGGCGGCTTCTCCTTCCGCCTGAAGAGCAAGCACGATGTCTGGGAGCGCAGCTTCAACGAAAGCCAGATCTCAACTGGAGAGAAGTTCATCCATTGTGTACGGTATATCGAGGAAAATCCCGTTCGCCGGGGACTGGCATCGTTGCCCCAAGCCTTTCCCTACAGCTCCGCCGCCTGCGGTCCGCTGGACCCGTGCCTGCACACCTGCGCGGAGACAAGGCCCGGGCCTAAAGGCCTCGAACTGAAGGCGCCTCATTCAGGGGCCTGAAGGCCCCTGCTCCCTCCGCGAGGCATCAGCTCACTTCCCAATCACATCGATCGCCACCGTGATCGTCTTGGGCGGCATGCACTGATTCTGGTCGCAGGCCTGGTAGTGGAGCTTGCCCTGCACCAGGTGGTTGCCCGCGGTGGCCACAAGGCGCGCCTGGATGATGAACTCCCCGGTGTACACGCTCAGCTTGGTCGTGGGGTCGTAGGTCAACGTTATCGAAGAGCCTGCCGGATACGTCGCAGCATCGAGCCGCACGCCCGAGCCGTCGGGAATCGAAAACGTGGTCGGGATCAGGAACTCGTCGCTGGGGGTGTGCGAGTTGATGTGCAGCCCTTGCGCGATGCGGAAGTGCAACGCCACCTGGCTCGGCTTGCCCGCCGGCACGCTCACCTGCTCGGGAAAGAGATACGTCACCGCGTCGGTCTTCACCAGCGGCCGGCTCTGCGCGGGCGAGCCCAATTCCTGCGCGTGCGCAGCGAACGCGCCAAGGCTCAACACCGCGACGCCAACGCAAATCTGTTTCTTCATCTGATCCACCGATTCCAATCCCCAGAGAATCTCAGTTTAGGTCGCCGAATTCCCGCAGGGGCTAAAGCCCAGGTCGTATTTTCAGCCGTCTTCGGCACGAGTAAACTCGTGCCCTGATACAAAACATACGCTGCCAGCGGCGAGATGCGTTCGATTGGTCGGACGCGGAAAGCCAAGTACCAAGAGCTAGGAGCTAAAAGCTAAAAGCTAAAAGCTAAAAGCTAAAAGCTAAAAGCTAGAAGCTAGAAGCTAGAAGCTAGAAGCTAGAAGCTGCTTCACTCCCCGAGCGCCTTCTGAATCTTGCTCTCGATGTCGCTCTCGGAAGTCAAACCCACTTGCGCCGCAACCACCACGCCTTTGCGGTTCACGAAGTATGAGGTGGGCAGATCGTCGAGCCCGCCGTAGTCGCGGCTGATGGAATCGCCATCGAGCAGCACCGGGTACGGAATCTTCTCTTCCGCGACGAATTTGCCTGCGGCGGCCGTGGCCTTCGCCCATCCGGCCTTGTCGTTCTTCGCAAGGTCGTCGCCCTCCGTGTCCACGCCCAGCACCTCAAAGCCCTGCGCTGCGTATTTCTGGCGCAACTCGACGATCCACGGCGTCTCGATCCGGCAGGGTCCGCACCATGTGGCCCAGAAGTTGATGAGTACAGCCTTGCCGCGGTAGCTCGCCAGCGAGACCTTGTTCCCGCTCAGATCGTTGAGTGCGAAGGCCGGCGCGGGCTTGCCGTTGAGCGGAGAAGCGGTGCCGCCTCCGGGGACGGGCACCAACTCGCCCTGCCCGGCGCCAGAGAGCAGGCGCTCGGCCTCTTGCCGGCGATACTCCCAGTTGGCCCACCCCGCCCAGGCAAAGATGGCCAGAATCAGAAGCGTAGCGCCCAGAACCACTGTGTTGCGCCGCACGGGGATGGTCCTCATGCGTCTATTTTACGAGGCGCTCCCCGTCCCTAGTCCCTAAGTCCCTTAGCCCCTTAGTCCCTTAGCCCCTGTCTTTGTTACCATCAAAGGCCGATGAGTTCTCACAAGCAGGACGACGCGTTCCAGCCGGCGGCGCTGGTGCGTACTGAGGCTGCCGCGCTTGAGGTTCTCGCCGCGCGCCTCGAGGGGCCCATGGCCGCGCCATTCGCGCGCGCCGTCGACATGATCCTCCGCTGCGGCGAGGCGAACGGCCGCGTCGTGGTCACCGGCATGGGCAAAAGCGGCATCATCGCGCAGAAGATCGCCGCCACGCTCAGCTCCACCGGCTCCCCGGCGCTGTTTTTGCATCCCGCCGAGGCCGTGCACGGCGACCTGGGCGTGCTCATGCCCGGCGACGTGGTAATCGCTCTCTCGGCCAGCGGTGAAACCGAGGAAATCCTGCGCCTTCTCGCTACCCTCAAACGCAAAGGCGACGCGCTCATCAGCTTTTCCTGCAATCTGCAGTCGACCTTGGCGCAGGCGAGCGACGTGGCGCTCGATTGCTCGGTGGAGCGCGAAGCCTGCGGGTTGAATCTTGCGCCCACCGCCTCCACCACCTCCATGCTCGCGCTCGGCGATGCGCTGGCGGTCGCCGTCAGCCTGCGCAAGGGTTTTCGCGCCGAAGACTTCGCTGAGCTGCACCCCGGCGGCAAGCTGGGCAAGCAACTCGCCAAGGTGCGCGACCTGATGCATGCCGGAGAAGACATTCCTGCGGTCGCGCCCTTGACGCCGATGGCCGATGTGATCTTCGAAATGTCGTCGAAGAAGCTCGGAATCACCACGGTGCAGGAGGACGGCCGCTTGCGTGGGGTCATTTCCGATGGCGATTTGCGACGGCTCCTGGAGCGCGAGGGCGGAGCGGCGTTGAGCAAGACTGCGGGCGAGGCCATGAACCCGCATCCCCGCACGATTGCCGGCGACGAGTTCGCAGCCCGGGCGCTTGCCATCCTCGAAGAGCGCAAGATCACCTCGCTGGTCGTGGTCGACGCGGACGGGAAAGTCGAAGGCATCGTGCACCTGCACGATCTTTGGGGCGTGGAACTGATCTGAAACACGGATCAGGAGCAGGATTCGTTGACGGACAGCAGGTCCGATTCTACTCACGGATCATGCGGAGCGAGCTCAGCGCAGATCAACACCGGTAGACGCGCACACTCTGATTTACATAGAGCGGTGCAACCCGCCATATCCAGGATCTGTCGTCGTTGAACACGGTATCTCCAGGTTGAAAAACTAAATAATCAATTCCCAGAGAGGCGCAGCTTTGCTGAACCTGTTCGAACTTAAGTCCGGCATCCGCAAAGATCGGTTCAATCGCATTTTCCGTCTGCCGAATCAGGCCAGAGTCAAAGCCACTGTGGTGGTAGAAAACCATGTCGCCTGCGCGCAGAGCTGTCCTCCGCTCCATGAACAGTCCCGAGTAAACCGCGTTATCCTTCTCCGGATTCAGCTGCACGACGGCCTCTGGCGCGCTGTTGTGACGCAAAAAATCCAGCGCCGCGCGCAAATCCGCCGTATGGACCGCCTCTTCCCGCGTGATGTTGACGACGGAAGCAAAGCGCAGCACCAGAAACTCCGTAAGGGTTGTTCCAAAACCAAGTACCACCAAAAGCACCAGCATAGGACGGAACTTGCACGCCCACGAGGGGAGCAGTGACGCCAGACCCTTGCTCCTCCATACATCGAAGAACATGACGCCGTAGAAGACGAGGAGGAAAAGCGTTCCCAGCGGCGCGCGCCAGCCCAGGTCATTCCCTCCGCCGCTGATTGGGCCAGAACTCACGAATAGCACTAGAACAATTGTGATGAATGCAAACAACCCCACCAGGTTGTCTCTGTCGCGCGCCTCTTTGCTGGGTTCGCTTTTGCACCGCGCAAAGGCCCAAATGGCGACGACGGCCATCATTCCAAGCTCAAAGAAGACAACCAACGGCTCGGCCACCAAATAAAGGAGCTGTCTTCCTAGCGGAGTAATGTCTGGTAGGTGCTGAGCAATGATATGGATATCGACAAAGCGGGAAGGCCGCACAGAGAAAACCAGCGGAGGAGGCGATCCGGCAGGCGCGCGGATTGTCAGCAGATAGGGCGCGACCAAGAAAACTGCGAGCCCTAGCGCGGAGGCTAGTTCAATCCACAGGCGGCGGCGCGGGGCCTTGAATAGGTGGTATACGCACAACACTCCCAAGAACGCAAAGAATGGCATGCCTACAAAAACCGACAGCCCCACCGTGGAAGCTAAAGAGAATCCTGCCAGCACGATCAAGACAGCTCGCTGCCGCCAGTTGGCGGCATGGGGTATCACATAGAGGGCAAGCATAGCGACCAGGGACGCCAACACCGCTGCAACATGGTTGGGAACCCACAGGCACGAGTCAAACCAGTAGGTAATTTGACCGAGTGGTTCGATCCAGGTGAGCGTGGCATAGGGGAAGCGCCACGAACCTCTGTAGCATCCATGCAAGAAAAACAACCCCCAAAACGCTGCTCCCTGAAGCCCCCCAAGCAGCAAAACAGGTATGGATGCGATGCTGTTTCGCAAGGTGTCTCTGGCGTGGAAAAAAAACTTCCAATACAGTGCAATGACGGCTAGAAGAAGAATGCCGATCCAAACAACACTGGCAATCAAAGCATCCCGGGCTCCAATCCGCCAGCCAGTAAGCGTCGGAATCATTCCGCAGACCATGAACCAAAAGTAGTGATAGCGAAGCGTTACCTTACCCAAGTCGCCCGCGAGGAATGGGAATGACGGTGGCAGATTTGCGGAACGCGCCAAATGCGCGATGATCTCGACTCTATACGCGTGGTCAGGATTGGATACCCCGTTGACATACAACCCATTTCCGATCGGGAAATCGACGAGGCTGAAAAGAACGATCAGTATCCATGCGACGCCTATAAGTACCAGAACTCCGGGAATACGAATCTGGCTTATACGCCGCCGGTTCTTGAGTATGAATCCAATCCCAATTGCTGCCGAAAGATAATATGCGGCGATCGCCCATTGGATAGAAACGGTCCAGAGCATGAACAGGATGATGGGTGTAATAGCGACGGAAAATCCAAGCGAGAGACAGACTCTAGTCAAAAAACCGTGACTACGGAAACGAAAAACGTCAGCGGCCTCCCCGAGAATATATCCCGGAAATACAAACAAAGGTACAAACACGACGAAAGCGATTCCCGCACGAAAGCAGTCACATAGATATTGCGAGATCATTGATCATGCCCCAGAGGTGTTTCGCTTGAGGACTGAATTGTAGCAGACACAATTTACCGGTTCTTGCGAAGACCGCTTTAATCGGGTGAACGCAAATCGAATGGAGGAAAGGGTTCGGCGGCAGGGAAAAGTGGTCCATTGGCTCGATGGGTCACCAGGAATTTCACGGCCCTGCGGGCTGTTCGCGCCGGCTCAGCGCTGGGGTCTACATCTACTTCGTCCTCGGACAGCGCACGTTGCACAAGATCATCGGCATCTTGCACCCGCTTGATCTGTGGGGCGTGAAGCTGATCTGAATGCAGAGACCAGGGGACCGAGGGAACAAGGGAACAACTTGAAAATGGCGAGTGACTGTCGCCGTCGCAGTCTGCCCGCCGTAGCTTCCTCAAGAACTTGAGCAACCGCGGTTCGAGGCGCGCAAAATTCATCTCCCCGCAAAACAATTTGCTTCGCAGCCGCTCGCGTGCTGTTGTACCGTAGTTGCTGGCAGCCATCGGCGCCCAACCTACACGCGAAAAAGGAAACGGAGAAAACCACCATGAAGAAACTCTACGCGGTACTCGCTCTGTCAGCTGCATTCGCCACTGGCGCGGTTGTGTCGGCCCAGGTTCGCGACTGGCACGACCTCGACAAGGTTCATCAGCACGTCACGGAAGCCATTCACGAGATGGAGCGCGCCCGCGCCGCCAATCACTACGACATGGAAGGCCACGGAGTCAAGGCCGAACAGGACCTGCGCGATGCCGAGCACGAGCTCGACGCTGCGGTGAGATGGGCGCAGAGACGCTAAATGCACATTGCGGCCGGGCCGCGGCGCGGCCTTGCGTACGCCATCGGAGCAGTGCAGACCGGCCAGCCGGTCCGGGTCGCACTGCTCCTGCATCTTCTTGCCGATGACTTTTCCCGCGGAGCCAGAGTCCAAAGCTATCCTGCATCTGCACGCTTTGTGGCGCTTCAGATCTGATCTGAAGGACTGGCTCCGGGTCCCGCCGAACGCACATCACTCATCGAACATTTAGAATGAAGGCTGCTGTCATTTGCACTTCGTCCGCAACGGGCGGGCGGGAAAGTTCGCTTTTCTTTCTATGCATCGTTGGTCCAAACTCTTCATTCCTACGCTCCGCGAGGCCCCGACAGACGCTGAAGTGGCCAGCCACAAGTTTCTGCTGCGCGCCGGCTACATTCGCCAGCTCGGCGCTGGCATTTACAACTACCTCCCTCTCGGTCAGCGCGCGCTGAACAAGATCATCGGCATCGTGCGCGAGGAGATGGACAAGATCGGCCAGGAGTTTTACCTGCCGGCCATTCTGCCGCGTGAGCCCTGGGAGGAGAGCGGTCGCTGGACGACCATGGGCGACAACATGTTCCGCCTCAAGGATCGCAAGGGCGCCGACCTG
>Ga0181536_10004232_pt1 | contig 15277 bp, 12 predicted proteins | sample PEATcosm2014_Bin_41_FD_121105 | JGI IMG/M metagenome (GOLD analysis project Ga0181536, IMG submission 121105) | Peatland microbial communities from MTU Mesocosm Facility, Houghton, MI, USA - PEATcosm2014_Bin17_60_metaG | ecosystem: Environmental > Terrestrial > Soil > Wetlands > Peat | place... | reverse complement strand
AGCTGTACGATTCCATTTCGGCTCACTTCAAACGGCTGTATCGAATGCGATCCGGCGATCCACTTCGGCCCGGCTCCCCTGGATCCTCGCGCCGGCTCGCCTCCGATACAGCACTACCGTTTCGCGTCAACACCGCCACCTTCGATGCACAATACGGGCTCGGGCAAGGCGCCGTCGCCTTCCAGATGGCTTCCGGCACCAATCAGTTCCACGGCGACGGTTTTGACATTCTTCGCAACCAGTACTTCGACTCGCCTTATTTCGCACCCTTTGCGACCACTTTCAACAGCGCTGGACAACCCACTCCGCCGGTTGATCAGCAGAACAACTATGGTTTTACGCTGAGCGGCCCCGTCCTGATACCGAAGATATACAACGGGAAAAATCGAACATTCTTCTACCTCTCCCAGGATTGGTTCAAGCAGAATCAGGCTCAGAACTCGATAGGCACGGTACCGACGGCAGCAATGAAAAACGGCGATTTCAGCCAGTTCGTAAATGCCAGTGGGGCCGTGATCCCCATCTACGACCCATTAACCGGTGCACCCTTTCCCGGCAATATCATTCCGCAATCGCGTTTCAGCGCTCTGGCAAAAACCCTTCTGCCCCTCATTCCCGATCCGAACACCGCGGGTATAGTTTCCGGCCTGCAACAGAATGAACTTCCTGCCGTTCACTCGGTGGCCATCAACCAGCATCTGTGGAGCTATACCATTGATCACAACATCAGCTCGACGCAAAGCATCCACTTCTCGCAGTGGCGGGACTCCGTAACTCTCCCTTCGTTCACCTCAGCCCCCATCGTGCCCTTCAGCAACCCGCTGCAAAGCGGAATTGATAATACTAACCTGGGAAGCGGTTTTCTACTCAATTACGTAAAGACCATAAATCCGCGTCTGGTGATGACAGCGGGCGCGAACTGGATTGGGTACATCACAAACCAGAACAATGCCAACCATAACGTTTCCTTTGCAGGGACGCCCGGCGGCAACACATTCCCTTTGGTCAACTTCGATGGACAGAATGCTCCGTCATCTTGGGGTGTTTCGGGTGGCGCTTACCTCGCGTGTTGCGAAGGGGGGCTTACTACCATCAATAACAGAATGCTGGGGGTCGCAGCAGTCAACAACTGGCTTTGGACTACCGGGCGCCACACCTTTAACTTTGGCTTCCAGTTCCGGCACGAGTGGCAGGATGTCATCTCCTGCCAGTTCTGCGCTGGTACTTACAATTTCAGCCAGCGGTCAACCTCTATTCCGAATTCCAGCAGTCCAAATTTTGGAGTTGACGGCAGCTCCTTTGCAAGCTTTCTCCTGGGTTTGGCCGATTCTGACGAACGCCAGCTTTCCCCGCTGGATCACTTGCGGAACAAAGAGTTCGCCAGCTATGCCGAGGATGAGATCAAAGTCAACAGCCGGCTGACTTTGAATATCGGCCTCCGCTGGGACGTGATGGTTCCGTTTACCGAGAGTAATAACCAGATCATCTATGTGGATCCTACGTTGCCGGATCCGGGCGCGGGCGGAATTCCCGGCGGTGCCACGAAATTTGGTAATTGCGATGGGTGCTCAGGAATCACTCGCGCCGACATTCACTGGAAGTACTTCCAGCCCCGAGGCGGTGTTGCCTACAGGCTGAACTCGAAGACGGTTATCCGGGCGGGCGGCTATGTAAGCACGCTGGATGGTGGCGGCTATGAATTCGGGACTTCTTTCGCCGCCTCCTTCATGTCATCCCTGCTGGCCGGCACATACCTTCGCAACTCCAGCGGTGGCAGCGTTCCAGGTGTGGGTAGTTGGGATACCAATCCCCTGCCTTTGCCGCAGCCGACTCCCTTCAGTTCGTCGATCGGCAATGGAGGCGTCATCTTCGCCTTCGATCCTCAAAAGGTTGGCAGAGCACCATACATTTCCGCCTGGAACATCGGCATACAGAGAGAGCTTCCGTGGAAGATGTTCCTGACAGCCAACTACGTCGGCAACCGCGCAATTCACCTTCCCACTACTCTTTCTTTGAATGACCAGCCAAACCCCTCAGTTCTTCAATACGGAGCGCTCTTGGGTGAACCGATCAATTCTCCGGCGGTCGTCGCCGCAGGCTTTAAGCCCCCTTATCCGCAATTCATCAAGCAGTTTGGCGGATCGGCTACGCTCATACAGGCCTTGACGCCATTTCCTCAATACTCCGGTTTCTTCCCGGTGTACGAGAATGCTGGGACTGCTTTTTACAATGCTGTGCAGCTCCAGGTAGAGAAACGCTTCACGGGCGGGCTGAGTTTTCTATCGAATTTGACGATGGGAAGGCTCATGGCGAATACGTATGTCGGCTCTGCGCCCTATTCACCCAACGGGTTGAATGCATTTAACTCGACGCCGGAATATGTGCCTTCCGGTATCGACCAGTTATATTCTCAAAAGACCGTCTTAACCTACGAGTTGCCCTTTGGGTACGGAAAAAGATACATGAATTCAAGGGGTCCCGTGGCTCAGGTGCTAGGTGGTTGGCAGGTCAGCGGAATTCTGACTTATTCGGGCGGGTTTCCCTTTGGGGCTTACAATAGCTACAATCCGCTGCTCGTAAATAGCTTTGACCGTCCGAACATTGACCCCAGTGTGCCGTTGACAACCTATAACTACAGTTTGTCGTTTAACTGGTTCCAGAATCATAACGGCGCGCAGCCAGTACAGTTCCCGACAAATGCGTTCGTCAACACCGGGCCGTGGCAGCTCGGTGATGCGCTGCGCGCTTATGCGGCCTTGCGGACGCCGCCGTTGAGGGACGAGAATATCGCCGTCATGAAGTACTTTCACATTGGCGAACACGTGAAGGCGACTTTGCGCATCGACTATTTCAATCTCTTTAACCGAACGCAACTGCAATCTCCCGATACTAACTCCCTGGATTCGACGTTCGGGCAAGTGATCAACCTGAGCTCACAACTCAATAACCGGCAAGGGCAGGCGACGTTCCGGCTGGAGTTCTAATTCGCCAGGGCAATATGGCAACGATGCACGCTGAGGGCGGACAGGCCGGTCATCGCGTGCAGACGATGGCCCGCCGGGCGCTCTCGGAGATTGATTCCGTCTTCGACCGTCTGGCGGCGGATGCGGCCGACCGGATGTGTGACGAGATCCTGAAGGCCCGTCGCATCGCGTGTTACGGAGTGGGCCGCGAGGGTCTCATGATGAAGGCTCTTTGCATGCGTTTGATGCATTTGGGCCTCGACGCGCACATGGTGGGCGACATGACCACGCCGCCCGTTGGCCGGGGTCATTTGCTGATCGCCAGCGCCGGCCCGGGGGTGTTCTCCACCGTGATGGCCTTGTTGGGTGTGGCGCGTGAGGCCGGCGCGCGCACCATGGTCGTCACAGCGCAGCCTGCGGGGCCAGCGCCGGCAATGGCCGACGTAGTCATCCATCTTCCGGCCCAAACCATGGCGAGCGATCGCGGCGGCCCTGCCAGCCTGCTGCCCATGGGGAGCCTGTACGAAGCCGCCCAGCTTGTGTTCTTCGATTTGATCTCCATCTTGTTACGCGAAAAGACCGGACAGTCGCCGGACCAGATGCGTGCCCGCCACACCAACCTGGAATGATCCGGCGAAAGGAGGGTTCTCATGAACTTCGGCGTCAATCTTAGTTTTGCCATCAAACGTTGGGCTGAGCCGCCGGTCTGGGCCAGGATGGTGCGCGAGACCCTCGGTGTCAGCTTGGTACAGTTCACATACGATCTGCTGGATCCATGGTGGCCTGACTCCGTACGGCATGCGATGGCAGCCGACGTCCGGAAAGCCGCCCAAGACTGGGGAATTGAAATTGAGAGCGCCTTCAGCGGGCTCGCCAATTATTGCTTCGACGGCTTGCTGCATCCCGACGCTAACGGGCGGCGCGCGTCACTCGAATGGTGGAAGCGCGCCTTCGATGTGGCTGCGGAAGTTGGCGCGAAGGTTTCGGGTGGCCCCCTCGGTGGCATGAGCGTGGCCGACGCTTCCGATCCCAAGCGGCGCGAAGAGCGGTACCGCAGTCTGCTGGATGCAGTCGAGGAGTTGTCGTACGCCGCGGCCGCCAGCGGCCTGGAGCGGCTGCAAGTGGAATGCACACCCCTTGCGCGCGAGATACCCTACACCGTCGAACAGGGTCGAAAGTTCATCCAGGACTTGGAAGGCCGCTGCAAGATCCCGGTGAAACTTCTTATCGATATCGGCCACGCCTTGTATCAGCCATTGTACGGCCCCAAAGCTAACATGCCGGATTGGCTGAACGGCTTGGGGCGGTCCATCGGCGCATTTCATCTCCAGAATACGGATTTCCAAAGCGATTCTCACTGGGGCTGGCCCGACAAGAGGGGCCTTTTCGACGCCGCGCGTTTCGCCGATGAAGTGCGCCAGGCAGGTCTCGCTGACGTTCCGGCTTTCCTCGAAATCATCTACCCGTTCGAACTCGCGGATGAGGCGGTGCTCGCCAATATCACGACTTCCGTCATGCACTGCCGGCAGCATTACGCGGGAGAACAACTGGAGAAGAAACAGATCGCATGAAACTAACCAAGGTTCCAGCAATAGCCTGGCCCCTCTTGGCGATAAGCTTATCGGCCCAGCCCATCAAGCTGCATCCCGAAAACCCACACTACTACCTGTTCCACGGCCAGCCCACCATTCTCATCACGTCCGCCGAACACTATGGCGGAGTGGTGAATAAGGATTTCGATTACGTTGCCTACTTCGATGGGTTGAAAGCGTACGGGCTCAACTACACGCGCATCTACCCCGGTTATCTTTTCGAGCCCATGGGCAAGTTCATGAAGGGCAACACACTAGGCGCGAAGCCGATAAGCCTGATCTTGCCCTGGGCGCGCAGCCAGAAGCCAGGATATGCGCTCGGCGGGAACCTTTTTGACCTGGACCAATGGAATCCGGAGTATTTCGCGCGCCTGAAGGATTTCATCGTCAAAGCCGCCGCGCGTGGCATTGTGGTCGAGATTTGCTTCTACAACGCGCAGTACGGCGACACCTGGCCGATGTCGCCTCTTTATTACGAGAACAACATCCAAGGCGAAGGCCGCTGCGATTACGAAGACGCGCAAACGCTGAAGCACGCCGATCTGGTCCGGCGCGAGGATGACTATGTCCGCAAGATTACTCAGGAAGTCGACGAATTCGACAACGTCATTCTCGAGATCTGCGACGAGCCCTACCTGACCGGCACACCCATCGAGTTGGCTGGACCGTGGGTGGGACACAACGTTGAGGTCATCAAAGAGGCCGAGCGTTTACTGCCGAAAAAGCACCTCATCGCGCAGCAAATGGAAGGCCCTATTGGCGGGCCTATCGATTTCACGTCGCACCCCGATGTTTCAGTCATCGTCACACAGTACGCCTGGGAAGGCAGCCACGAGCAGATGGGCGGATTGATGGCTCTCGATTATGAGTACGACAAGAACAAGCCCATCGACTTTAACGAGACCGACTACTTTCCGACGTGGTATCAGGGCGACCGCATCGCCGATTCGCGCGTTGAAGCCTGGGAGTTCATCGTGGGCGGCGGCGGCAGTTTCAATCAGTTGAACGGCCTGTATACAGTTCGTGATCCCGGCGGCAAGACCGAGGAGAATGCCCAACTGGGCCGGGCATTAAGAAGCCTGCATGATTTCATGTACAGCTTCGACTTCCTCAAAATGCGCCCGGATAGAACCTTCGTCCGCGGTGGCGTGCCCCTGGGCGTTTACGCACGTGGCATGAGCGAGCCCGGGAAGCAATACGCCTACTATCATCACCACAGCTCGTTCGGCAGAAACACGGCATCATACAAAGTGACGCCGGGAAACTACCAGGAGAACCTGCTGCTCTACTTGCCGGCCGGATCCTATCAGGCCGACTGGGTGGACGCGGCCACGGGTGCAGTGATTTCCTCAGAAAAGTTCAGTCACCAAGGCGGCAATCACAGGATCACAACTCCGATGCACGCGGTAGACGTCGCACTGCGACTGAAACGCGCATAACGTGCCGCCGATTCAGCGCTGCGGGGCGGCACCGGTTTCTCTGCTCTCTCGAGAGCGCCTCCATCCGCCCGGAACCATGCTTGGCACTCGCCGGGCATCGGTGGTCCGACGGGCTGTAGCTCGCTCGGCCAAGTGACCGTCAGCCAGCTTTACGCCAATAACCAGACCTGGAATGTTCGGTTATCTCGGCAAATATGCAATCACCGGACCCGGGCGCAATAACTGGGACCTCGCCCTGATGAAGAATATGCCTCTACCGTGGTTCAAAGCCGAGTACAGTTCGTTGCAGTTCCGCGCGGAGAGTTATAACACGTTCAATCATCCGCAGTGGGCCAGCATAAACATGTTCTGCAGCGGCGCCACAACACCGGCTGGCCCCTGTAACGGCGCACAAAACATCGGAAATGCTGAGGTTGCGAGTGACGCCCCGCCCCGCGTTTTGCAGCTCGGCCTGAAGTTCCTCTTCTGAGCGGCCGCATCTCACTTTGCCCTCACTTTGCCATGGCATACCGCCCGGAATCGGCGTATTATTGCCTGATACGGACGGCTTCAAACCCGATGGCAGCGCAAGCTGAACTGACCTGGGAGCGGGTAGATTCACTGGTTGATCGCCAGATCAACGCAGAGCAGTTCCACATCTGGCCGTTCGCCCACCCCTACCCGATTGACGTGCGCTTCCTCATCATGGATCGCCGCCATGAAGTCCCCAAGCACCGGCCCGACCACCTGGAAGTGGTCGTTTTCGAGTTCGGCGAGATAGGTTACGAAGTCGAGGATCGCCGCTGCCTTCTGCAGAAAAACGACGTCGTTGTAGTGGGGGACCGCATCCACCACCGATGCCTGCCACTGGGTGGCACACAGCAGGCGGCGCGCGCGGTGGTCCTTTCTTTTCTCCCGCAATTGGTTCATTCCGGCCCGCTTGGAGATGACATTCAGTACCTGATGCCGTTCATGCTGCAGGATTCTTCTTGCTCCAATGTAATTCCGGCTAGGACCGGACGTTCGCGGGAAATCTCGGATTTTATCCAGCGAATCCGCGCGGAGTTGCCAGGGACGTCGGAACGGTCGCGATTGGCCATCAAGACCTATCTAAAGATGATTCTGCTGAACCTGGTCAATCACTACGCCGCGTTTGGCGAGGCTCGCGACGCCCTTCGGCATCAGCAAAGGAATGCCGACCGTTTGACGCCAGCCTTGGACTATCTGGAAACGCACTACAGCGAGCCGATCCGCGTGGACCATGCCGCCCGGCTTTGCGCCATGAGCGCCTGCTGTTTCATGCATCTGTTCAAGCAAGTGGCCGGCCACTCCTTTGTCGCGTATCTGAATCGTTTTCGCGTCGCAAGGGCCCAGCAGCTGTTGGCGTCGAGCGACCGCTCTATTGCCGACATCAGCCTGGAAACCGGTTTCTGCAACCAGAGCTATTTCGGCGTCATCTTCCGCAGGGTAACGGGGATGAGCCCGCTGGCTTACCGCGTCAACCACGGCACTCTTCAGACGGCCGTCAGCCCGCCGTCTAAAGTGAAAATGCCCCCATACAATGATTCGAGTCTTCCGAGGCCAGAAAAGCCGCAATCCCCGCCAGGTCCTCCGGCGTCCCCAGTCTCCCGTGCCGAATTCCGGCGTGGCTAAGCGTGCCAGATTCCCACAACGCGACTTGATCGGCATAGTGGCGGCGGTCACCCCCCACCCCCTGCCACACGACCGTGCGTACGGGTCCGTACACGGTGAAGTTACCCTACCGAGCATCCAGCACGAGCACCCAGTCGCTATCGCCATCGTGATTCTTTGCTGGCGGTGTGAATGGATGGCTGCCGCCTTTCGCGAAGGGACTGCCGGGAACGTCCTGGTAGGCGCCGATTGTCGGATCGAACCATCGCGCGCGCGCTGCGCCTTGCAGGGCTGCCATGTTGACGGTGATCGTTCGAGCAGTCGGCATATAGATCACGACGAGGCCGCCATCAGGTGTTGCGGCCGCGGTGGAATAGTCACTTTGGCTAACGCGGGTTTGAAGGGTCCCATAGGTCCCATATCCGGCAGTTAGAATCGAATGATCCTGGTCCGGAACAAGATCCTGCCAAGGCAGCGCGATAAAGAACTCCTTCCATATTTTGAGTTGCGCGACTCCGGGAGTATCAATATGGCCCTGCCAACCGGCTTTGAACGACCACGTGTAGGCATTGCCGTAGAACTGGCCGGTTCCGCCGGACAACATCGTCCAATAGTCCTCGCGCCGTAACACTGCGGGAGATCCGAAGTCGGGCGGCTTTCCGACGTCCTCCAGATCGTAATGCGCTTCCGCCAGGTAGGCCGGGGCAACGGGCTTCTGGTTGTAACTGTGCAGCATCTGCATGTATGTCGGCGAATACGTGTACGTGCTGTTGAGATCGCTAAGTGGGATCCAAGTTGGATCGTCAAATGACGAGCTTGTAAATACGTTTAGTTCGACGGTTTGCAGTTGGCCCGGATCGACGGAATGGATCCCCTTCGCCACAGCTTGAACCAGCGCGTCATCGGTCGAATTTTTCCAGCTATTAAAGTCATTGCCATTCAGCCAAAGAACGTTAGCAAAGCCTTGGTAACGTTTGCCGAGATATTGCCCGTAAGCGTATGCCGCGCTGGGGCCGTTATTGCGCAGGGTCGGCAGCCATCCAATCGTCTCCATCGGATCCAGGAAGACGGCCTGATGGTGACGAGCCGCGATCTGCACAATGTGGTCGAGACGGGAGAAGTACGCTTCATTGGGTTTGCTGAGATCGTAGTGCGGGAAGTCTGTTCCCCCCGGAACAAATCCCAAGAAAGGCCGCAATCCGTCTGGAGTAGTGGCATTGACGTTATCGGGATAGTCATGACCGGCACACGTTACGTCGATCCAACCCGCAGTGTTGAACCCATTTGCCTCGCGGTCGGCAAAATAAACTTCCGCGTCTTGCTCGCTCAATCTTCCTATCAGTCCCTGGGGCGTGTCGCCCACGATGAGAAACGGTTGGTTCTTCTGGTCAACCAGATAGCGCCGGTTGGCGCTCACTTTGAGAGGAAAGACCGGGACGCTCGAGCCAGATGAAGCATCGGCCTCTAGCTTCGCTATACCAGCCCCGACCGCTGTCAATGCAAGCAGTACGACGAACGCCGAACGGATTCGGCAGCGCTTTAAAGTCATCTTTTATTCACCATCCTGGCGTGTTGCAACGTCCTTCCGAATTTTGGAACCCAGCCCTGAGGCACATGTTCCTGCCCGTTAATCACCGGATCTCCTCAAACCGCTGTGAGCCCGCCATCAACCGTAAAAATGCCCCCGATGCAGTAGTTCGAATCTTCCGAGGCCAGAAAAACCGCAATGCCCGCCAGGTCCTCCGGCGTCCCCAGCCTGCGTGCGGGTGCGATCTCGGCGAAATGCTGGCGCATCTTGGGGTCGGAGAGTTCAATGGCATTCATGGGAGTGTCGATCGTACCGGGCACAATCGCATTCACGCGGATATTGTCCGGCGCATAGTCCGCCGCCATGGCCCGCATCAGGCCTACTACGCCGCCCTTACTGGTGCTATACGCAGTCAGACGCGTAAAACCGAATATGCCGGTCGGCGAGGCCACATGGATGATGGATCCGCCGCCCTGCCGTAGCATGGCCGGAATAACGTATTTCGAGCACAACCAATAGCCGCGCAAATTCACCGCCATCGTGCGATCCCAAGTTTCGTTCGTCAACTCGTGAGCGCGAGTTTCCTCGTGGATCAGCAGAATTCCGGCATTGTTGCACAAGACGTCGATTCTGCCGTAGCGATCGAGGGTTTTTTGCACCATGGATTTCACCTGCGCCTCGTTAGAGACGTCGGTTTCGATGAAGACCGCGCTGCCGCCGGCCTCGCAAATGGCTCGCTCCGCGCCAGCCCCGTTCGCCGCGTCGATTTCAGCGACCACTACCGACGCTCCCTCACGGCCAAATCGCTCGGCGATTCCCCTTCCTATCCCTGCCCCCGCGCCGGTTACGATGGCGACTTTGTTCTTTAATCGCATGCTCGCCTCATTGTTCGATAGTGAAGACTCGTTCCACCGCGCCGTTGCGGATTCCGTACATGCGCCGGTGGAGGTTGACCGTCCCGTCGTGATAGTGCACCGCTATTTCGATCTTGTCCCCTACCTCTACATCCACCGCCGGATCCCGGATTTCAATAGGCGCGTGTTCGGCGTGCAGAGCCTTGACCGTCAGGCCAGAAATGCCCTTCACCGATGGCAACCCGCGTTCCCCGCTGATCACCTTGCACCCGGCGTCCACCACCAGCCGTTCTCCCGCCGTCTTGCTGATGACAGTGGCCAGCACACTGAGGGCAACCTGGAAATCCGGAACCACCGGTGCATACCACGTGTCCATCAGTAGATACGAACCAGCTTGGTTTTCCGTAACCCCCGGAAATGCTCCCGCAATCGAGTAATCTCCCGTACCCCCGCAACTCACGATTCCGACCGGAATGCCCTGCGATTCGATCAGGCTTCGGGTTTGTACGAGAGACTGCATGGCTTCAGTCACCAAGCGCTCCTTCTCTGGGCCCGGCGGCCGGGGCTGTAAATGCCCCTCATATCCCATCACCCCGCGAAATGTTAGACCGGATTCAACGACCAGCTTGGCCAGTGAAGCCGCGGGCTCTCCCGGCGGCAAACCGCACCGCTTCAACCCCAGATCGACGTCGACCACCACGTTGACCTCGACTTTTCGGTTTCGTGCGCAACTGGCCATGTCGGCAACCACTTTCGGATTGTCGACTGCAACGATCACCGGAACTTCGCGCGAAAGCTCAACAAATCGCGCCACTGGTTCGTCGCCGGCAATCTCGTTAGCGATCAAAATATCGCGGATCCCGAAGCTTGCCAACCGCTCGGCCTGCCAAAGCCTGGCGCAAGTGATTCCGATGGCGCCCTGCTCCATCTGGCGGGCAGCCAATTCCAACACCCTATGGTTCTTAAAATGCGGGCGAAGCTTGGCCGGCCGGTTGCAAAAAAACCGTGCCATGGTTTCCAGGTTTCGCTCCATCACATTCAGATCTACCAGCAGAGCCGGCGTATCGATGTCCATTTGTCTAAGCTTCGCCGATTCAGACACTGAGTTTCCTCCGGAAACCACCCGTCTGGAGGGACATCGCCATGAGATAAACGAGGGCGAAATGACCCTGCGCCTTCACCGATCCCACACCGAAGAACGTGTAGGGCACGGTCGGCCCGACGAACGCCAATCCAAACAATACCAGCGCCCAAAGCGACAGCACGGGCCGAAAACTGCCTGGTGAGGCAATCTCGGGCTGCACAGACTCAACGGAAGCTTTCATTGCTCTCTCAGCCAGCGATACCCGCCGGTTCCGGGGTCGCCTTTCGCTGCTGATCCACTTCGCTTTGTATGAACTTTACGGTGTCATCCACAATTTCCAGCATGCGCTCGAAGTCCGCAGGCGGCGTGGTCAGGGGCGGCTTAAACTTGAGGACGTTTCCGCCGATGCCGCCGAATTGCGTGATCAAACCACGCTCGAGGGCGAATTCCCAGGCTTTGCGGCAGGCGGCTGTGGCGGGCGCTTTGGTCTGGCGGTCTTCCACGAAATCGACGCCAATGAACAGACCCGGGCCGCGCACGTCGCCAATCACCTCGAAGCGCCGGGCAAGGTGGCGGAAGCGCTCGGTTGCCTGAACACCTAGTGTGCGGGCCCGTTCGGCGAGGTTTTCCTTCTCTACAATGTCCAGCACGGCGAGTCCGGCGGCTGCCGAAAGTGGTTGGTTCATGAACGTGAGCATGTGCCAGCCGTCCAGCTCCAGGCCATTTGGAATCAAGTCCTTGCGGGTAATGAACGCGCCAATCGGGACACCGCCGCCCAAAGCCTTCCCGACGACCAGAATGTCCGGCCGCACATCGAAAAGATCGCAGGCCCAGGTTGTGCCACAACGGCATAAACCGGTTTGAATCTCATCGACGATCAAAAGAACTCCGCGCTCCCGGCAGACCTGCTGGATGCCGTGATAGTATTCCGCCGGGAAAACCACATGGCCATTGGGCCCCTGTACGATTTCCATCACCAGCGCCGCGACCTGTCTGGAACTGGCCCCATCCAGGTCGGCTTCGAGCGCATGAACCGCGGCGCGCCAGCCGTCGGGGCTTTCACCCAGAGGCGGCCGGTAAGCGTCGGCAGAGGGGATCTGGCGAAAGGTCGGCCACCGCACACCGCCCGGCATCCACTTTCGCAAGTTCGGCATACCGGTAAGGCCCATCGTGGCGAGCGACAGGCCGTGATACGCTCCGGTGAGCGACAAGGCTTCGGTGCGGCCGGTGACGCGGATCGCGAACTTGATGGCCGCTTCGACTGCCTCGCCGCCGCCGACACAAAGGAATGTCTTGCTGAGTCCGTGTGGTGCGATCGCAGCCATGCGGGCGCAAAACTCGATCACCGGCATGCTGTCGTGGAGAATGTTCGTCGAAGGCAATTTCGCCATTTGTCTGGCGACGGCTTCAGCTACGGCTGGATGAGCGTGGCCAACCATGGCGGGCCCAGCCGAACCCGACATTGTGTCCAGATAGAGCTTGCCGTGGCCATCCCACAACCGGGATCCTTGTGCGCGCTCGAAAATCAGGGACTTCTCCCGCCGGACGCCGTGCAGCACGTATTCGTTGGATAATGCTTCGTAGTCCATACGGGCTCCGTCCGTCTTTTTTAGCGCAAATCGACGCACGGTATCTATCAAAAAACCACAAATTTCTGTTGTAAGTCCGTGACGGCCCATTGGACGCGAACGGCTTACGCTTTTCCAACAAAATGAACGGGGTTCGGCGAGGACGGCGGACGGATCGATGGTGATGGCGTACCTGCCGACGTCGCGAACGTTCACAGTGGGTATGTCGAAGCTCGCGGGCGAAGGCGTCGTGGTTCAACCCACGCACCGGCAAGTGGAATTCCGCTGGAGATTCTCCCACAGAGGGGAAGCGGCAATTCACGCCGCCCAGCGAGGGTGACTGGGTGCTGGTGCTGGAGCAGGTGAAATAAATCCAGGTTCGGCGCACGCTGCCTTTTCACCGAATAGTAAACTCTTCCCATGGTCTTCGCTAAGCGGTTGCGGGAGGGAGTTCGGCGCGGCGAGATCACCTGTAGTGTTCGCATATGGACGCGTCCCCATGTCACGGTCGGGAAACGGTACCGTATGGACGAGGGCGAGATCGAGGTGGATTCGATCAAGCCGATCGGGCTGCCGGATATCACCGGGGAACTGGCACGCGAGTCTGGTTTCCTGGGTATCATCGATCTGCTCAAGGTGGCGAAACACGGTAAAGGGGAGAATATCTATCTGATTCGGTTCCACTACGTGCGCCCGCGTGGCAAGCGGTCAAGGCAGCGCAACTAGTATTGCAGGACGGACCTGTGGGACTCACTCCGGCCGCACGAGCATCTTCACGTGCTTGTCTTTCTCGTGAAGCAATCCGTGGTAGCCTTTGCCGACAAGGTCGTCGAGGCCGATGCGGTCGGTAATGAGCAGGTCACCGCGGAAGCGGGGGTCGGTCATGATGCGGATGGTTTCGTCGTAGAGGCCGTAGCCGCTCATACTGCCGGAGATCATTTTTTCGCGGAAGACCACGTCGGTCAAGTCGATGGCGGCGGGCTTTTCGAAAACGCCCATGATCACGAGCCGTCCACGGGTTCGAGTGAGTTTCGCGGCCATGAGCACGGAGGCGGGCTGGCCGGCGCATTCCATGACGAGATCGAAACCCTGGCCTTCGGTAATCTCTCTCGCGCGCTTCTCAACATCTTCGTGCACGGGATCGATCACCTCGTCGGCGCCGCACAGCCTGGCGGCTTCGATACGCCGTTCCGCCATCTCGATCGCGACCACTTGCTTCACACCGCGAAGGCGCGCGGCCATCAGAGCCATCAAGCCGATCGGCCCGGCACCTACGATCGCCACACGATCCTCCGTACCCGGCTCGCCCTGCGCGACGGCACGAACCGTGGATGAGAACGGCTCGACCAGAGCGCCGATCTCGTCCGAAATCCGGTCCGTCAGGTGATAGCACTGGTAGGCATTCAGGTTCAAACGTTCGGCGAGCGCGCCGCCCGTCCAGGAAGTGCCGAGGAAGGCGACTTGATCGCACTGCGCCATGGAGCCGGTTCGGCACCAGCGGCACTTTCCGCAGCCGATGATGGGGCAGGCCGCGACGCGATCGCCAACCGCGAAGTTTTCGACACCATCGCCTACCGCAACCACCTCAGCCGACATCTCGTGGCCGATTATGACGGGCGCTTGCACACCTGTTATGGGATGCGGGTGGCCGAGCGGAATGTAAAGCGGGCCGCCCAGATATTCGTGCAGGTCCGTTCCGCAGATGCCGCACCACGCCACCTTGACCTGCACCTGACCGGGCGGGGGAGCAGACGGTTCCGTGACCTTTTCGATGCGGACGTCCTGGCGTCCGTGCCAGACTGCGGCTTTCATACGCTTTCTTTCTTGAGGTATAGCACCGACGGGCCCTGGAACGGCGTGGCGAAGGTTAGCTGCTTTCCGACGGTGACGGTGCCTCCGGGCGTAACGGTGCCCTCTTCGGGATGCATCCACTCTGCGCGGAATTGTCCTTGGGCCTGGGAGAGATCGACATCGGCGCGATCGCCCTCGGGGAAATAGACGAGGAATTCTCGTTCGGGGTTGGCGAGGCAGTAGGTAGTTGAAGATAGATCGTTCTGCGGCGTCATGGACGCGAGATCCATACGCAGTGCGTAGGCGCGCGTGTGGCCGATGGCTTTGCGCACGGGTTCCCAGGTCCAGTCATCGCTCCGGTTGAGATCACGCAATGGATAGCCGGGCCGCGGGCCCCAGTTCACCTCCGGGCAGGGGCCGCCGGCGATCGGGTTCCAACTATCCATGAGCAGCGTGTTGTGGCCGCGGACAAAGCTTTTCCACGCCCAGGCGACCGTCCCGCCGTGGCCCCAGAGATGATCGGTGTCGTTAACGCTGACTTTCTTGCCGTCCCATGCGGGAGGGTCAAACTGAAACTTATGACCGAAGGGAGAAACCCACTCCGCGGGGCTGGCCATCATCTCATCCATGCGCTCGACGCCGGCACCGGTCAGGCCGACGGGATGCCGCTTGCCCTTCTCGGTTTCGAGCTTGTGCATGGTGTCAACCACCCACCAGTCCCAGTCTTTTCCACCGCCTTCGTTGACCACCTCGTAGAGCACATTGTCGAGACCCTCTACCGTATCGACGATCTTTTTCATATAGGCCGCCTGCTGCTCGCGTACCTGCGGGTCTTCCAGGTCCGGCT
>Ga0181536_10004231_pt1 | contig 15278 bp, 9 predicted proteins | sample PEATcosm2014_Bin_41_FD_121105 | JGI IMG/M metagenome (GOLD analysis project Ga0181536, IMG submission 121105) | Peatland microbial communities from MTU Mesocosm Facility, Houghton, MI, USA - PEATcosm2014_Bin17_60_metaG | ecosystem: Environmental > Terrestrial > Soil > Wetlands > Peat | place... | reverse complement strand
GGGGCCATGACGGCGTCGGTCAAACCGGCACGCACCCACTCGTCGACGAGCGTGGCCGAGAAGCTAGCCGCTACCGTCACCGGCGATGTCCTTCACCAACTGCAAGCCGCCGGGGCCGCGACCGCCCGGGCTGCACACGACGAGGAAAGGGCACGGACCGAGGATCGTCCTCGTCCACGGGTTCACCCAGACGAGCGCTTCCTGGGCGCGTGTTTCTGCCGCCCTCGAAGGCGACTTCGAGGTCGTGACGCCGGATCTTCCCGGCCACGGCTGCTCCCCGCTCCCCGAGCCCGGCTCCGGGCTCCACGCCACGGCCAGGTCCCTCGGCGAGGCGGGCGGCAAGGCGGGCTACGTCGGCTATTCGCTCGGCGGCCGGTGTTGCCTGCACCTGGCTCTCGAGTCTCCGGGGCTCGTCGAGCGCCTCGTCATTGCGGGGGCGCACCCGGGCATCGTCGACGAGACCGAGCGCCGCCAGCGCCGGGCCGAGGACGAACGGCGGGCCGCCGAGCTCGAACGTGGCGGCGACGCGATCCTGGCAAAGTTCGTCGAGGCCTGGCTCTCCGGGCCGCTGTTCGGGCACCTGACGGCGGACCAGGCCGACCGGACCTCGCGCCTCGCGAACACCGCCGCAGGCCTGGCCGCGTCGCTGCGGACCGTTGGGACAGGCACGCAGGCGCCCTTGTGGGAGCGCCTCGGCGAGCTCGAGATGCCGGTCCTCGTCGTCGCGGGCGCGCGCGACGACAAGTTCAGGGCCCTCGCCGAGCGCACGGCTGACGCCATCGGGCGCAATGCCCGGCTGGCAGTCGTGGCCGGCGCGGGCCACGCGGTCTTCCTCGAGCGCCCCGGTGCCTTCGTCGAGATCGTGCGGGAGTTCCTCGACCTCACCGCCTCCCGGCGCGTCAGCGAAGCGGATCAAAGCGCGATCCCCAGAGCCAACAGGGCCCCGAACGCCAGCTGAAGCATCCCCGTCGCGCCAAGCGCGGCGATGAGGTCACGACCCTCGGCCCCGCCCAGCACGCGCCGGAGCGGGAGGAGGGCCGGCACCACCGCCAGCAGTGTGATCAAGGCCAGCGGCCGATACAGGGCGACAACGGCCACTAACGCGAAGGCACCGAGCACGCAAGCGGCGTAGAACCAGCGCGTCACGGGAGCTCCCGTGCGCACGGCGAGGGTGTTCTTGCCGGCGCGCCGGTCGGTGTCGATGTCGCGCAGGTTGTTGACGACGAGCAGCGCAGTAGCGAGGAGACCAACCGGGACGGCGGCGATCACGGCGAGCGCCGTGACGTGCCCGAGGCTGAGGTAGGCCGTGCCGATCACAGCGACGAGGCCGAAGAACACGAAGACGAAGACCTCACCAAAGCCCGCGTACCCGTACGGCCGCGGACCGCCCGAGTACAACCAACCGGACGCGAAGCAAGCGGCCCCCACCCCGAGGAGCCAGGGTGTCGTCGCGAGGGCAAGCCCGAGACCGGCTACGCCGGCGACGCCGAAGGCACAGAGCGATGCCACCTTGACCGCCCGCGGAGTGGCGATCCCGGTCGCCACGAGCCTCGCGGGCCCGAGCCGCTCGGCGTCGGTCCCCCGCACTCCGTCCGCGTAGTCGTTCGCGTAGTTGGTGCCGATCTGGATCCCGAGAGCGACCACGAGCGCGAGCAGCGACCGCCACCAGACGACGGAGCCGTCGGCGCCCGCCACGGCGGTCCCGACGACGACGGGCACGACCGCGGCCGGAAGGGTGCGCGGGCGGGCACCGTCCAACCAGGACCGGGCAGACGTCACGTTCGGGACGCGGCCGCGCTCAGGGGCGCCGTGGGAACCGTGCGAAGTCTGGGCGGCGTTTCTCGACATAAGCGTTGCGGCCCTCCTGGCCCTCTTCGGACATGTAGAAAAGCATCGTCGCGTCCCCGGCGAGCTGCTGGATGCCGGCAAGCCCGTCGTCGGCGGCATTGAAACCGGCCTTCAACATCCGAAGCGCCATCGGCGACAGCGCGAGTATCTCCCGGCACCACTCCAAGGTCTCGGCCTCGAGGCGGTCGAGGGGCACCACGGCGTTGACGAGGCCCCAGTCGAGAGCCTGGCGGGCGTCGTACTGGCGGCAGAGGAACCAGATCTCCTTGGCGCGCTTGAGCCCGATCGTCCTCGCCAAGAGACCCGCGCCGTAGCCGCCGTCGAAGCTGCCGACTCTCGGCCCCGTCTGGCCGAAACGGGCGTTGTCAGCCGCGATCGTGAGATCGCAGACCAAATGGAGCACATGGCCCCCGCCGATCGCGTAGCCGGCGACCATGGCGATGATGGGCTTGGGAAGCCTTCGGATCTGTATCTGCAGGTCGAGGACGTTGAGGCGGCCGACGCCGCGTCTCGCTACCTCGTCGTCGCCGAGATAGCCGTCGTCGCCGCGCACCCGCTGGTCGCCCCCGGAGCAGAACGCCTCGGGACCTTGACCGGTGAGGATGATCACCCCGACAGCGGGATCATCCCGCGCCATGTCGAAGGCCCGGGAGAGCTCGTTGAGCGTCTGCGGGCGGAACGCGTTGCGGACCTCGGGGCGGCAGATGGTGAGCTTCGCGACGCCTTCGGTCGTCTCGTAAGCGATGTCTTCGAACTCGCCTTGCCTGGTCCAGTCGCTACCCGTCATCCGATGCAGGTTAATGCGGGTCACGTCGCTGGCCCCGTACGCTTGGGACGTGCGCCGCCTCGTGGCCCTCGCTATGCCCGGCGGCCCCAAGTTCATCGAGGCACTCCGGCGCTGCTGGGACGACGGCGATGCCCTCCTGCCGCTGGACGTGCGCCTTCGCGAGCCGGCAATCACGCGCCTGATCGAGGTGCTCCGCCCCTCGGTCCTGGTGGATGCCTCGGGCAACTCCACCCCGCTCGAAGGCGGCGAACCCGTCGCGGAAGGCGACGCCCTGGTCGTCGCCACGAGCGGGACCACCGGCGAGCCGAGGGGCGTCGTGCTGACACACGACGCCGTCCGGGCGTCGGCCCTCGCGACAAGCGCCCGACTCAGGGTCGATCCCTCCCGGGACCGCTGGCTCGCGTGTTTACCGCTCTCGCACGTGGGGGGCCTCTCCGTCGTGACGAGGGCGCTCGAGACTCGCACGCCGGTGGAGATTCAACCTCGGTTCACGGCGACGCAAGCCATGGCGGCGGCACGCGACCGCGGTGCGACGCTCGTCTCCCTCGTGCCTGCTGCCCTTGCCCGTCTCGGACCGGACGGCACCCGCCTGTTCCGGACCATCGTCGTGGGCGGCCAGCAACCCCCCGCCGCCAGGCCGGCGAACGTCGTGGCCACCTACGGGATGACAGAGACTGGCTCCGGCGTCGTCTACGACGGTGTCGGTCTCGCAGCCGTCGAGGTGGGACTCCGCGCAGGCGAGGTCTGGCTGCGCTGCCCGATGCTGCTGCGCTGCTACCGGGACGGGACAGACCCGAAGACCGCCGACGGCTGGTTCGCCACCGGCGACGCCGGGCACACCGACGAGGACGGCCGCCTCTCGGTCCACGGCCGTCTGGACGACCTGGTGATCTCAGGTGGGGAGAACATCTGGCCGGCCCAGGTCGAGGCCGTGCTCCGGAGCCACCCTTCGGTGGGCGATGTGGCCGTCGGCGGGCGGCCCGACCCCGAGTGGGGATCGAGGCTTGTCGTCTACGTCGTGCCGGCGCCGGCGGCCCAGGGCGCCGACCCGACGACGATCCTCGCGGAGCTGCGCCAGCTGGTGCGAGATCGCCTGGCCCCCTTCGCCGCCCCGCGTGAGCTCATCGTCGTCAAGCGGCTGCCGCGCTCGGCCATCGGCAAAGTGCAAAGAGCCGAGCTACCTGCGCTCGACGGCCCTCGCGCAAGTGCCGGCTGAGAACTTCGACTACGACATCTCGCCAGGATGCGGTCAAATGCTCGCCCCGGCCCGTTCGCCCTCGACGACCGCCGCGTGAGCACGGCGGGGTGCCAAACAGTCCCCGACGCGCCGCACGTCGAGCTCCGGCGCCTCGCCGCGCAGCTGCCGGTAGAGACGGTCCTCGCAGGCCGGCGCCACCGCCAGCACCACCCAGTCGACGATCCGCCGCGCCACGGTCCCGGTCGGATGGTGCAAGAGCTGGATGCCACCGGGTTCGAGCGCCATGACGACGAGGTCCGTCGACTGGGTGATCTGTCTTGCCGCCGCGCGCCTGTTGAAGCCCTCCAGGTCGTCTGTGAGGTCGAGGTCGCTTCCCACGACCATGGCCGGCGTGGCGATCTCCACCGCGCAACCGTGCGCCGCGAGCAGCTCGGCGACGCTCGGCGCCTGGTGGAACCCGAGCTCGTCGACGACGAGCACCGTGCCTGAGGGCCGCGTCGAGCCGTCGAGCACCTCGGTGACGTCGGCGAGCCCCGGCGCGCCCGGCGGCGGTTCCAATGCCCAGCGGGGTCGGCGGGGACGCGAGCCGGTGGCGACGATGACGACATCCGGGCGCTCGCCGAGGACACCCAGCGGCGTGGCCTCGGCCGAGAGGCGGAGCTCGACACCGAGCTCGCGGCAACGGGCCACCTGGTTACGCACGAGGTCGCGAAGCTCACCGCGCCCCGGCGCCGTGGCGGCAAGGCGGACCAGGCCCCCGGGCTCGCCTGCCCGTTCGAAGACGATCACCTCGTGGCCGCCCGCCGCAGCCGCGATCGCCGCCTGCAGACCCCCGGGACCGGCACCCGCGACCACGACCCGCCGGCGTGAGCCGGCGGCCGCCACCGACCGGGGTCTCACCTCAGCTGCGAGCCCTGCCCGCGGGTTCTCGGTGCAACGAAGCGGGCAGTTCCGCCGGACGCGCCCCACGCACTCCTGGGTGCACGAGGAGCAGAGATCGATCGTCTCGGCGCGGCCGGAGAACGCCTTGAAGGCGAACTGGGGGTCCGTGATCTGGGCTCGCACGATCCCGACGAGATCGCAGTGACCCGCCCTGAGGGCACGCTCGGCCTGGGCCGGGTCGCGGTAGCGCCCGCCGCCGATGACCGGTAGCGAAATGGCTTTGCGGAACGCCGCGGCGATCAGACTGGAATGCCGCGGCCCCACGGGTTTGGGACACCCGGACACCGGCGTCGTCTGCAGGGGACCGACGCAAGCATCCAGGTAGTCGGCGCAACCCTGCGCGTCCACCATCGCCGCGACGGCGACGGCATCGGTAAGCGTCGTCCCCGGGTCGGCGCGCTCGTCGCCGCTGAGCCGCACGCCGATCGCGAGCTCGCGCCCGACGGCGCCGCGCACCTCACTCAGGATCTCGAGGAGCAACCGGGCGCGGCGCTCGAGCGGACCGCCGTAACCGTCAGTGCGCAGGTTCGTGGCGGGCGATAGGAAGCCGCGCAGGATCGACGCGCCCGAGCACTCGAGCTCCACGCCGTCAAAACCCCCTTCCGCGCACCGTGCCGCCACGGTGGCGAAGCCGGCGACGATCTCGGCGATCTCCTGCTCCTCGACCGCCTTGGGGACCTCGCGCGCCACGGGGTCGGCGACAGGCGACGGCGCCCAGAGCGGAAGGCGCGAGTACATCCCGGTCCCCTGGGAGCCGCTGTGGTTGATCTGGGCGAATACCGGCGTCCCACGGCGGTGCAGCTCATCGGTGATCGCGCGCCACGCCGGGATCACGGCAGGGTCGAAGCCCCGGATGACCTTCTCGTACGGCCAGTCCGAAGCGTGCACCGATTGCCCCTCGGTGATCACGAGCCCTGCCCCACCCATGGCCCGGGCCGCGTAGTAGGCGGCGTGCCGGGCGGTTGGCAGGCCGTCGGCTGCGTAGTTGGTCCGATGGGCCGCGAACACGATCCGGTTCTCGAGCGTGATCGGCCCCACCCTCACCGGCGAGAACAGCCGCGGATACCTCCGGCCGCTCATCATCCCGACACGCCCTCAGAGTCGCTGCCCTGGCCGAGCACGATGTCGAGGGCCACGCGGCGGCCCTCGAGGATCGCCTCGTGGATCGTCCTCGGGGCGACCGCGTCGCCGGCGCGCCGGTGGCATCCACCCGACGCCCGCCACAGGGTGTCCTGCGGCAGGAGGAACCCGGCGTCGACGCACAGCGCGGCCTCGAGCAGGCGGCGCTCGCCGCTGTAGCGGTGCTCGACCGTCACGCCCTTTTGATCCACCCTCACGACGGCGCTCCGGCTCACCAGCTCGACCCCGCGCTGGCAAAGGCGCACGTTCGCCGGTGCGACGTCGCCACTTCGCGCCAGGCGGGCGCCGATCACGTGGTCGGGGGTGACGAGGCTGACCGCCGCCCCGTGCGTGGCCAACAGCTCGGCGACCCCGACACCGATCGGGCCACCGATCGGGTCCCAGACCACGACCGGGCTCGGCGGCGGCTCTGCGACCTGGCGCTCGGCGGAGAGGACCTCAACCGCCGTCGCGATGGCCGCTCCGGCGGCCACCTCGAAGCTGCGACGGCCGGGGCGCGACCCGGTGCAGTGAACGACCGGGCCCTCGTGGCCGTCGACCTCCTCGAGAGTCGACTCATGCCCCGTCACGATCCGGACCCCGCCGCGCCGGCACTCTGACTCCAGCCAGTCCCCGAGGGCTCCAAGTCGTTCCCTGCCGGGCACACGGGCGGCGACGCGCACCATCCCGCCGAGGATGAGCTCACGCTCGACGAGCGTCACCTCATGGCCGCCCACGGCCAGGACGCGGGCACATTCCAGACCTGCCGGCCCGCCGCCGACGATGAGGACATGCGACTTCGGCGGCGTCACCGCGGCACCGGGCGGGAAAACCCGGTCGAGTGTCGGGTCAGTCGTCTCGTGGCCCGAACGAGGCTCGCCGATGCAGGTGACGACAGGGTTGCGGATGTCGCGCACACGACAGGCCTGGTTGCACAGGACACAGGGACGGACCCGGTCGGCCGCGCCGGCCGCCACCTTCACGCCGAGGCCGGGATCGGCGATCTGGGCGCGGGTCATCTCGACGAGATCGGCCTCGCCCCCTGCGACGAGCTCCTCGGCGAGGGCGACGTCGACGACGGAGCCCTGCGCCACAAGAGCGACCCCACTCGGCAAGCCGCGGCGCACAATGGCTGCCGAACGGCGGTTGAATCCCTGCTCGGTGTGGGAGTCGGGTCGCGTGGCGGCGGTCCGGAACGCGGAGCCGCGCACCGCGCAGAGGTAGTCGATACCCGAGGCAGGAAGTGCCGCCACGAGGCTCGCCGCAGTCTGCGGCACGATCCCCGCCCAGGCCGTGAGTTCGTCGACCGAGAGCCGGAGACCGACCAGTCCATCGGGCGAAGTTCGAGCGACGCCGTCGCGCGTGGACGCGATCACCCGGCGCAGGAGCTCGCCGCGGTCGGTGCCGAGCTCGTCGCTGCGGAAGTTAGTGAGCCGCGAGCAGAACTGGCGGAGGAGGCTGTACTGGCCCGCGTTCAATTCCACACCGTCGCAACCGGCGTCGACAGCCGCCGCGGCCGCGAGGCCGAAAGCGGCGACCAGGGCCTCGATCTCCTCGGCCTCCAGCGCCTTCGGAACTTCGCCGGTCTCGGCGTCGGGCACCGGGGAGGCCCCGAGCAGGACACGTTGGTGGTAGGCGCTCGAGCCCTGGCCGCCTGCGTGGCCGAGCGCGGCGATCACGAGTGCGCCCTCGGAGTGGCAGGCACGCGAGATGGCGGACCAGCCCTCGAAGGCCAGTGAGGCGAGCGGAGCCCGCTCGTAAGGCCAGTCCGATTCGTCGACCGACGCCTCCTCGACGACGATCACTCCTGCCCCTCCCGCGGCACGAGCCCGGTAGTAGGCGACGTGGCGCTTCGAGAACGCCCGGCCCGTTCCGAGGTTGGTCTCGTGCGGGCCGAACACGAGGCGGGAGCGGGCCTCCCGCCGACCCAGGCGGACCGGGTCGGAAAGGGACGTCAAGGGCGGGATTCGCCGGGGAGGACCTCGGCGAATCGGGTCGGAATCGCTTTGCCGGTCGCAGGCGAGACCCCCGTGACGGGTGCCACTTTGCCCGCGAGACCGAGCTCCATGGCAAAGACCATAGATTCCGGAAGGTGAAAGCGTCCTCCTGCCCAGATGCCGGTGGTCGCAGGTGAACCGGCTCGGGTCCGAGGAAAGCCCCTACCTGCGCCAGCACGCCCGCGATCCCGTCGACTGGTACCCGTGGGGCGACGACGCGCTCGCGAGCGCGAAAGAACTCGACCGGCCGCTTTTCATCTCGATCGGCTACTCGGCGTGCCACTGGTGCCACGTCATGGGTCACGAGTCCTTCGCGGACCCGGCGACGGCGGAGGTGATGAACCGTCATTTCGTGAGCGTGAAGGTCGACCGGGAAGAGCGGCCGGACCTCGACGCGGTCTACATGGAGGCGGTGCAGGCCGCGACCGGCCGCGGCGGTTGGCCGATGAGCGTCTTCGCCACCCCGGACGGGCTCCCTTTTCTTGCGGGCACGTACTTCCCCGAGCGCGCCCGCCCTGGGCTGCCCTCCTTCCGCCAGGTGCTCGACGCCGTCGCCACGGCCTGGGATTCGCGCCGGGACGATGTCGTCGGCCAGGCGCGCCTCTTGGCGGACGCGGTTTCGAGGCGCCTCGGGCCGGGGAACCCGTCCCACCCCGGTGGACCGGGCCCGAGGAGCGCCGACGAACTGTGCGCCGAAGCCGCCGCCCGGCTCTCCTCCCTGTTCGACCCTGTCAACGGTGGCTTCGGCTCCGCCCCGAAATTCCCCCAGCCGCTCCTCTTGGACCTGCTGTTGCGCGATCACCTCCACGACAGCGAAGGCGGGTCGCTCGACATTGTCGAACGCACCCTCGAGGCCATGGCCTCCGGCGGCATCTACGACCACCTCGGCGGAGGCTTCTCCCGCTACTCGGTCGACGCCCACTGGGACGTGCCACACTTCGAGAAGATGCTGTACGACCAGGCACTGCTTGCTCGGGTCTATCTGCACGCCTGGCAAGTTGACGGCGACCCTCGCTGGCTCCAGGTGCTCACCGAGACCCTCTCGTACGTGCTCGGCGACCTCCGCGACGAAGGTGGGGGCCTTTACGCGGCAGAGGATGCGGACTCCGAGGGCGAGGAAGGACGCTTCTACCTGTGGTCGGCCGAGGAGCTGAGCTCGGTGCTCGGGCCCGCGCTCGGGGCGGAGGCGGCCGAATGGTACGGCGTCACGGCGAAGGGCAACTTCGAAGGCCGGACGATCCTGCACCTGGCCCGGCCTGGCGCCCTCGCGCGCCCGCCGCAGGTCGAAGCCGCCCGGTCGATGCTTGTCGCCGCGCGGGCTGCTCGCGTCCGGCCGGGCCTCGATGACAAGATCATCACGGAGTGGAATGCCATGATGTGCTCGACCCTGGCCGAAGCCGCCGGCGCGACCGGCAGAGACGACTGGTCGCAAGCGGCCCTTGAGATCGCGACATTCCTCCTCGGCCACCTGCGCCGCCCCGATGGCCGCGTCCTTCGCTCCTCTTGCCGAGGGCACGCCTCTGTGCTCGGCTACGCCGCGGACTACGCGTGGCTCGTCGACTGCTGCACTCGCCTCGGCGAGCTCACGGGCGAGCCGGCATGGACGATGGAGGCCGTGACGATCGCCCGGCACCTGCTCGAGCTCTTCTGCGACGAGGAGAACGGCGGCCTCTACACGACCGGCGCCGACGCGCCACCGCTCGTGGTGCGGCCCCGGGACGTCCAGGACGGCGTGACGCCCTCCGCGGGCTCGGTCGCGGCCGTCGCGCTCGCGCGCCTCGGCGCCCTCACCGGTGACGACGGGTTCTCCGATGCGGCCGCGCGGATCATCGCCTCGGCGCGAGTCCGCCTCGCGGCCGCCCCCGCGGCGTTTGCCGAGCTCCTCCTAGGAGCCGAGCTGGTCACGGAGGGACCCCTGGAGATCGCCGTCACGGGCGACCGGCCGGACCTTCTCCGGGCGGCCCGGACGCGCTTTGTGCCGGGGGCCGTGCTCGCCTGGCGCTCACCTGCTCTCGGGAACGCCGCCCCGGTCGGCGCCTTCGCGAGCCCACTGCTCACAGACCGCGAGGACGGGTTCGCCTACCTGTGCCGACGCGGAGCCTGCCTCGCCCCGGTCCGCGATGCCGATGCCCTCCTTGAAGCCCTCGACAGCGTCGTCGCGTCCCGGTGAGACGCCACGCCGTACGGCTCCCCTCGCATCGCCACCGGAGACCGGGAGCGGCCCGGACTAACCGGCCCGGCGACGTGCTGCGCTGCCTGCTGCTTGCCCGGGGCCCAGAATGGGTGCTCGTCGATGTCGGCACCGGCTCGTTGGTGAGGAGCCGGGCCTCGGGTTGGCCGGTCGTGGCCACGGACTCGAGCCTTGCCGCCGGCCCGTTCTCCGACGCGGGCCGGGGGGGACACCGCATCGGTCCCGAGCTGGACATAGTCGACATTCAGCTCGCAGATGACGACGAGCCGCTCGACCCGGCCCGACCCGAGGCCGTGATGGTCCAGCAAGCGCCGGAGCGCGTGGGTACCCCCCGGCGCCGGGCTGCCCGCCGGCTCCTCCACGAGCTGCTTCCCGCCGACCCCAAGCGTCCTCTGCTCGGATCACTGGGACCTTCGATCTCGTATCTGGACCTGGACGGCTCGCGCGCGTCGGTCGTTGTCGTCGCTCCCGACAGACCCCCCGCCTTCTCCTCCGACCCGGCGGGCACGTGGTGCCAGTTCAGCCTCGGGGGCCGCAAGCACCGCCTCCCGGTCGTGGACGAACGCCTCCTCGAGGCCAAGGACCGGGCGCCGAGCGGAAAGGTCACGAACGAGGCCGTCCTAAAGGCGATCGGCGGAGCGCCGAGGTACCTCGTCGTCGCCCTCGGAGCCCCGCACCGAGGACAGACACCAAAGCTCGTACTCGGCGTGCTGCCGCGGCCGTGACGCGTACCGGTGACGACGAGGACCTCCCCGCCCGAGTATGCCCGCCGTCTGTCACGCGCACGGACGCCTCGCTGCCGAGGGTCAGCTCAGGTGGGCGAAGGCAGAGTGTGGCTCAAACCGGGAGCGAGCTGGCGGCAAGCGCCTCGGCCATCGCCCAGCCGAAGGCCACAAGACTGTCACGGCGCTTGCCTTCCACGGCCGCGAACAGCCCAGCGAGCGCCTCGCTCTCGCCGTCGGATTCCAGCGGGTCGAAATCGAGGAGGCCGGCAGCGTCGCCGTCGCCCTTGATCACAAAGGACCTGTCGTCGAGTTGGCCGTCGGCGCCGAAGCGCTTGGCGAGCCGGCGACCCCAGGCGCGCTCCTCACCGGTGGCCCGGTGCTCGGGGCGGGGGACGACGTCCTCCAGCCCCGCGAAGGCGCGGAAGGCCGACGCTCGGGCGAGCCGGGTCCCGACCAGGACGTCTTCATCGGGAAACGCGAGCACGGCGCGGCGGTACAGGTCGCGCATGGCCGCGTCGAGAGCTGCGGCTCCGCTCGGGCCTCGGGTGAAGGCCGCCACTCCGACAAGCAGGCTCGGTGTGCCGCCTATCCGTTCGAGGGTCGCGAGCGCATAGCCCTGCAGCTTCGACTGCCCGCGGACCTGGGTGACGAGCACCCAGTCCTCGCGTTGCTTGGACAGGAAACCCACTTCCCAGCCGCCCGCCTCCGTCGCTGAGAGGTCGGCCATTTCGGCAAGCTCCGCGTCAGTGAGCGCCGTACAGTCCTTCGTGGCGACCTCGATCTCGATGGCCATGACAGTCTCATGCTCCCGTGCGTCTCTCACCCTGCCGCCCGGACCACACTGGGACACGGCTTCGGGCCGCGCCTTGCAGATACTGGCCGCTCGTGGCGACGCCGAACCCCGACGTGCCCGGCTGCGCGCACACGTCCCGGCTCGGACCACCAACAGTGTACGGGATTAATCAGATGACCTGCCAGGTGGCGTTCTCCTGATCACTCACCGCGCGACGGCGGAGCTGCCCAGGAGCTCCTTCAAAGCACCCACCAGGCCACCCCGGGGGTCGACGTTGAATTGCGGCGGCAGCCTCAGCACTTTCTCGCCGACGCGCAGGTGGACCGCGCAGTTGCCAGGATGCTCGGCTACGAGATCGCGGATCTGGCGTACGAGCGAGTCGGTGAGTCGGTTGAGCGGCAGCACGACCTCGACGGGGGGATCGCTGCCGGGCGTGGTCAGCTCGAGACGCCTCAGGTCCCGGCAGATGAGCTTCGGCTGGTCCTCACGTAAGTCGAGCCGGCCCCGCACCGCGACGATCGCGTCCTGCTCGAGCAGGCCGCCGTACTCGAGCATGGTCTTGGGGAACACCATCACCTCGATGGCCGCCTCGAGGTCCTCGAGCACGAAGGTCGCCATCAGCTCGCCGCGCCGCGTGTAGCGCCTCACGAGTGCCGTGACCACTCCTCCGGTCGTGACGGTGGCGTTCTCGCTCCAGCCCCCCGGTCCGGTGCCGGCACCGACGGTCGTGGCCTCTCCGCCTGGAGCAGCCGAGTCGAGAAGGTCGCGGATCGTGACGTCGGTGACGTTGCGCAAGGCCTTCTCGAGGCCCATCAGGGGATGGTCGCTCACGTACAGCCCGAGCATCTCCTTCTCGAAGGCCAGGCGCTCGGCCTTGTCGAACTCGAGGTCCGGGATCGCCACCCATGTGCCGTCGAAGCTTGCCGGCGAGGCAGCGTCGGAGGCCTCCTCATCGAGGAGGGAGAACAAGGTGGCGATCCCCTGCTCCTGTTCGCGCCGGCGCACGAGCGCCCGCTCGACGATCGATTCGAAGGCGAGGCAGAGCCCCTTGCGGGGATGGCCCAGCGAGTCGAAGGCCCCCGCCTTCGCGAGCGACTCGACAGCGCGCTTGTTCAGCGCGCTCGAGTCGACGCGGCGGCAGAAGTCGTAGAAGTCCGCGAACGGCCCTCCGCGTTCTCGAGCCGCGACGATGTGCTCGACTATGGCCTCCCCGACGTTGCGTACCGCCGACAGGCCGAAGACGATCACGTCGCACCCGGCGCCCGGCCCCTCGCCTGTCCCGCGGATCGTCGTGAAGTTCGAGGACGACGCGTTCACGTCCGGCACACGCACCTCGATCCCGAGGGTGCGGCATTCGGCGAGGTAGACCGCGGTGCGGTCCTTGTCGCCCTTCACCGACGAGAGCAGCGCCGCCAGGTACTCGACGGGAAAGTTCGCCTTCAACCACGCGGTCTGATAGGCGACGAGGCCGTAGCCGTACGCGTGGGACTTGTTGAAGGCGTAGTCGGCGAACGGCTCGATGATGTCGAACAACTGCTTGCCGAGCGCCTCGTCGTAACCCTGCTTCACACAGCCCGCGATGAAACTCTTCCGCTCGGCGGCGATGAGCTCGCGGTTCTTCTTGCCGCACGCCTTGCGCAGATTGTCGGCCTCCTCGAGGGAGTAGCCGGAGAAGCGCTGCGCGACCCGCATCACCGACTCCTGGTAGAGCATCAGGCCGTAGGTGTCCCCGAGGATCGCCTCCACGTCAGGATGCAGGTAGGTGACCGGCTTGCGGCCGTTCTTCAGGTCCGGGTAGTCGCGGTGCATGTTGGCCGCCATCGGGCCCGGTCGGTAGAGGGCGACGAGCGCCGCGACGTCATCGAAGCTCGTCGGGGCCAACGAGCGCAGCGTGGAGCGCATGGCGGCGCCCTCGAGCTGGAACACGCCGATGGAGTCGCCCCGCCGCAGCATCTCGAAGGTCTTCTCGTCATCGAGGGGCACCGAGTCGATGTCGGGACGTGACCCGGTCGTCAGTTCGATGAGATCGAGGGCCATCTCGATGACCGAGAGGTTGCGCAGCCCGAGAAAGTCCATCTTCAAAAGGCCGAGGTCTTCGACGCCGTGCATCTCGTACTGGGTCACGATCGGGGCGTCAGCGGGATCGGCCCCGGGCTCGGGCTTGCGCTGCACGGGCAGGTACTCGGTCAACGGCTCGTGGGTGATGACGACCGCGGCGGCGTGGATGCCGTCCTGGCGCCGCAGGCCCTCGAGACCCTTGGCGACGTCGATCACGAGCTTCGCGTCCGGATCCTGCTCGTACATCTCGCGCAACTCGGCAGCGGCCACGTAGCCGTCGTCGTGGCCCTCCACGCGCTCGAGACAGGCCCGCAACGGCGTGTCGCGTCCCATGACCAAGGGCGGCATGGCCTTGGCGATGCGGTCCCCGAGGGCGTAGGGGAAACCGAGCACCCTGGCACCGTCGCGCACCGCGGCCCGGGCCTTGATCGTCGAGAAGGTGACTATCTGAGCCACGTGATCCGCGCCGTAGCGCTCGGCCACGTACCGGATCATCTCGCCGCGGCGGCGCTCGTCGAAGTCCATGTCTATGTCGGGCATCTGCTTGCGGCCCGTGTTCAAGAAACGCTCGAAGAGCAGATCGTAACGGATCGGGTCGAGATCGACGATGCGCAGGCAGTAGGCGACGCAGCATCCCGCGGCTGAGCCGCGGCCCGGACCGACCCTGATCCCCGACTCGCGGGCGTAGCGGATGATGTCCCAGACGACGAGGAAGTAAGCCGAGAAACCCATCTCGGAGATGACCTTCAGCTCGAAGTCGAGCCGCTCGGCCACCTCGGCCGGGAGCTGCGGTCCGTAACGGGTCCCAGCTCCCTCGTAGGTCAAATGGGCGAGGTAGCCCGCCGCCGACTCCTCGTAGGTGTCGCGTCGGAAGGTCTCCGGGACGGGGAACTGCGGGAGGGCCGGCCGGCCCAGCTCGAGCTCGACCTTCGCCCTTTCGGCTATCCACAGCGTGTTGTCGCAGGCGCCGGGCACCTCTGCGAAGAGCCGTCGCATCTCCTCCGCGCTCTTCAGGTAGTGCTCCTGGCCCTCGAACTTGAAGCGCTTTGGGTCGTGGATCGTGGCACCGGTCTGCACGCACAAGAGGGCGTCGTGAGCGACCGCGTCCTCGCGCCTGCAGTAGTGGCTGTCGTTGGTGGCGATCAGCGGCGCGTCGAGCGCACGGGCGATGCGGACGAGGCCGGGGTTCGTCCTGCGCTGCGCGTCGAGGCCGTGGTCCTGCACCTCTACGCAGAGGTTCTCCTTGCCGAAGATGTCCTGGAGCCGACCCGCCAGTCCAAGCGCAGCGTCGAAGTCGTCTGCAAGGAGGGCCTGGGCCACGACGCCTCCCAGGCACCCGGTCGTCACAATGAGGCCGTCGTGATAGCGCTCCAGCAGCTCCCAGTCCACGCGCGGCTTGTAGTAGTAACCCTCGAGATAGGCGGCCGAGGAGAGCTTGATGAGGTTCCGGTAACCCTGAGTGGTCTCGGCCAGGACGGTCAGGTGGTAGTAGAGCTTCTCGCCCCGCTCGCCCTCACCGCCCGTGTCGTCGATGCGGCCCCGCCTGACCGGGCGCTCGTGGCGCGACTGCGCCGCCATGTAAGCCTCGGTGCCGATGATCGGCGTGATGCCGCGCTCGCG
>Ga0181536_10004229_pt1 | contig 15289 bp, 19 predicted proteins | sample PEATcosm2014_Bin_41_FD_121105 | JGI IMG/M metagenome (GOLD analysis project Ga0181536, IMG submission 121105) | Peatland microbial communities from MTU Mesocosm Facility, Houghton, MI, USA - PEATcosm2014_Bin17_60_metaG | ecosystem: Environmental > Terrestrial > Soil > Wetlands > Peat | place... | reverse complement strand
CGGAACCTTGAGTCCATTGGCGCAATATAATAAACACCTATCGCTGCGGCGCGCCGAAGCCGTGAAGCGCTATCTGGTGAGCAAGGGAGTCGATGCAACCCGGCTGGATACCGTTGGCTACGGGTCGGAGCAATTGTTGACGCCGGACCGACCTGAGGATCCGAGCAATCGTCGAGTGGAGATTCGGGACCTGGGCCGGCCGGCCCAATAGCGTCTGCGTTCCAAAGCAAACATGGAGACGACTTCGTGGCGCGCGGCGTTGCTGAACGCCGCCTGCAGGCCCTATCTCAAAGCCGGCCCAGGTTTGTTCGCCTACTTCTTTGCGCGCGGCAAGTTCGGCGTTGATCCCATCTATTGCGCCCTGCTCGAGCGAGGACTGCTGCTGGGCAAATCGCGCGTCCTGGATCTGGGCTGCGGTCAAGGCCTGCTGGCTGCGTGGTTGCGAGCCGCAGCGCGCATGCACGAACGCGGAAGCTGGCCGGACGCATGGCCGGCACCGCCGCGCCCGCAATCGATTCGGGGCATTGAATTGATGGCCCGAGAGGTCAAGCGGGCGCACCGCGCGCTCGGGTCCGATGTCGACATCGAGACTGGTGACATCCGCGATATCGAGTTCGGAGCGGTCGATGCGGTGGTGATTCTGGACGTGCTGCACTACCTAGCCCCGCAAGCGCAATGCGATGTATTGAACCGGATTCGTACAGCTTTGCCCGCCGGCGGTCTGTTGCTGCTGCGCGTTGGCGATGCCGATAGCGGACTGCGCTATCGTTACACTCGATGGGTCGACAAAATAGTGATGCTGCTGCGTGGCCACGCCTGGAAGACCCAGCATTACCGCAGCGTCGCCGAGTGGCAGTCGATCCTGCGGGAAACCGGCTTCGACACCGAAGTGCTACCGATGAGCCAAGGCACGCTGTTTGCCAACGTATTGCTGATCGCGCATGCGAGATAGCCGTCGCCGGCTCCGCCGCTACTTTGCCGGCTGATAAGTCACAAGGCTCGTGACGCTGTCGTCACCGGTGACCGACTTGATGCGGCCATCGACGCCAAAGTTCAGATCGCACTCCCCGTGGCTCGATCGCCACATTCGCCATACAAGGCTACTCGCCTCACCGCATGTACCACTGAACGTAATCAGGCCCTTCTTGCACTTGATAGCCGTCCGGAATGTCCAATTGCGATGCACTTGGCACCCCTTGCCGCATCGCCGTGAGCATGATCTCGGACACCACGCTATCGTATTTATATTCACGGACGAGCAGCGGCAAGCCGCCTAGGCTCGCAAAGTCCGCCCACCAATCCGATAGACCAAACTCAACACCGAACGCAAAATCGGAACCCTGACGGAATTGACTCAGCGTTTTCATGCCGCTCAAGATGTCCGCACCGCCGGGCACCGTAGCCGTCGGCGCCACGCAGAGTTCCAACCGTTTTGTACCGCTCTCGCGTTCCTCCCACACTCGGCAGGCGCGGCCGTCGACCGATTCAAAGCGCACGGTTACGCGGTATTCTCGGGGCACCGGCTGTCTCAGCCTATCGCTGACTGCTTTCATATCGGCAGCCTTTTGCTCCGCCGCCGCGCGTTCGTCCGGTGACGCGTTGGCGGCTGCGGCTTCGAGTTGCTGCACCGCGTCGGCGTAGTGGGCGGTCACCTGATTCAACGTCGCGTGCTTCAGAACATGCACCGTTCGTGATGAATTATCGATCACATACATCGTCCGGTCTTTGAACAGGTAGGCCATTTTTACATTCTTGCCGCCTACGCGAACTTTGCCGTCCTCCACGAAGTACTGCGTGACCACAGGCGCGGCCGCCGGCGCCGCGAGTGCCATGTTGTTGTCATCGACCGGCCGGACGGCTACTTGATAGACGACGCCTGCGTTGGCCAACACGGGGGTCAAAAGCAATGCGGCAACTCGTCTCAAAGTGGACCATTCCCGGCCGGATGAACTAAGAATGATCATACCCGGTTACACCCGGCTGCGGCGCGGTCGTTCAGGACCTGAGTGTACAATTTTGAGGCGGCGCAAAGCATCGACCGCGATCCGCTGATCTCGGTCCACCGGAATGAGTCGTAGGGCTGACAACGCCGACGCGCTCAATACGGCGATCGTTGCAGATCTGCAAGAGAGCGGTGTCGCGGCTCCGTCGACTACGCGCATCGATGGGCATCTGGCGATTCGCGCCGCGATCTTCAATCACCGCAGCCAAGAGCGCGATGTCGATGCCTTGGTGGACGCGGTCCTGCTCCACGGCGATCGTCGCGTCCGCACCGGCCCACTCAACCCCTAACTCAAGGGTGAATCCGTGATGATTCGACCGCAGCGGCAGCTCTCGCCAGGACCATGCGTTTTGTCGCCTCCAGCGCCCGGTCAATCGCAGCGCGGCGATAATCCCACATCGGATCGAGCGGAGGCGGAACGATGACCATCGTCGTATTCGCCTCGAATAACAGCACCGAACCGTCGGCGCTGAGGCCAAAATCGACACCCGCATAATCGAGCCCCAGAGTCTCAGCGATGCCCAACAGCGCGGCCATGGCCAACGGGCCCAAGACCGTCGGCATCGCCTCGAGAAAGCGGTGTTCCTCCGCGCGAAAGGCGGGCTCCGAGGCCATGGCCGCGCTGAAGTAGTGGACCTTCCAGTCGGCCGATATCGCCAAATGCAGCGGATAGAGGTTGCCATCGATAATCATGACGCGATATTTACGGGTCATTCCATCGGCGCCGCGAGCATCGAGATACTCGATCATCAGTAATTCCTCGCCCGGCAGACCGGCAACCGCTGCCGGCAATTCTTCCCGTCGCTCGATGCGCACGAAGTGGCTGCCCATGTGAAAGCCGGGCGTACGCAGCAAAAACGGAAACCTCAGATCGTCGGCTGCCTGCAAAGCTCGCCGCGGCACTGCGCGGATCGTGGGCGCGACGACGCCCGGCACTGCCGCCAGTCGGCGCGCATTCTCGACGCGGCCGGTCCGGCGCACCAGAGCGGGGGGGTTAATGACCGGAGCAGCCGTGTTCGCCAGCACCGCCTCAGCGCGCTCCAAAGCCATAGGACACAGATCGGCATCGCCAATGGCGTTGAACACCACCGCGTGCGGTGACACCGGCTGCATGGGATCATAAAAATCCGCATACAGCGCCGCTACTTCGAAGGTCCGATCGTCGAGAATCAATTGCGTCGAGAGGTTCCCGAAGCGGGATGAGACCAGCAGCAGCACGCGTACGGGTGAGCCAGTCCCTCGGTAGCGCTGAACGACCAGAGCATGACCGGCAAAGCCCTGCTGCCAATGCGGCTCCGCCGCCGTGGTTTCCCCCAGCTCGTCCAACGTGCGCGCGAGTCCCTGGTGCGCCTCGGGGAAGTCGCCATCGGCCGCCAAGGCCGATTCGTACTGCAGGCGCGCTGCGGCGAGATCGCCATCCTGGAAATAGACATTTCCGAGATTCACCCGCCCAACGGGATTATCGGGGTGGCAATGCACGGCTTGACGATAAGCGGTGCGCGCCGCCGAGCGATGGCCGGTCGCCAACGCTACGGCCGCGAGTTCATTGAGCGCATGAAAATGCGTCGGATCGAGATGCAACAGCTCGAGATAGGCCGCCTTCGCCTGCTCATCCTGCCCCTTGGACGCGAACCGGCGCGCACGCTCGAGCAACTGCACGACCACGCCAGCGTCACTCTGAGTCATGGATATACTGTATCAGCACGCACTCGTAGCGGCTCGGTTGCTGCAGCTCGCGCGTTCACGCCCGTTCCCGCAGCCAACGCGGCGGCCACCAGCGCAGCCGCGTGCCGCACCGTGGGCGCTGAGTCGATCACCCCCTATTTGTGGCATCCTCGCGCTCATGCGATTCGTCCCGCCCTGCCCGCCATTCGTCGCCGCCGGATTGTCCTTCGCCGCGGATACGAGAGTCATCAAGGACGAGGTTGTGAATGTTCACGCTGCTTCGTTCTGCACACGTCAGGTGAATCTGAGCTTTTGCAAGTGGCACACGCTGTCAACGACAACACTACGATTAGAAAAATAAACGTCCTCATGAAGCGTGCTCTTTTGGTGTCAATCGCGCTCAGGATCTTCCGCTTTCATCTTGAAGGTTTGTGCACCACGCGTCCACGCGCGCGCAGGTGCCAAGTCATGATATCGCGTGCTTTATTTTTGTCCCGAGTCTGGGGCGCACCGTGCCTCTCGGATTGAGCATCGTCGAGATGCCCACACCGACGTTGAACGCTTCGAGCACCGCGATCCCCATACCCCTGAGCGTGTGGCTGGCATTCATTGGCTCACGAGCTTCTGGCCCGTGTACGGGTTGTAGTCGTACCGCTCCGGAAATTCCTCGCCGGTCGTCGGATCGATCTTCCTCCGCTGCACAGGTACAGGGGCCGCAGCCGGCGCGCGGGCCGGCACGGCGCTCGCGCCCGGGGTGGCAGCTGGGGTCGGGGGCGCGACCACGACCGGAGCTACAGGCATGGCCGCCGGCGGAACGCGCACTGGCAGCGGCGCCGCAGGAGCCCACAGCGGCAGCTGCCATTGAAACTGCTTGCGATAGAGGGTGTAGTCGAGGCTACCAAGCATGGTGGGATCGGGGGAGTGCCTGCCGGGCACCGGCCGATAGAGTGCGAACTCGATGCCGCGCCCATTGCGACCCAGCATGGCCGCCAGCGCGGGCTTGATCGTTTCCAGGGCGGCCTGGGCGCCCGCGTCGTTCTGATCGGCCGGGGCGGCAGTCCACATCTGACCATCGACAGTCAGGCGGGAATGACGCAAAAGATCCGCCTTGTCGTGCACGTCAGCGAGACCGTGTTCGCCCACCTGTCCCCGGGACAGCGCGAAGACGAGGTAGGGTTCCAGGGCCCCGAGCATCCGCTCACTGTCGGCCTGCTGGAGGTTCGGTGTGTCCCGCAGGATCGCCTGCGATAGCGCTTGTGGCAGCCACCAAACCATGTAGAACTGGCCGGCGTCGTTGATTAGGTGTCGGGTCCGGCGCGCCACTGCAGTCGTGTCGACGCTAGTGACCTCGGCTGCACCTGCATCGGCGGCGCGCACCGCCATGGGCGGCAACCCGAGCAGCGCGAGCCCGACTACCAGCACGCTAGCCGCACCACGAAGCGCACGCTTGTTGCCTGTCCTGATTCCTGACCTCTGATCCATCCCTTGCCCCCTGTACGCGAAACCATCACCAGTTCATTTTCTTGGACGTCAACCCTCGGCGGCCGTCATGGTCGCTACTATAATGGCTTTTGACTATAGGAGGAGCTTTCGCGCGTGATCCGCGCGTCAATCGTCGACTTGGCGCGTCCCTTGGAGCAATCGGTACGGCAGTCGGAATCGGCGCTGCTCTCAGTCAAACGATCGCCGGTAGGATTGTTCATCATTTTAGTTAGCTTTCTCAACGAGCACTTATGAGCACCATTTTTCTATTGATGCTGTCGAACGTCTTCATGACCTTCGCCTGGTATGGACACTTGAAGTACGGCCACGACTGGCCGCTGTGGAAAGCAATCCTCGTCTCTTGGGCAATCGCACTGTTCGAGTACTGTTTGGCGGTGCCCGCAAATCGCCTCGGCTTTGTTCAGTTCTCAGGATTTCAACTCAAGATCATTCAAGAGGTGATCACGATCTCGGTCTTCATCGTGTTTGCGATTTTCTTTCTCAAAGAGAAGCTCGCCTGGAATTATCTCGTGGCATTCGCCTTCCTCGGTGTCGCTGCATTCTTCGCCTTTGCGTTCAAGGCACCCGGATCCGTCATCTGAAGGCAGACATCGTTTGGGGTCTACCGAATCTCCACCGCCCCAAAAAATGCGTGACACCAAGCTAATCGATTAGTCGCAGAGGCGGTTTCCCCGCAGCGACGCAATCACCATGCCCGCAATCGGGGGCCGGGGTTCAATGCCCGCTCGCGGCCAAGCCCTTAGCCGAGGACTTTCCCAGGACCAGATCACCGGTTACGCCTTCTCCCCCACCGGTAACCTCTCGGATTTAAAGGCGATTCCGCATCCGCCAAGGCCGCAATACCCGTTCGGATTCTTCGCCAGATACTGCTGGTGATACTCCTCGGCGTAATAGAATTCTGGCGCTTCGACGATTTCAGTGGTGATCGATCCCAACCCCACTTTGACGAGCGCTGCTTGATAATCCGCCCGTGATTGCTCCGCCTGTCGCAGCTGTTCAGGACCGTATGCGTAGATGCCGGACCGATACTGCGTGCCGACATCATTACCCTGACGCATGCCCTGCGTGGGGTCATGAGACTCCCAGAACACGCGCAGCAGGTCGAGGTAATCGATATCTTTGGGATCGAAGATCACACGCACCACTTCGTTATGTCCGGTCTTGCCCGTACACACCTCCTCGTACGTGGGATTGGGTGTAAACCCGCCGGCGTAACCCACGGCCGTCGCGTACACCCCATCGGTTTGCCAGAATTTTCGCTCGGCTCCCCAGAAGCAGCCGAGCCCAAACAGGCCGAGCTGCGTGCCCGCCGGAAATGGCGGTGCGATGCGGTGGCCCGTTACAAAATGACGCCCCGAGATCCGAATAGGTTCGCTGCGTCCGGGAAGTGCGTTTCCGCGCCCCGGCATGACGGCGGTTTTTCCGAATATGCCCATAGCCACAGTCTGTGGCCGGGACCGCTGGGATTCAAGGCTTGGTTTGCGCCAGCCCGGGCGATGCACTGCTGGGGGGCGTCCCGCCGGATGCGGCCGAATCCACCGGAACCAAGGGCAGGTTATAGGCATCCACCTTGGTCTTGTCCTCCTGCTCCTGGCGCAACTTTTCCTGCGCCAAACGCAACTGCTCCCGGCTGCGCTCGAACTCCGCGCTGCGCTTGGCCTCCTCTGCGGGGTCCACATCCTTTGCCAGGCGCTCGATGGCGACCCGAGCATTCAGGCAGTCAGAGCTGGTCCGCGCCGCGGCCGGATTCTCATTGCATTTCATCAATACGCCGTCCAACATCACGCGATCCTCCATGAGGTCGGTGACCGTCATGGGCGGAACGCGTTTCGGAGCGCAGGCAGCGCTGCCCAAAACAGCCGCGCATAGACATCCACAGGCTACGATATGTTTGGTTGTGTATCTCATATGGCTTCTCACCTCCAATGGTATACAAACGCCGCAGCGGCGCGAGCCCGCGGCTGTGACGCGTCTCACGGCTTGACAATGTTCTGCCGTCCCCGGTGGGGCGGCGTGAACTTGCGCACGTCGGGCGGCGGCTGTACCGTTCGCAGCCATGGTCACACGCAACCCAAACGAGGCTCCCAAGCTCGACTTCGAGACGGCGATGCGCGATCTAGAGGAACTCGTCGAGCGCTTGGAACAAGGCGATCTACCCCTCGAGGAGTCATTGGCTGCGTTCGAACGCGGCGTGATGCTGACGCGAAGTTGCCAGACGGCGCTCAAGGAAGCCGAGCAGAAGGTCGAGATTTTACTGAAAAAAGCGGGCGAACCTTCGGTTGAAGATTTCGACGCCGACGAAGCCGACGCGACCTGAGTTAGAGCGGTTTTTCGGCAACTTCTGCAGCATAGACCGATACTTACCGCCAGATGGATGTACCCCGAAAGCGGCGTACGGGCCAATTCCGGCCGAATCGTCTAAGATCATTGAACTTCGCGGTTTCGGCACAACGTCCGGCGAAACCGCATCAGCAGGAAATTCACGAAAAATGAACGTCGTTGCCGCCAAGAAACCCACCGTGTCGCCCATCGAAGACGTACAGGGCCGCTCCGATACGCGTCGGATACCCATCAACAAAGTCGGCATCAAGGACATCTTTCATCCAATCAAGGTGAAAGACCGCGTGCGCGGCGAGCAACACACCGTCGCTAATTTCAATATGTATGTGAACCTGCCGCACAATTTCAAGGGCACGCACATGTCGCGCTTCGTCGAAATCCTGCATCACGAGCGTGAAATATCGGTGGACTCTTTCGGCGCGATGCTGAAGGAGATGACGGAACGCTTGGATGCGACTTCCGGCCACATTGAAATGACTTTTCCGTATTTCGTGATGAAGAAAGCGCCGGTGTCCGGCGTCGAGAGCCTGATGAATTATCAGGCCACCATTTTCGGCGAGCACTGCAATGGCGAAACCAGTGTCTGGCTCAAGGTCGTCGTGCCGACCACCAGCCTCTGCCCCTGCTCGAAGAAGATATCAGACTACGGCGCGCACAATCAGCGCTCCCACATCACCTTGACGGCCAAGCTCAATGAGCACATGTGGCTCGAGGAGCTGATCGATATTGCGGAAAACGAAGCCTCGTGCGAGGTGTACGGAATATTGAAGCGGCCGGACGAGAAATACGTCACCGAGCACGCGTACGACAACCCGAAATTCGTCGAGGATACGGTGCGCGACGTGGCGGTTGCGCTCAATAACGACAAGCGGGTCCGCGCCTATATGGTCGAGTCCGAAAATTTCGAGTCGATCCACAATCACTCGGCCTACGCCATGATCGAGTGCGACAAAGAGGCCGCGAAGCACGCTTAAGAGGAGACGCGCTCCGCGCTCTGCAGGCGGCCGATCATGTTGCGCAGGAACACCTGATTGAAGCGCAGCTGGCACTCGGCCGAGACCTGCTCCAACAGCGTAGAACTCACCTTCATGACGGTCACGGGCCCGGCGGCCTTGATGGTGGCGGTACGTTTGGCGCCTCGAACGTAGCTCGTCTCTCCGAAACAATCGCCGCTGTCCAAATAACCGAGCGCCTTCGACAAGCGTTCGACGGCGACGCGTCCCTGTACGATGATGTAGAAGCGATCGTCCATTTCGCCTTCTTTGACGATTTCCTCGCCGTCGGCGTAGTCCTGCCAACTGCTGGCGCGCAGCACCTCCCAGATTTCACCATGCGAGAATTCGTGGAAGAACTTGAGCTTGCGCAGCAGGCTGAACTGTTCCTGTTGATCGATCCGGTTGTATTGCGCGCGCAGTTTTTGATGCACGCGAGTCAGCTCGGCCGCGAAATCCAACCCCGTCTTATACCGCTTCGCGGGATCCTTCTGCAGCGCCATGGCAGTGACGTTTTCGAGTTCTTCCGGAATCTCCGGGCGCAATGTATGGATAGGCGGCGGGGTGGCGAACACGATTTGATGCAGTAGCTTCTGCAGGTTGCCGGCCCGGAAAGGCCGCATCCCGGTCAGCAGTTCGTACATGACCGCCCCCAGTGAGTACAGGTCCGAGCGGTTCGTGAGCTCGATCGATTGCACCTGTTCGGGCGACATGTACGAGGGGCTGCCGGCTATTCCTTCGATGCGGGAGATGTCCGAGTCAGCCACCAACGCGATCCCGAAGTCTATTATGCGAACATCGCTCTCGAGCGTCAGCATGATGTTGCTCGGTTTGATGTCGCGGTGAATGACGCCGCGGCTGTGCGCATAGTGAAGCGCGCGCGCCGCTTTGTACACCAACTCCACCACGTCGTCGATCCGCAACAGGTTGTCGGGCCGGCAATAGGCGGCGAGCGTGCGTGCCCCATGCACGTGCTCGGTCACGATGTAACAATGGCCGTTTTCTTCGCCCGCGTCGTAGATCGGCAGGATATTCGGGTGCTGCAGCATGCCCACCATGTGCGCTTCCGAGAGAAACATTTTGCGCGCGATGCGCTTGCGGTTTTCGTCGCCGCTGGAATCGACGTTGTAAACCTTGATCGCCACATCGCGACCATAGTAAGGATCGTGCGATAGATAGACGACGCCGGTGCTGCCTCGGCCCACCTCGTTGATAATCACGTATTTGCCGATTTTTTCAGGCAATGATGCGCGACCGTTCTGAGATTTCGCGTGATTGGGCCGAATATTGATCAAGGATAACCGTGCGCTGCGTGGCGCTAACGTTGTTCGATATCGCAAAGGATACTGGTGCGCTCGGCGCCAAACTGTGATTTGGGTCGAGAGCTCAGCGAAAGTGATCGTATCCATGAGCAAGAGTGGCATATGGGCGACCCTCGAACGCCCACGTAACGCCATTTCCCGGACGAAGTTCACCGATGGGAGTGAGCGTTAAGTTCAATTGCCGCGCAACTGCCGCCAAATCGTCCAAGCGTCGGGGCGGCACGGCGATCAGAAGTTCGTAATCATCGCCTGCCGCGAGCGCGAGCTCGCGCGCTTCGGATGCCGGCACCAAAGCTCGCAGCGCACTCGACAGCGGCAGCCGTGCTACATCCACATGCGCCGCGACGCCGCTCGCTACGCTAAGTTTCGGCAGATCTCCCACCAGACCATCGGACAGATCCATCGCCGCGCTGGCGATTCCGCGCGCGCTCGAACCGAACGACACTCGAGGAGCCGGATATTCGAAGCGCCGAATGAGTTCATCCGCGACCGCGCGATCGCAAGTCGTAAGGCGGGCAGTCAACAACGCCAGCCCGGCGCCCGCGTCGCCGAGCGTGCCGGTCACGGCCAGAATATCGCCCGCTTGCGCACCGCTGCGCCGCAATGCACTGCCGCGTTCGACATACCCGAGGATTTGGATGCTGATGGTAAGCGGTCCCGCCGTCGTATCGCCGCCGACCAGTGCCACTCCATGCGCATCGGCCAACTGCATGAGGCCGGCGGAGAAGCCCTCCAGCCAACTTGCATCGGCGGAGGGCATGGTCAATGCGAGGGTCGCCCAAGCGGGGGTCGCCCCCATGGCCGCGATGTCGCTCAGATTGACGGCGAGCGCGCGGTGGCCGATCGAACGCGGATCGCTATCCACGGGGAAATGTCGTCCGGCGACCAGAGTATCCACGGCTGCCACCAAGTCGGTGTTCGGCGGCAGCCGCAACACAGCCGCATCATCGCCCACACCCAAGATCACATCGGGACGTTTACCCGCGGCAACCGTGGAGCGCGCGAAATAGCGGTCGATCAATTCGAACTCGCCCAAGGACTGCACGCCGCCGGTCACGACACTTACTCCAGCGGCTGCCCTACCGGGCTCGCAATGGGTTTCCCATATTCGTCCGGGCGCAGTTCCTTCGCGGCGCGATCCAACACCGCGTTCACGTACTTATGCCCGTCCGTCGCGCCGAATTGCTTCGCCAACTGCACTGCTTCGTCGAGCGCCACGCGATACGGCAGCTCGGGACGGTCTTCCAGCTCATGCAGACCCAACCACAAAACGGCGTGCTCGATGGGATCGAGTTCCAGCGGAGGTATTTCGCTCAATGTCGTCAAACGCGCATCCAACGCTTCCCGATTGGGCGCTATTGCCGCGACAAGCTCGCGAAAATAGTCGCGGTCGACCCGCTCCGCTTCCGGGTCCTCGGCAAATTGCTGATACGTATCCTGCCACGATCGTGGGTTGATTTGCATCTGATACAACGCTTGCAGCGCCAGGCGGCGGGCAAAACTGCGGGCACGATTGGCGCTCACCGATTCAAGATTCCAAACGTCGCAGCAGATTGGCCATTTCAACGGCCGCCAACGCCGCATCCGCGCCCTTGTTGCCGGCCTTTCCGCCGGCGCGATCCACGGCCTGTTCCATCGTATCGGTCGTCAGCACGCCGAACGCCACGGGAACTCCCGTTTCGAGCGCGATACGCGCAAGTCCCGAGGCACATTCACCTGCGACATAATCGAAATGCGGCGTCTGGCCCCGGACCACCGCGCCGAGCGCGATCAAGGCATCATAGCGGCGCGATAGCGCCAACTTACGCGCCACGATGGGAATGTCGAACGCGCCGGGAACGCGCACGATCTCGATCTGCTTCTCCGTCGCCCCATGGCGCTTGAGCGCGTCGAGCGCGCCGCGTATCAACGGTTCGACGACGAAGTCGTTGAAGCGCGCGGCTACGAAAGCGAAACGCAAATCGCGGGCGAGCAACTCCCCTTCGATGACTTTCGGCTGTTCATTGGGCACGGATTTGTCCTCGCTTAGGCTCTTCCACCAGCACACTGGAGCGTGGCCGCAGTTGCAGCGCCACGCAGTATAATGCGCTCATTCGCCACCATCGACGTATTCGGTCACTTCGAGATCGTAAGCCGCGAGACCTTGCAGCTGCTTCGGCGCGCTCAACACACGCATGCGCGTGAGCCCCAAATCCTTGAGGATTTGGGCGCCGATTCCATAGGTTCTGACGACGGTCGCACCGGCGTTGCGCGGCACCGCGGGCTTCGCGTCCAGTTGCCGTACACCGTCCATGAAGTCTCTCGGCGACTCCTCCGGTCTCAAGATGACGACGACGCCCGACGCCTCTCGGGCCACCCGGCGCATCGCGGCGCGCAGCGGCCAGCCCAACTTTTCGCTGCGCACGCCGACCGTGTCCCGCATGAAGTCCTTGATGTGAACGCGCACGAGCGGCGGCAAGCTCGAATTCAAGTCGCCTTTCACCAGCGCAACGTGCACATTTTTGTTGACGTGATCCTCGTAGCAGCACAGGCGAAATCCGCCGTACTCGGTTTCGACCGGTTCATCGTAGATTCTCTCGACTGACCGCTCATTTTTCAGGCGATATCGGATGAGATCGGCAATGGTTCCGATTTTCAGGTTGTGAGCCCTCGCAAAGCGCTCGAGGTCCGGGCGGCGCGCCATGGTGCCGTCGTCGTTCAGAATTTCGACGATCATCGCCGCCGCCGAGAACCCCGCAAGTCGTGCCAGGTCGCATCCCGCTTCCGTGTGACCAGCTCGGGTGAGCACACCGCCCGGTTGAGCCATCAGCGGAAAAATATGCCCGGGTTGGCGCAAATCTTCCGGACTTGCCTCCGGCGCAACGGCGGTTTTCACCGTGTGCGCGCGGTCGTGCGCCGATATTCCGGTGGTCACCCCCTCGGCTGCCTCGATGGACAGCGTAAAGTTGGTGCGATGCGCGCTGTCGGTGTCGCTCACCATGAGCGGCAAACGCAGTTGGCGGCAGCGCTCGCGCGTCAGAGTCAGGCAAATGAGCCCGCGGCCGTAGCGCGCCATGAAGTTGACGTCTTCGGCGCGCACGCACTCGGCTGCCATGATGAGATCGCCCTCATTTTCGCGGTCCTCATCGTCCATCAGCACCGCCATCTTGCCGGCCCGGAGGTCGTCGAGAATCGCATCGATCGTGTTCAATCCGCTCATGGTTCACCTACTCTTCTGTTTTCAGCATCAAGCGCTCGAGATAGCGTGCGATGACATCGATCTCGATGTTCACTCCGGCATCGACGACCAGTTCGCCCAGCGTCGTGACCTCGCGTGTATGCGGAATGATATTCACGTCGAACCGGCGGCCGCCCACCTGATTCACGGTGAGACTCACGCCGTCGATGCAAATCGACCCCTTGGGCGCCACGAATCGCATCAGCGCCGCCGGCAACTCGAACTCCATTCGCCACGACCTGCCTTCTTGATGCTCGGCCGTCAAGCGTCCGACCGCGTCCACATGGCCGCTCACCATATGTCCGCCCAATGCATCGCCGGCGCGCAGACTAGGCTCCAAGTTGACTCTTGCGCCGCGCGCCAAGGACCCGAGCGTCGTCTTCGATATCGTTTCTCGCGATACATCGGCGTAAAAGGCAGCGCCGTCGCGCCGCGTGACGGTCAAGCAGACCCCTTGGACGCATACGCTGTCGCCCACGCTTGAGCGCGGGAGGTCGAGCACAGCGGCGTCGATTCCCAATTCAAGATCGCCGCCCTTCTCCTCGATGGAGATGATGCGGCCGGTTCCCATGATGATTCCAGTGAACATCTTCAAGCCCTTCTGGGTGTGAGTACCAACCGCAGATCGTTCTGTATCAACCGTTGATCCCGAAATTCGAACTGCAACAGCGATTTCGGAATACTTGATCCGCAGAGAGCAGCAAGCGGCGCAGCGTCGGCGCCGAGAAAATGCGGTGCGACATAGAGAATCAGTTCATCGACTAAATCCGCTTCGAGAAATGCCGCCGCCAAGCGAGGTCCGCATTCCACGAAGAGCTCGTTGATCTCGAGCGCCGCCAAGCGTTCGACGACGGCGTCGAGATCCAATCCCCGAGCGGCGCGCCGCACGCGCTCGATGCGAACCGCCGCATCGTGCCGATCCGGCGCGTCGACGGCGGCGAAAATCAGCGCATTGCCCTCATTGAACATCTTCGAGTTCGGCGCGCACGTGAGGTCAGGGTCGAGCACGATCCGCACGGGCTGCCGCACCCAAGGACCGTAGGCCAAGCGCACGTCCAGCCGTGGATCGTCCACGCGCACCGTGCCCGCGCCCGTCAAGATCGCGGAGCTGCGCGCCCGCCATACCTGCACATCGGCGCGTGACGCCTCATCGGAGATCCACGCCTTGCCGCCCGCGGCAGGCGCCGTGCGCGCATCGAGACTCATCGCCATCTTCAGGCGCACGAATGGGCGTCCCCGTTCGAACCGCGAGAAAAACCCGATATTGAGCGCGCGAGCGTCGGTTCCGAGCACTCCAACCGTCACGGCGATGCCCGCGGATTCAAGCCGCCGGATACCGCCGCCGGCCACTTTCGGATTAGGATCCACCGACGCGCACACCACGCGCGTGACTCCCGCCGCGATCAACGCATCGGCACACGGCGGAGTGCGTCCCGTATGGCTGCAAGGCTCCAGAGTCACGTAGGCGGTCGCACCTTGCGCCTGCCCGCCTGCGACACGCAGTGCATGCACTTCGGCATGCGGCTCGCCGGCCCGAACGTGCCAGCCTTCGCCGACCACCCGCCCATCGCGCACCAATACACAGCCCACGCGCGGATTCGGATCCGTCGTATTCAGGCCTAGCGCGGCCAACTCGAGCGCACGGGCCATGTCAATCCGGTCGTCCGTCATTTTCGTTCGTCGCCGGGCTCATCGCCCGGCAGCAACGGCAGCTGGTCTTTACTGGGTTCGCGACGCCGTCGATGCCGACGCAATTGATCGATTTCGGTGCGAAACGCCTCGATGTCTTGAAAGCTGCGGTACACGGAGGCGAAGCGCACGTACCCGACTTCGTCCAGATGCCGCAATTCTTCCATGACCATATCGCCGACGCTGCGCGAGGCGATCTCGCGCTCGCCCAAACTGCGCAGCCTGTGACATATTCGGGCAACGGCGGCTTCGATCGCGTCACGACCGACGGGGCGCTTCTCCAACGCCCTTTGCATTCCAGCGAGCAACTTGTGCTCATCGAACGGCTCGCGACTGCGGTCGTTCTTGATGACGGTGGGAAGCAACAGCTCCGCGGCTTCGAAAGTCGTGAAGCGCTCCGTGCATTCGAGACATTCGCGGCGCCGGCGAATCTGACGCCCTTCGCCGGCGAGGCGAGAGTCGATGACTTTAGTCTCCGAGTGACCGCAAAATGGGCAATGCATGGAGACTACTTAGCGCGGTCCCGATGCGGGCCCTGCGGTACTCAAGCATAGACGGG
>Ga0181536_10004223_pt1 | contig 15306 bp, 13 predicted proteins | sample PEATcosm2014_Bin_41_FD_121105 | JGI IMG/M metagenome (GOLD analysis project Ga0181536, IMG submission 121105) | Peatland microbial communities from MTU Mesocosm Facility, Houghton, MI, USA - PEATcosm2014_Bin17_60_metaG | ecosystem: Environmental > Terrestrial > Soil > Wetlands > Peat | place... | reverse complement strand
TTAGCTAATAGCAGCGTAAATGGAAGAAGCACGCCAACGACTGCCATGAAGATGAAGATGGGGACGTAGTTTTGCGGCATCGGTCGCCTCGCGCGGCTCACTCGTTCACAGAACTGTTTGAGCCAGCAATATTACCGCTGATGAGGGGCGACTTCAAGAAGAGATGTTTGCAGCTCTACACATGGCCCTTACAACGACGAATGAATTCTTCGTTGCTCGTGGCGTTGACCTCAGTGGCCTGGCGCACCATTCGATGTCTGAGGCACGGCAAAGGAGGGTCACGGTAACTTGCGACCATCGAGATGCGCAACGATCTGCTGCTGCCAGTCACGCATTTTCGCGGCATATGCCTCCGCGGAAAACGCCGCCACGAGACTCGCCGCATGCTCTCCGAATGCGGTAACCGTGTAACTCACGACCACCCGGCTGTGCTCTGACCCAAGAGCTTCGATCTTTACCACGACGCGTGCAGTGTGAGAGTGAGGAGCAAGACGGACATATTCTGCCCGGTGAGTCTGCTGATCTGCGTCCGCGATGATCCAAACAGCTTCCTCATCGGCTTTTCCCTCGCGAAAGACAGTGTCGCGGGCGAATTCGATTCTGTTCGGAAACACGGGCGTGGGATCCCAACCCTTCACCCAATCACGCTCCCCCTCGGGACTGAAAAGCGGGAAAGCCGTGTCGGCAACGCACGGCAGATTGAAGCTTCCGGTGCGACTGACCTGCTGTGCAATTTCCTGCGCAAAGGCGGCGTTTGCAAAGGTGACAAGCCAACTCGCGAGAATTATTTTGAAAGCAATCACAAGTATGTTCCTCCATGGATCAGTGAATGGACCGTCAGCGGACAAACGCCGACCGACTAGTCATTTTTTGCCATCGGCGACCGCCCAGGCCGCAGCGGCATAAATCGCCAGATTTCCGACCTCGTACAAGCCGTGTAGAACATGAATGACGATGGCCAGGACAAAAACGACCACCAGAACCCAAGCGCCGCGAATGGCAGTTCGCGGGTTCAGCATCAGGATGCAGCCGACGATCTCACCGAATCCCAGCACCAGACGCACAACGTTCGGCATGTGAGTTTGGGCGAAGCCGTGAGCGGCACCGGGCATCACAAAGAGAATTGCCTCGATCAGGATCACGAGACCCAGAGTCCATTGCAGTCAGGTCAAAGCTATTTTTGAGCGTTGTGCTGTCATAGGATGCGCTCAACTATTTGTCGGCACTTCGTTTGCGCGCGGGGCGCGACTTGATTTCTTTCAAGCGGTGACTGGCGCTGGAATCGAGGTCGAAATCGTAAAAGCGCTTCAACTCCTGAATGCGCTCGAGGGAGGTTGGGCTGAACGGCATCTTTCCGTCGAAGGCGTGGAGGACAATGCCTTCCAAAAGATCGCCGAGAGTCATGTCGTGGTATTCGGCGAAAGCCTTCAAGACTTTGAGCAGACGCTTTTCCATGCGCACACCGGTTTGAACGCGCTCCACCAGCAGTTTCTGATCTTCCGTCATAATGTACCATGGTACCTTAATATTTTGGTACGCGCAACAGGGCAGTGTACGCCGTCAGCTACAATCACACGTTCCCTGGCAGGTTGTTTATAATCGCGTTTCAACATTTCATCGTCTTTCCCGCGCCGATAAGGCGCACTTCCCTGTTAAAGGACTCTCTTGGCATTCGACGAAAATGTTTACGAGCTGCGGCGGCAGAAGCTGAAACAGATCGAGGCGCTGGGCCAGACTGCGTATCGGAGTAAGTACGAATTCACGCACACCATTCCGCAGATCCTGGCAAACTATTCGGACAAGACGGCGGAGCAACTGGAGGATCCGCGGGTCAACGTGCGCGTGGCCGGGCGCATCATGGCCATTCGATTGATGGGCAAGGCCGGATTCTGCCATCTGCAGCAGGATGGAAAGCGTCTGCAGATTTATGTGAAAAAGGATGCGGTCGGAGATACCGGCTTTGAGTTGTATAAGTTGCTCGATCTCGGCGATCACGTCGGTGTCAACGGCTATCTTTTTCGTACACGCACTGGTGAACTGACGATTCATGTGGAGGAGATTACCTTTCTTAGCAAGGACCTGCTGCCGCTGCCCGAGAAATTTCATGGTCTGACGGACGTGGAGTTGCGCTACCGGCAGCGTTATGTCGATCTGGTGGTGAATCCCGAAGTACGGGAAGTTTTTCTGAAGCGCAGCAAGCTGGTGCAGTCGCTGCGAGGGACGATGGAAGTGCACGGCTTTGTGGAAGTCGAGACGCCGATGATGCAACCCATCGCCGGCGGCGCGGTGGCGCGGCCGTTTGTGACACACCACAACACGCTCGACATGGATTTGTACCTGCGCATCGCGCCGGAGCTTTATCTAAAGCGGCTGGTGGTAGGTGGTTTCGATCGCGTGTATGAGATCAACCGCAACTTCCGCAATGAAGGGCTGGGCTGGCGGTGGAATCCCGAATTCACCATGCTGGAGTTCTATCAGGCCTATACCGACTACCAGGGAATTATGGATCTCACGCAGGAGTTGATCACGCAAGCCGCAAAAGACGTGACAGGTGGAACGAAAACGAAGTGGGGCGATCAGGAGATTGATTGGGCCAACTGGCAACGCCTGACTATGCGTGAGGCCATCATTTATTATTGGCCGGAAGCGGCGGGAGCGAAGCCGGAGATGAGCGACTTCGCTAGTCTTGACGAGTTCGTTCGACGCCTTAGCAATGCGGTGAGCTCGCTCCAGACGGCTCACGACGAAGCACCTGATCCCTTATCTGGCGAGGAAGCCCGAGGAATACGACGGCACTTGTCAATCCTCCGTACGACCTTCGGCGTAATTCTAAAGGGACTAGAAACAGGCAGGAGTATTGGCAAGGCCATTGCCTTTGTCTTTGAGGCTGTGGCCGAAGAGCATCTGACGCAGCCGACAATCATCTACGAGTTCCCTACCGCGGTGTCGCCACTGTCCAAACAGAAACCGGATGAGCCCGAATGGACGGAGCGTTTCGAAATCTTTGCCGGACAGATGGAAATTTCCAACGGGTTCAGCGAACTCAATGACCCGGAAGATCAGCGGCGACGCTTTGAGGAACAGTTGAAGGAACGCGAGCGCGGCGACGACGAGGCCCACCAGATGGATGAAGACTACATCCGCGCTCTGTCATATGGGATGCCGCCGGCGGGTGGCTGTGGCGTTGGCGTGGATCGCCTCTGCATGCTGTTGACCGACTCACACACTATCCGCGATGTGATTCTGTTTCCGCTGCTGCGGCCGGAAAAGAACTCAGCCACAGGGGACACGGAGGAAAAAAAATAGCTCGGTTCGGTTAAGATTTCGACGACTAACTGCCTAGTACCCCAGAATGCACTAGAAATAGGGCAGCGGGGTTTCTATACTCGTCTCATCAGTTTGGGCTCAGAAATGGCAGCGCTGCCGTAATGTCCGACAGCCTCTGGACATTGGGTCGGTAGTGGTTTGCTTTTTCCCCGAGAATCTCTTCTACTTCGATGTTCTTCCGGAACCGTTCTTGTCTGTCGTTCTCTGCGGCCCATACGCAGGCTTGTCGGGGCTGAAGTTAGAGCTCAGGTAATCGATCAGCGCATCGCGATCGGCGCCATCGACCACCGCTCCCCACTTCGTCATCTTGTCGACTTCTTTCGTCCACGCGCCTCTGCTCAGTCGCTGCTGCAGAATAATCCGTGCTTCATGACATTCCAGGCACGCCGTGGTGGCCTTCGCCTGCATCGGACCGGCGGGAAGATCCGCGGTGACGTTTGCAGGAGCAGCCTTCTGATCGAGCGCCCAGAATGGCGATACAGATATCAGGGCCAGCAGCGCGATAGCCGAAACAGCCATGTCCGATTTAGCGGTCACCTTCTTGAGGAGCCGTTTCCCGTTCGCCGACATCTTACGAAACATGGACGTTCACCTGATCTATCGCGTTGTAGAGATAGCCGCTGGGATTCCATACCGGCGTCGCAGGCTGCGTGCGCCCCTGGCTGTCTGTAGCACGCGACTGGATGGTGTAGTCGCCAGCTTTGGCAGGCTTCCAGTCGTAACTCCACAAGCGCCAGGCATAGTGGGCTTGATCGTGGCCGAGTTTTGCAATGTCCCAGGTCGCGCCGCCGTCTGCGGAAATCTCGACCTTCACGATGTCGGCTTCTCCTGCCCATGCTGCACCGTGAACGACCACTTTGCCAGCTTTTAGGGTGGCGTCGTCGCTCGGTCCGGAGATTACTGACTTCACGCTCAGCGCGGTCAGCGGATGCGTATCTTCGGGCTTCACGGCATCGCCTGGCTTCACGGGCTGGTTGGGAAAGCGGTAGCCTGGGCTCATGAAATTACCCACAAACTCCGCATCGAGCACTTTGATTTCGGCGAGCCACTTACAGGAGGCCGCTCCAATCCAACCAGGGACGAGAGCGCGCGCCGGAAAGCCGTGATGCCTGGTAAGCGGAGATCCATTCATGTGCGTGGCGATGAGGGTATCGGCATCGAGCGCCTTCTCTATAGGAATGCTGCGAATAAAAGGAGGTACTTTCCCGGGAACTTCGTCGAGTCCGCGGAACATGACGTGTTTGCCCGTGGGTTTCACTCCGGCCCGCCGCAAAGCATCACGCAGGCGCGGACCGGAAAAACGGGCCGTGCCCACCGCGCCTTTGCCCCACTGGATGCCGGGAACTTGCGGCCGCTGCAAACTGCGTCCATTGCCAGCGCACTCGAGCGTGTTGACGATGGAGTGCGTCTCCATCTTGGACAACTCGGCAAGGCTCAGCGTAAGCGGCTTCTCGACTTCTCCGCCCAGCGAGAGACGCCAGCCGCTGGCATCGAGTTCGCTCGGCTCGTGCATGTGGTTGCGTACGAAGAAGTGCGGCACGGGCGTGAGCCAGCTATTGAAATACTCGACCGGGCTTTCCAGATCGACGAAGCGGAACGAGCGAAGAATCATGCCATCCTCGCCTGGAACAGAGACTGTTTGTCCCTGCGGGAGGGCCCAGGTCAACATGGACGGCGCTGCGCCTGCCACAAGCGCCGCCCTTGACACTTGCTTGAGGAATTCACGTCTGGATTTCATAGTTTCGCGAGCATACAAAAAAATTCCGAATTGCGCCGCCGGGAGTTTGTGGCCGCAATTTAAGTTAACACCACCGGCCCGGAAAAGGAGAGTAGCCAAAACCGAGCCGGCGGCGTTTCCGAAGGGAAGGCGCCCCTCGAAAAGTGGAGAACCCGTCGAACCTGCCGGTCCCGCGTCAACTGTTGACGCGGGACCGTTTTCGGTTTACGGCAGGACATAGCGGAACGAGGTGAAGATCATGTTGTCGATTCCTTCTGGAGTGACTCCAGGGTTTCCAGCTCCCGCGGGACCGACGCCAGACCAGGTGTCACGAGTCACGTAGGAATACTGCGTGCCGAATTGGAATCTTCCCCTGGGCCCGCTGTAAAAGCGGTACCAGAAGCCGACGGTTCCCTCAATCACGGCACGGGTGTCGGCGGTGCAGCTGCTGAGGCTCGTGGGAGTGAAGCCGGTGTCCACCGTGGGAGCTAATTCGGTGTAGCAACCAGAGTTGTTAAACAGGGGCGCTCCATAGCCAACTTCCTTCCCCGTGACGGGATCAAAGCTGGCAGTTCGCTGAGCGTACTCGACACCACCGTAGCCGTAAATATCGAGTTTCTTGCTTTTCCATTCGAGTGTGGTGAGTCCCTCTAAGTTCTTGATCAAATGGAGTGTGCCGTCGGCGTTAATCGACACATCCGAAAGCCCTGCTGGGGCATAGCGTCCGATTCCGCTGCCGCCGAGACCTTTCAGGCCGAAGACGATGTGATTGGCAATGGTCCAGCGGGCGCTGGCGCCGACGCCGCCTCCGTTCTTGGAAGAGTTGTAGGCTCCGAGTGCGTTGGGACCAGGGACCGTGCTGCCGCCGCAGGTGGCGGTGGTGGGGTTGGCTATTTCGCCGCAGGGAAATACCCGGTCGGCGAACCGATCGTACAGGGCGAAGACCTCGTAGTGCCCAAAGCCGGGATCAAAGGCGACTTTCGCGATGAGGTCGGGTGAAGGGTTGAAAGTATAAGTTGAAGTGGTGTTGTAGCTGTTGCTTGCGCCCGCCTGGCCGAGGAGGAAATTATCTCCGTTGCCGTGCGTGGTAAGAGTGCCTTGCGCGTTTTCCATGGCGACCGCGAATGCAACCTTGTCGCCGAAGGTCTTGGTTAGGCGGATGCCATACTGGCGCGTGAAAACAAAGCCAACGTTGTAGGACGGGTCGATCGTCTTAGGCCGGGCATCGTTGGTTCTGCCTAGGTCGTCATCTGGAGAGATTCCTTTCCCGTTTTCCGTCGCCAGACTCCAGGCCTGGCCGCCGAGGAAGCTCCAGCCATTATCGAACTTGGCCTGCGCCCACGCCTGGCGCAGACGGAGAGTGTAACTGTTAGTTGAGGTAGAGGTCGAGGTAACGCCGGCAGAAAGGAAGTCGGCGGATACGTAGCTGGAGAGATCCACGTTTTTCAGGCGGCCGTTGACAAAGGTGGTGATCTTAGACTGGCGGCCAGAGCCGAAAAACTCCGACACCTGGCTCTGCGAGGCTCCCGGCATGGTCAGGGAATTAAAGGGCGTGGGCAAATCCGCTGAGAGGGCTCGCGAGCGCCGCACAAATTCGGCGGCGGCATATCCGCCCGGGGTGATGTTGATGCCTCTGAAGTGTATGGTCAGCGGCCCCTCCATTGGGCTCGCATTGGGCGACGGTTCTTGCGGGTTGGCGGCAGGGGTTGCGGTCTCCTGCTGAACCGCCAAACCAGTGGCGAGCTCGGCCACTTGTTGCTGCGGGACGGGTTTCGAATCGGCCTTGCTCGCAGATTCGGCCGCGGCTTGCTGGTCCTGCTGCCGCTGCAACTGCTGTGTGAGCCGATCGATCTGGAGTTGCTGCGCGGCCAGAGCATCTTTCAGAGCCTGGACATCAGCAGCTGTGACTGCGGAAGGTGCTGGTGCGGCGGCGGCGGCAGCGTCCTTGGCGGCTGGAGCGGCTGACGCCGGCGTTTCTGCCCAGGCGCTGGCGGTCAGAGCCGCAAGCGCAAGAGCCGTGACGAATGACCTCTTCATTATCGGTTTCATGGAATTTCAATCCTCTCCTTTTGAGTTTTGCTCGAACAGCTTTTACTGCGGAGCCACTGAAACTTTTCGCGATGAGCAGTTCGTGGGCTAAAAACTTCGCGTTCACGTCTCAAACCACAGCAATGTCCATAGACTCCATTATTACAATCGATTTAGTAGTTATTCAGCAAATAATCTATACACCATGTGTTAACAGAGTGTTAAATCAGGGAACGCGGGGGGGGGAGATTTCCTGATCCGGGAGGCCTAAGTTGAGGACGTCAATCCCCACCTGCGCTGCAGTCGGCTCTCCATGGATTTGAACACCAGGCCATCTACCACGTACCCGATAGCAATAATCAGAATCATGACGGCGATGACGGCGCTCATGTCGTTCAAGTCGCGTCCCATCATCAAAACTTGACCTAAGCCCAGGCTCAAATACAGCATTTCGGCAGTAATCAGCGAGCGCCAGGCGAAAGCCCAACCCTGCTTCAGACCGGAAACGATGAAAGGCAGGCTGGCGGGCAAGAGCACATGCCAGAACAGTTGAAATCCGCTGGCACCGAGGTTGCGACCCGCCATGCCGTAGATTTTTGGCATCTGCTTGCGTCCGTCTTCCATGGCCAAAGTGACGGACAGCAGTGATCCCATGACGACCACGAATAAAATGGCGTTTTGGCTAAGGCCGAACCAGAGCAGGGCGAGAGGCCACCAGCAGATGCTGGGCAAGCTCTGGAGACTCACAAGCAACCCGCCCATGGTTTCTTCGAGAAATCTACTCGTGCCCAGACCCAGCCCGAGAATCATGCCCAGCACAACCGAAATCGCGTAGCCGATCAACACGCGCCGCATGCTGACGGCGATTGCGATCAAGAAGCTATGATCTTGGAATCCGGCATATAGAGCCTCGCCCACACCCGAGGGCGTGGGAAACAAATAGGGCGGCCAGATCTTCAGTTCGGCTAGCAGCGTCCACGAGCCGAACAGTCCTGCATAAAATACAATCAGGCGTGCGGCACGCTTCATGGTTGCACCCTCGTTTCTACGTGGGGTTTCACGCCTACGCTATATTCCACTTCGAGGGAGCGGTTAATTTCCTCACGCAACTCACCCAGAATCTCGCTGGCCGCGCGCGCCACGTTCGGGTCCTCCAACGTGCGAGGCCGCGGCAGGTCGATGGGGAATTCTCGCTTCACGCGCCCGGGGCGGAAGGTGAAGAGAACCACGCGGTCACCGAGTCGTATCGCCTCCCGCACGTTATGCGTGACAAAGATGATGGTGCGCCCGGTCTCCGCCCAGATGCGTTCGAGTTCATCATGAAGAAGGTCACGAGTCTGGGCATCGAGCGCGGCGAAGGGTTCGTCCATCAGCAGCACATCAGGTTCGGTAGCGAGAGCGCGAGCCAGAGCTACGCGCTGCCGCATGCCCCCGGAAAGCTGGTGAGTGTAACTCTCCTTGAATTGCGATAGATGTACGAGACGCAGGTAGTAGCGGGTCTTCTCTTCCCTTTCCGCTTTGCCGATGCCCTTCATTTTCATTCCGAACTGAACGTTATCCCCCACCGTGAGCCATGGAAAAAGGCCGAGTTCCTGGAAAATCAGAATGCGGTCCGTGCCTGGGCCTTCAACCCGTTTTCCGTCCACCAGAACCTCCCCTGAAGTCTGCTGGTGCAGGCCGGCGATCAGGTGGAGCAGTGTGGATTTTCCGCAGCCAGAGGGTCCGACGATGCAGAGAAATTCACCCGCCTTCACTTGCAGATTGATGTGGTCGAGGGCGAGTATACGTTCGCCGCTTTGCGTCCGGTAACTCAGGCAGATGTCTTTCAGGCCGACTTTGGGAACCGCGGGCGAAACCCCGTGAAAGGGACGTAGCGCTGTCGCCAACCCTGCTTTTCCACGGGAACCACTAACGCGCGATGGAGTACGAGGATCGATAGGAAGCGGAATCTGCCCGGGAAAATTATGGGCGTTAGTGCTCATTGAACGGCCTTTCTTCCCTTCTCGGCCAAAACCTGATTGAGCAGCGTCAGGTCGTAAAGGCGAGAGAGATCTGGCATCTGCCGACCGAGAAATCCGTCGTCAAACGCCTGTTGTGCCGCGGTCGTGAGCGCGCTATGCAAGGGATCGTAAGTAACCTGCATGCGAGCAAAGGCCTCGTCGAGAACCGTAGGGGAAAGAGCTTTGCCGGTCTCGGCTTGAATTTGCTGATTCAAAAGTTTCTTGGCTTCCGGCTGATGGCTATTAATCCAGTCAGTAAGGTCGACGTTCGCTCGAATCCAGTTCTTGACCAGGTCGGAATGTTCCGTCAGGAACTTCGTGTTGACTACTAACAATCCGATGACAAACTGGCCGTTCGGCCAAAGTGTGCGCTCGTCGACAAAGAGCCGCCCGTTCCCTTCGTGGATAAGGCGAGTCGCCCAGGGCTCGGGAGCCCAGGCCGCGTCCAGATCCTTCTTCAGGAACAGCGTGAGCTGATCAGGATTTGCCATGGGGATAATCTGGACGTCGCCGCCTTTGTCTGTGGTCTTCATGCCGTGGCTCTTCAGCCAGTTGCGGAGCGCTACATCCTGTGTGTTGCCGAATTGAGGCGAAGCAACACGCTTGCCGTGGAAATCTTCCGGCTTCTGAATTCCGCTGTCGTTACGCACGATAAGCGAGGCTCCTCCACTGGCCGCTCCCGCCACCACACGCACCGCTTCACCGTCGGAGCGCACGTACCCATTGATCGCCGGGTTCGGGCCTACGTAAGTCATATCGATCGCGCCGCCAAACAGGGCCTCGATCGCGGATGGACCCGCGTTGAAGCTCGTCCACTGAACTTTGACTTGCCGGCCCATAGCCTTTTCGAACCATCCGTTCGCTTTGCCCACCATGGCTTGAGCGTGAGTGATGTTGGGAAATGCACCCACGCGGATGGTGGTTTGCGCCCAAGTCGGAACCGCCGCCATGAAAGCGAGCATGATCCCGACGAGAAGCTGTCTACACACCCTTCTGTCCCCCGACTACCATGGGCAGGATGCCGCCTTTTTCTTTCTTCTTGGGTGCGCGCTTGCCCTTAGTGGCGTGCGGGCCCGGGTCTGCAATGAGGTCGGCCAAAGTTGTATTTTCCAGAATGTTCGCGGCTGCATCGCGCACATCCAGGAATAGCTGGTAAAGCGCACGGTGCGGCAAATCCCGGTCGATTAGCGTACGTAATTGCTCGGCATCGCCAAACGGCGCCAGAGGGCCGTCGATCAACCGCATGATCTCGCTCAGCCGGATATCAGAAGGATCGCGCCGCAACTGGTATCCGCCCTTCGCTCCGCGCACGCTCTCGACCATGCGCGCGTTCTTCAGTTCGAGGAGGATCAGTTCCAGAAATTTCTCGGGAAGATTTTCCTCATAAGCGACTTCGCGGATCTTAATTGCACCCTGGCGGTAACGGCGTGCCAGCATCATCATGGCTTGCAGCGCGTAAAGTCCCTTTTGTGAAATTTTCATAAGGACACGATTATTCCACAAAGTCCATTGTATTAGTAGACTTTTTGGACGTTACTGATATAGCACCTGCCGTGCCATTTTGCTGGTTGTCTTGGACATGATCTAGACGTTTATTTTCAGTATTTTGCGGGAAATGTCGCCGATCGACCAAGTGGGAGGGTGTGCATCGGATTGCAGTTCGGAAGAATGAGAAGTGGCCACCCGGGGAACTGGCTCTCGCCGGATTGTGACTAGGTCTCGGGCAGAATGCGCAGTACTTGGACGGTAATATTATCCGGGCCACCCCGTTGCAAAGCCAACTTCACTAGAGCAGCACAACATTCCGCCGGGGCGTTTCTGCCGGCTTCCGTCTCCAGCTCTTCATCAGTCACGACGCCCCAAAGGCCATCCGTGCACAACAACAGATCGTCTCCGTCTTGTAACGCCATACCATGTTCAGCGCCGTCCACCGCAACTTCGGTTCCTGCTCCTAAAGCGGCGGTCAGAATGTGGCGATGGGGATGCTTCTCCGCATCCTCGGCACGCACAATGCCGCTCTCCACCAACCTGCCAACATAGGAGTGGTCGCGAGTCAACCGGGAGATGCGCGCGCCGCGTATCAGATACAGACGGCTATCTCCAACGTGCGCAAAATAGAGCTGACGGTCACGAACGACCAGCGCTGTGCAGGTCGTCCCCATTCCGTGCAGGTCGGGATGCTGCAAAGCGTAAGTTTGAATCCTCTGGTGAGCCGTGGCAAATGCTTCCAGCAAAGCTGCGCGCGGATCGTCCCGAACGACGTGGTCGTACACCTCACGAACAGTCTCTACCGCCAGGCGGCTGGCTTCCTGGCCACCTTCGTATCCACCCATGCCGTCGGCAATCACCGCCAATCTTCCCTTCCGATGGAATTCACGGTCCGCAGTCGGCTCCCAATAGAGGTAGGAATCCTCATTGTTGTCGCGCTGGCAACCCACGTCGCTTAGGCTCGCCACTTCCATTCCAGGTTTCACACTCATGTAGTCGACCGACATTCCTTCGCTTCCCCCAGCCTAGAGCGGAGGTGATGAAAGATACGCAAGCGCTGCCGCTTCCCGAGGAGAAGGCCCCCAATCGGCCCCGGCCATTATAGACAAGTGCCGGCGCAAAAAAGCAACGGTCTGCGCCGCGTTACGGAAAACAAAAAGGCCGCGGCTATCCGCGGCTTATGTCCTGAACTTGGGGAGGTCAAACGAGCGGCCTACTTATCCGAATGCTTATCCTTGTAGATGCGATTGCTCACGTGGTTCTGTTCCTTATTGAGCTGTTTCTGCTCGCCCTTGGTCAGGTGACCGTTGTGAGCGGCCATATCGGCCTTCTGCTGGTTCTCAATGTTCTGTTCGCGATTCTCTATGCGCGAAGTCTGGCCGGGCGTCAGCGTACCATTCTTGACGCCATTCGCGATCCGGTCTTGCTGGTTCGTCTCACGGGCGTTGACTTCGTTGACGCGAGGATGACCAGGATCGACCTGACCCGGTCCCGCGCCGGAAGTGTTGCTGTCTTGGGTTTGAGCAGCGGCGGCACCAACAAACAGGAGACCACCCGCTGCCAGGACTAAGAGCGACTTCGTGATTTTGTTGTTCATGTTGGACTAAACCCTCGCGTTGAAGTTTAGTTGTGGCGCGCTAAACGTCTCTAATTACGAAGGGATACGACCGGAAGCCGTGACAACAATTCAAGGCAACCATCTCAGGTTACTAGAGTCACCGGCAGCGTTTGTTATCTGCGCTTCTCAAGATGTTGCGCGGCCGATGCCTACTCTTGGACATAACTATGCCGGGCTCGAACGGTTTGGAGGCCGCTTGTCTTCTCGGCCAGGAAGTGCCCAGTGCAAAGATTTTGATCTTGAGCCAGCATGACCCGGTTTCAGTTACTGCCTCGGGCGATCCAGGCCGGCGCGCAGGGGTGCGTGGATAAAGGGACGTCCCGTCGCGGACCCACTGCCAAGCATCGAGCGCATAGCAGGAGGCTCACAAGCCCAAGGAGCTGGCTGGCATGACGGGCTGATCTTCCGCAATGGCTTATTCCTCGGTCGAATGCGACAATAGCCGGTTCATGGCGGCAAGAGTTACACGACGGCTTGCAATTGCCTTTCTTCTGATTGCATTCGGGCAATTATTTTCCGGCCAATCTGCCCGCCGTGTTCGCCCTTCCACAGTCCCGGAATACACATTCAAAGTCATCCGAACGTTTCCCCATGACCCGCGCGCTTTTACCCAAGGCCTCGTATTTCATAACGGCTTTCTATACGAGGGAACCGGGCTTAAGGGCCGATCCTCGCTCCGCAAGGTTCGTCTTGAAACCGGGGAAATTGTTCAAGAAGTGGACTTGGCGCCTGAATTCTTCGGCGAGGGAATTTCCATCCTCAAGAACGAAATTGTGCAACTGACCTGGCAATCCCAGATAGGATTTGTCTACAACTTGAGCGATTTCCACTTGTTGCGGCAATTCTCTTACTCCGGGGAAGGGTGGGGTTTGACCACCGACGGCCATGAGATCTTTATGAGTAACGGAACGTCTGAAATCCGCGTTCTGGATCCCAGCACTCTTACAGAGAAGCGTCATTTTACAGTTCACGATGGAACTACTCGGATCGACGAATTGAACGAATTAGAGTTTGTGGATGGAGAACTATTTGCCAACATCTGGCAGACGGACCGAATCGCCCGAATCTCTCCTCGGACTGGTGAGGTCGTCGGATGGATTGACCTCAAAGGCTTGTTAAGCCCGGTCTATCGCCTGGAATCCGGCGCCGTCTTGAATGGAATCGCCTACGATTCAGAGCGAAAGCGGCTGTTTGTCACAGGCAAGTTGTGGCCGAAAATCTTCGAGATCCAACTCGTTCCGAAACCATAGCAGTTGAAATATAACGGCCTTGCTGCTATCACGCACGGTACCCACGCGCGAATAATACGCCGCCTAGCCTTGGCCTCCAAAAGGGAGAATCGCCCGGCTGGATCCTGGCATCCTAAACACTTAACCCAAGGAGAAACATTCATGGCTGTCGCAACTGAAGTCCTGACGCCTCTCTCGACCGAAGAACTGAGAAAAATGGACGCCTATTGGCGAGCTTGCAATTATCTGTCGGCAGGAATGATCTACTTACGCGGGAATCCTTTGCTTCGGGAACCATTGCAGCCAGAACATATCAAGAGCCGTCTCCTCGGCCACTGGGGATCAGATCCCGGCCAGTCTTTCGTATGGATTCACCTGAATCGGCTCATTAAGAAATATGACTTAAATGTGATGTACATCTCGGGCCCTGGTCACGGTGCACCGGCCACACTCGCCAACAGTTATCTCGAGGGCCACTATTCGGAAATTTATCCGGACAAAAGCCGCGACGAGGCGGGTATGCTGAAATTCTTCCACCAGTTTTCCTTTCCTGGGGGAATCGGTTCGCACTGCACACCCGAGACGCCCGGCTCGATTCACGAAGGCGGTGAACTTGGGTACTCGATTTCGCATGGCTACGGAGCTGCATTCGACAATCCCAATCTCATCGTTACCGTTGTGGTTGGCGACGGCGAAGCGGAGACCGGTCCACTTGCAACCTCGTGGCACTCGAACAAATTCCTGAATCCGATTCGCGACGGTGCGGTATTGCCGGTGCTTCACCTCAACGGCTACAAGATTGCCAATCCAACCGTGCTCGCGCGTATTCCGCAGAAAGAGTTAGAGGCACTATTGATCGGGTACGGCCACAAACCCTATTTTGTCCAAGGCGACGATCCGACCGACATGCATCAGAAGATGGCTTCCACTTTGGAGGAATGCATCCTCGAGATTCGCTCGATACAACAGAACGCCCGATCCAAGAAAGACCCGACGCGCCCGCGCTGGCCCATGATCGTCCTGCGATCGCCGAAGGGATGGACCGGACCAAAGGAGGTAGATGGCCACAAGGTGGAAGGCACTTGGCGCGCCCACCAGGTTCCCGTGCTCGATCCGGTTACAAACAAGAAAAATCTCAAAATTGTCGAAGACTGGATGCGCGGCTACAAGCCGGAAGAGCTATTCGATGCCAACGGAAGACTCATACCAGAACTGCAGGAGCTTGCGCCTTCCGGCGAGCGCCGCATCTCCGCCAATCCGCACGCCAATGGAGGACTGCTGCGCAAAGAGCTTGCCATGCCAGACTTCCGCGACTATGCCGTAAAAGTGAAAGCGCCCGGAGGAATGTATGCGCCACCGACCGACGTGCTCGCACACTTTCTAGCGGAGGTGATGCGTCGTAATATGAACTCCTTCCGTGTGTTCGGGCCAGACGAGACTGCCTCCAACAGGCTCACCGCGATCTACGCCGCTTCGAAGAAAACATGGCTTGCCGAATACAAGCCGGAAGACGCCGACGGCGGCGAACTGGATGTAGCCGGGCGCGTCATGGAGATGCTAAGCGAACACACGCTCGAGGGATGGTTCGAAGGCTACGTTCTCACCGGTCGCCATGGCTTGTTCTCAACGTACGAAGCCTTCGTACACGTGATCGATTCCATGTTCAATCAGCACGCCAAATGGCTGGAGAAATCCAAGAAAGAACTAGACTGGCGCGCGCCGGTGCCATCGATCAATATCCTCATCACATCTCTGGTGTGGCGGCAGGATCACAACGGCTTCACGCACCAGGATCCCGGATTTCTCGATGTGGTCACCAACAAAAGTCCGGACGTGGTGCGCATTTATTTGCCGCCTGACGCAAACTGCCTGCTCAGCGTGACGGATCATTGCCTGCGC
>Ga0181536_10004221_pt1 | contig 15315 bp, 13 predicted proteins | sample PEATcosm2014_Bin_41_FD_121105 | JGI IMG/M metagenome (GOLD analysis project Ga0181536, IMG submission 121105) | Peatland microbial communities from MTU Mesocosm Facility, Houghton, MI, USA - PEATcosm2014_Bin17_60_metaG | ecosystem: Environmental > Terrestrial > Soil > Wetlands > Peat | place... | reverse complement strand
TTCGAACGCATCCACCGCTCCAATCTGGTCGGCATGGGCGTGGTGCCGCTGGTGTTCGAGGAGGGTACGTCCTGGCAGACGCTCGGGGTCAATGGCGGCGAGCAGGTGACCATCCGCGGCCTGCACGGCGATCTCAAGCCGCACCAGCGGCTCATCGCCGAGATCATCGCGGCCGACGGCGGCCTCAAGCGCGTTCCCCTGACCTGCCGCATCGATACGGTCGACGAGCTCGATTACTACAGGAACGGCGGCATATTGCAGTATGTCCTTCGCCATCTCGCGGCCTAGAGCATGATCCGGAAAAAGCCTGTCCCGGACTTGATCCGGGGTGGCATCCGGTTTTCCGAAAAGATCATGCTCCACTTAATTCGTGGCTCACCGTGAATTGAGTGGCGAGTGACTGCCGCGACCGATATCAAGGCGCGGTCACCAAATCGTCATTGAAGGGCCAGCGGCGGTGGAGATCGGAATGCTGCGTCGCCGCCTCGCGTCCGCACCCCTCATTGCAGGCTTGCTGGTTGCGACCTACGCGCTCGCAGGCGCCAGTGAGCTGCGCGCGCTTGTCGAGCTGTTCACCAGTCAGGGCTGTTCCTCCTGCCCCGCGGCCGACAAGCTCCTTGGCGAGCTCGCGGGCGATCCATCGCTCGTCGCTATCAGTGTGCCGATCGATTACTGGGATTATCTCGGCTGGAAGGACACGCTCGCCAGTGCGGCGCATTCGGCGCGGCAGCGTGCCTATGCACGCGTGCGCGGCGATCGACAGGTCTATACGCCGCAAATTGTTGTCAACGGCTCGACGCACGTCCTCGGCAGCGACCATGCCGCCGTAGAGCGCGCGATTGTGCAGACGGATCGCAACGCGGCGATCATGTCCGCGCCCGTGCTGATGTCCGTCGGCGGCGGCAAATTGAACGTGAGGGTCGAGTCGGCGGAGAAGGAACACGTCGGCGGCGAAGTCTGGCTCTGTCCGCTCGCGAAATCGGTGCCGGTCGAAATCGGCCGCGGGGAAAATAACGGACGCACAGTCACCTACCACAACGTCGTACGGCGTTGGCTCAAGCTTGGCGATTGGACCGGCACCGACTCGACCTGGAGCCTCCCGATCTCCGATATCGAGACCAATGAGATCGATGCTGCCGCCGTCATGGTGCAGCAGGGCACACATGACAAGCCGGGCATCATCCTCGGCGCCGCCTTCGTTCCGATCGGACGACAGACGACAGAGGACAGATGATAGGCGAGACGGCGTTTGTTTTCCGTCCTCTGTTGTTCGTCTTCCGTCGTCCGAAAAAAAGGCCGGCGATCTGCCGGCCCTCAAGAAAATTGGGGATTGAACCGTACACTGAAACTCTGGCCCGGTCCGTCCACACCCCGGGGGGCTGGGGGGCTGAGGAATCCGGAATGCGATCCGGACCGGGCCCTGAGGCAACAGTCGACTGTTTCGCAGTCCAGCTTGGCATGTGCTGGGCCGAAATGGGGCCGCATTATGATTCGCTTAACAAATCCGTGATTCCGGTGGTCAAAAATGCCGCACCCAAGACGCCGCACCCAAAGACATTGAGCGACAAATCCCAGGATTGGTCCGCGTCACTCACTCCAGCTCTCGCTGCGCATCGCCACGCGCAAGGCTCTTGTAAGCCCCTTGCCGGCGCATCCGTCCGGCGCGATCATGAAGCGGTCGTGAAGCTTCAATGAAAAAGGAGGCGCCGCATGGCATTCGGCGAAACCGAACCGAGCGCGTGGCGCGGGGGCGAGGTTCGCGCGCCCGCCCCCGCAAGCGAGGTCACCTTCAGCCGGCGTGAGCTTGACCGCATTCTCAGTCTTTACGGCCGCAAGGTCGCCGCCGGCGAATGGCGTGATTACGCCATCGATTTCCTCAAGGATCGCGCGGTGTTCTCCGTTTTCCGCCGCGCTTGCGAATTCCCCATTTACCGGATCGAGAAGAATCTGCGGCTCGGCCGTCGGCAAGGCGCTTACAGTGTCATCTCGGCGACGGGTCACATCCTGCGCCGCGGTCAGGAGCTCGACCGCGTGCTCGGGGCGCTCGACCACTCGCTTCGCGTGGTTGCGCGCTGACGATCTTCCACGCGGCGTCAAGTCTCCGCTGCCGAGCGGGCGTTGCATCGGCACGGCGTCGCGCCGGCGGCCGTGCCTGAAACCGACGAATCGACTTGGCTGAAGAGCACGAGAACGCAGAGTTCACCCGATCGCGCCGCGTCGTTGTCGCGACACTCGGGATCTCGCAAACGCTGGCGTGGGCGTCGAGCTATTATTTGCCGGCGATTCTGGCCGATCCGATCGCGGCCAACATCGACGTTCCGCGCTCGTGGATTTTCGCCGCTTTCTCGGGCGCCTTGCTGATAGCGGCATTCGCCGGCCCGGCAGTGGGGCGCGTCATCGATCGCCGCGGCGGGCGAGGCGTTTTGGTGCTCTCGAATATTATATTGGCTGCCGGCCTGATAGTGCTCGCCGCGGCAAACGGCGTCGTTGGGCTCTTCGCGGCTTGGGCGGTCCTCGGTATCGGGATGGCGCTTGGGCTTTACGACGCCGGATTTGCGGCGCTCGCCGCGCTTTACGGCCACAACGCGCGCGGCCCCATTACCGGTATCACGCTCTTTGCCGGCTTCGCCTCGACGGTGAGCTGGCCGTTATCGACGTTTCTGAACGATGCACTGGGCTGGCGTGAGACCTTGCTGGTTTGGGCGGCGCTCAACCTCGCCATCGGCCTGCCGCTCAATTTGCTGTTGCCGGTCCCGACGCGGCTTGCGCATCTTTCCCGCACCGCCGCGCGTTCGATCGGCTGGAAACCCTACAAGGAGATGTTGCTTCTCGCCTTCGTTTTCGCCGCCACCTGGTTCGTCACCGGTTCGATGGCGGCGCATCTGCCGCGATTGCTCGAGCGCGCCGGCGCCACACCGTTGCAGGCGATTGCCGCTGCTGCCCTGGTCGGGCCGGCGCAGGTGGCGGCCCGCCTGGTCGAATTCTTTATCCTGCGCCGGAGCCATCCGCTCATTTCCGCCCGCGTCGCCGCGTTGTTGCATCCCATCGGGGCGGTCGTCTTCGCCGTCATTGGACCCTCGGCGGCGGCGGCATTCGCCGTCTTCTACGGCGCCGGCAATGGCCTGCTGACGATCGCGCGCGGCACGGTGCCGCTCGCCGTATTCGGCCCGCACGGCTACGGGGAACGCACCGGCTTGCTCGGCGCCCCGGCGCGCGCGGCGCAAGCTCTCGCCCCGCTGCTATTCGGACTCTTGCTCGACGTCATGGGAGCGTCGGTTATTTTCGTCTCCGCAGCGCTTTGCCTTGCCGCCTTTGCGGCGCTGCTCTGGCTGCGCGCATCGCCGCCGGAATAGCTCGCGGCGCGGCCAAGCCTGCGAATCCAAAAGAAAACGCCCCGGGGTTGGGCCCCGGGGCGTTGGCAAGGGATTGAGTCGTTCGGTTCAGCGTCGGTCGCCCATGAGACGCAGCAGCATCAGGAACAGGTTGATGAAGTCGAGATAGAGCCGCAACGCGCCCATGACCGCCTTGCGGCCGGCGACGGTGCCGTCATCCTGCACGTCGTACATCTCCTTGATCTGCTGGGTGTCCCAGGCGGTGAGGCCGGCAAAGATCAGGACGCCAATCACGGAGATGGCGAAGTTGAGACCGGGGCTCTGCAGCCACATCTGCACCAGCATCGCCAGGATGAGGCCGAACAGACCCATGATCAGGAACGAGCCGATCGGCGAGAGATTGCGCTGCGTGGTGTAGCCGTAAAGGCTCAGCGCCCCGAACGACGCCGCCGAGATGAAGAACACGCGCGTGATCGAGGCGCCGGTATAGCTGAGAAATATCGATGACAGCATCAGCCCGAGCAGGCCGGCATAGAGCATGAACAGCCCAAGCGCGGTGCCCGGCTGCAGCCGGTTGATGCGGAAGCTTAGGAAGAACACCAGGCCCAGCGTGCCGAGGAACAGCACGATCGTCAGCGGACCGCCGAAGATCGCCTGTCCGAAAGGAGTGAGTCCGGTGATGTGTTTGCCGACGATTTGAATGGAATCGCCGCCGGCCGCTTGAAAGGTCAGCCAAGCCACGACGCCGGTCAGCGCCACGCCGACAGCCATATAGTTGTAGACGCGGATCATATAGGCGCGCAGACCCGCATCGATCGCTACCTGGTCCGTGCGATAGCCGGTCCGGGCGGTCGCGATATTCCGGTCGAAGTCCGACATGCAAAATACCCCTGCGCTATCCCGGCTGCTTGCCGGGTTTTGCGTCCGGAAACCGAACGCAGAACAACTCTCCGGCCGAATCTAATGCGAAACGCCCGCCTGCGCCAGATGGCGGGGTGCGATATTTGCGACAGGTTACCGTCCGTTCATCTTAAGCTCCTGCGGCCGCTCCCGGCGGCGACCTGCCAAGCACAATTTTCCGGCGGGCTACAGATTCCTGAGCACCTCCGCGGGCTTATGGCCGAGCGCGGTGAACGTGCCGGCAAGGCCGAGTACCACAGTGACCAGGAGCGCGATCAGCGCCGTGCCGGCCGCCTGTGCCGGCACCCAGACGAAGGGAAATTCCATGACGCGGGTGACGACGAGATCGGCGGCAAGCGAGCCGGCCGCTACGCCGAACAGCACGGCGGCAAGACCAATGAGAAGGTATTCGAGTGCGTAGGCGGCGAGGAGGCGGATACGGGTCGCCCCCAAGGTCCTTAAGACCACCGCGTCATAGATCCGGAAACGCTGGCCCGCGGCGAGCGCGCCGCCCAGTACCAAGGCGGCGGCGATGAGAGTCACCGAGCTGGCGCCGCGCAGCGCCAGCACCAGGTTGCTGACGATATGGTCGATCGCATCGAGGGCGTCCTTGACGCGCACGGCGGAGACCGTCGGGAAAGCGTCGGCCAGCGCCTTGATGAGCGCCGTTTCCTGCGCCGGCGTGCCGCCGTCGGCAAAAGTCAGCGTCGCGATATCGGTATGCGGCGCGCCGCCGAATGTGCCGGGCGAGAACAAGAGCACGAAATTGATGCCAAGGCTTTGCCAATCGACGGCGCGCAGATTGGCGATGCGGGCCGTCACGTTGCGGCCGAGGACATTGACGGTGATGCTATCGCCGAGCTTGAGGTTCAGGTCCTCTGCCGTCCTGTTTTCAAGCGAAACGAGCGGCGCGCCGGAATAGTCGGCGGCCCACCATCGGCCGGCGACGAGGCGTGAACCTTCCGGAAGCGCGGTCGCGTAGGTGATGCCGCGGTCGCCTCGCAGCACCCAGGCCGATCCCTCCGCGGGCCTGAGATCCTCCGCTTTGATTCCGTTGGCGGCGACGATGCGGCCGCGCAGCATCGGCACGCGCTCGAGGATGGAGTGCGGAGCGTGCTCGCGCACGAAAGTATCGAAGCGGTCGGCATCGGTCGACGGGATGTCCAGGAAGAAGAATGTAGGCGCCCTTTCCGGCAGCGCCGCCGCGAACTGGCGATGCAGATTGCCGTCGATCTCGATCACGGTCACGAGCAAGGAGAGACCGAGCCCAAGCGAGAGCACGACGCTCGGCGTCAAGGCGCTCGGCCGGCAGATATTGGCGATGGCGAGCCGCACGAGGGTCGAGCGCGGGCGCGGCAAGCGGCGGGCAAGCGCCATCGTAAGCGTCGCGACCAGCCGCAGTGCCACAAAAATGACGGCGGCGGAGGCGACGAAAATCGCGGCGAGGCGGTGGTCATAGGCGAACAGGATCGCCAGCGCCGCGAGCGCGGCGACGATCGATGCCGTCGCGACCACGTAGCGGCGTCGCGGCCACCTGCGTTCGGCGGCGACCTGGTCGCGGAACAACATGGACACCGAAATGTCGTGCGCACGTCCAAGCGGCCACAGTGCAAAGGCCAGCGCCGTCAGCAGTCCATACGCGATCGACAGCGTCAGCACCGCCGGATGGAGCGAGGGCGCCACAGGAAGCGGAATGATGGCGCCGAATATCGACGCGATCGCGAACGGCAGTGCCGCGCCGAGCCCGGCGCCGATGCATGTGGCGAACAGCGCGACGAACATAATCTGCGAGCAATAGACGGCGAACACGCCGCCGCCCGTCGCACCGAGCGCCTTCATGGTGGCGATCGTGTCGCGCTTGCGCGCGAGATGGCTGGCGACCGCGTTCGCCACGCCGACGCCGCCGACGAGAAGCGCGGTCAAGGCGATGAGCGTGAGGAATTGGCTGAAGCGCTCGACATTGCGTTCGAGTTGCGGCGAAGCCTTGCGGCGCGTGCGGATGTCCCAGCCGGCGTTCGGGAAAGAAGCCCGGGCCTCTCCTTCGACCGCCGCCACGGCGCTATCGCTCGAGGCGGTGGCGGGCAGGCGCAGCCGATATTGCCAGCGCACCAGGCTCCCGGGCTGGAGGAGCCCGCTCGCGCGCAGCGCCGCCTCGCTCATCAGGACGCGCGGTCCGAAGCCGATCCCGCCGGCGAGTTTGTCCGGCTCGCTGGTCAGCGCCGCGCGCAGCTCGACCACTGCATTGCCGATGGTGATCCGGTCGCCGGGCTTGAGATCGAGCCGCGTGAGCAGTGCGGGATCGGCGGCAGCGCCGAACGCGTCGCCCTGCCGCGCGAACAGGGCCGGGAGCGGCATGTCGGGGTCGGTCGCGACCGTCCCCCACAGCGGATAAGTGCTGTCGACGGCCTTGACCTCGACCAGCGTCGTTCGCCCGTCGCTGGTGCGTGCCATCGTCGGCAGCGTGGCGGCGACGGACACCGTGCCATGCGCGCCGAGGAAGACGCGCTCGCTGTCGTTGCCCTCACGCTGGGCCAGCGAAAAGGCGAGGTCGCCGCCAAGGATCACGCCGCCGGCGCGGGAGAGGCCGTCGGCAAGGCTTTGCGCAACCGAGCCGACCCCGGCAATCGCCATGACGCCGAGCGCGATGCAGGCGATAAAGACGCCGAAGCCGCGCAGTCCGCCGCGCAGCTCGCGCCAGGCGAAACGCAGCGGGAACAACATCATTCTTTCTTCGCCATTTCCCCCTCCTTGCCTCCCCCGCTCGCGGGGGAAGGTAGGGAGGGGGCGATCCGTCCCGAGTGCAGGTGCAGCACCCGATCGCAACGCACGGCCAGCGCCGTGTCGTGGGTGACGAGCACGAGCGTCGTGCCGTGCTCGCGATGGCCGCGGAACAGAAGCTCGATGATTTCTCGGCCTGTCGCCTCATCGAGATTGCCGGTCGGTTCGTCGGCGACGACGATTGCGGGATGAGGCGCGAGCGCGCGGGCGAGCGCGACGCGCTGCTGCTCGCCGCCGGACAGCTCGGCCGGGTAATGGCTCAGGCGGTCGCTCAGTCCGACCGCCGTCAGCTCGCGCCCGGCACGCGAAAATGCATCGCGCTCGCCGGCAAGTTCCAGCGGCACGGCGACGTTTTCCAGCGCCGTCATGGTCGGGATCAGGTGGAAGGCCTGGAATACGATGCCGATATTTCTGCCGCGGAAGCGCGCGAGCTCGTCCTCATCGAGCTTGCGCAGGTTCTTGCCGGCAACGATGACCGAACCGCTGTCGGGCCGCTCCAGCCCGGTCATCACCATGAGCAGCGTCGACTTGCCGGAACCCGACGGTCCAAGGAGGCCCACGGCCTCGCCGCGTCCTATATTCAGGCCGATGTCTCTGAGGATATGAACGCGGGCGGCGCCGCCGCCGAGCGACAAGTTGACCCCGCTCAGCGCGATGCCGTCGCCAGCGAAAGGATGCCCCGAAATGTCATTCATGTTTCCGGCTGACCTGTGCCGCTCACTATCGATTCGTGCCCGATCATATGGGGGCGGGAGAAGGCTCCTCCAAATCTTGCGTGCGGCGGTTTGTAGCGTGGCGTTTGTGGCCGGGACAGCCATTCCCTCCGCGAACGCCGATGTGCCGGTGAAGGTCGTGGCACTCGGCGACTCGTTGACGGCAGGTCTCGGCCTGCTCGAGAAGGATGGCTTCGTGCCCCGCCTGCAAGCAGCGCTTGCCGCCAAAGGGATCGCCGCGGAAATCGAGAATGCCGGCGTTTCCGGCAACACCGCCGCCGACGGACTTGCCCGCCTCGACTGGTCGGTGCCGCAGGGAACCGATGCCGTCATCCTTGAGCTCGGCGCCAATGACATGCTGCGCGGGATCAAACCGCAGGTGACGCGCGACGCGCTGGAGACGATCCTGCGGCGCCTGACGGATCGCCACATCGCCGTGCTCTTGTGCGGCATGCGCGCGGCGCCCAATCTCGGGGCCGATTACGGTCGGCCCTTCGAGCGCATCTATCCCGAGCTTGCCGCCAAATACGGCGTGCTGCTCTATCCTTTCTTCCTCGACGGCGTCGCCGCCGACCTCAGCCTCACGCAGCACGATGGCCTGCACCCAAGCGCGGCGGGCGTGGACATGATCGTCGCGCGCATCTTGCCGAAGGTCGAACAACTCATCGCCCGCACCCAGCATCCGTCGTGAGGGTTGCGCGCTGCGTGCGATCCCCGCATGCTGCCGGAGCTGCGATTCGCCGACTATGGACCGCAGGTGTCATGCCTCGTCTGTTCATCGCTCTTGAAATACCGCGTCACGTCGCCCAGTCGCTCGCCATGATGCGCGGCGGTTTGCCGGGTGCGCGCTGGATCGATCCGGAGAACTATCACCTGACGCTGCGCTTCATCGGCGATATCGACGACGCGCTCGCGCGCGACATTGCCGGCTTGCTCGGGGGCGTGCAGCGCCCGCCATTTGAACTACGCCTGGACGGGCTCGCTTCGTTCGGTGGCCGCAAGCCGCGTGCCGTGGTTGCAGCCGCCACGCCAATCGCGCCGCTGATCGAATTGCAGGCGGAACACGAACGGCTGCTGCAACGGCTTGGGCTCGAGCCCGAAGGGCGCAAATACCGGCCGCATGTCACGCTGGCGCGGCTGCGCGAATCGTCGAGCCGACAGGTCGCCGATTACCTGACCGCGCGCGCGCATTATCGCTCCTCGTCGTTCGACGTCTCCCGCTTCGTGCTGTTTTCGTCCCGCTCGTCGGTCGGCGGCGGGCCTTATGTCGTCGAAGCGGCCTATCCGCTCGCTGCGACGGCGCTGAGGTGGGCGCAGGGCTCCTGACACGTCATTCCGGATTGCCCGGAATGACGATTGAGAATCATGCTCTCAGCATGCGCGATTGCAGATCGAGCATCGCGGTCGCGAAGCCGTGGCCGTCGGCCATCATTTCGCGCATCACCGACAGCGGTGTCGCCTGTGAAGACTCCACTTCGCCGACGACGCTGCCGAAATCGAAGGACAATTCGGCGTCGAATTTGCGCGCAAGCTGCTGCATGCGCCGGTTCTCGGCCAGGCAGGCCATATGCAGCATGCGGTATCCGCGATTGCGGGCGGTGAGCAAGGTGCGGCGAAGCAACGCCGAGCCGACGCCGTGACTCTGCCACGGCTTCTCGACGCTGATCGCGGCCTCCGCCTGGCCCGGAAAACGAACGCCCAGCTGCCGCAGCTCAGCGGCCCCGCGCATCACTCCGTCGAGAAAAAAGCCGTGCACGACGGTGTCGAGCGAAATGGACAGATCCGCGTAGCTGCGAACGAAATCGTCGGACACGCCGCCGGCAAACCGGCTATGCCGGCTCTCGGGGTCGAGCCGCAGCACGTGGTCGCGGTATTTGGCCGCTTCTCCGACCCATAATTTGCGGATCACGCCGCCTTCGGGAAGAATGTCCTGCATTTCACTGATCTCCTGACATGGTCGTCAAAAAGACCCTCCCGATCGCGTCCCTCCGCTCAAGTAGCAGCTGTGACGAACGTCTTTACGCGTGCGTCCCGAATCACAGCATCATGTTGTGTGCCGCCGAAGTTTGACAAGCCGAAGCATTGAGCAGCATGCCCGCATTCCCTATACGCATGGCTAATAATTAGGTTCGTGACTTTTTAGCGACGGCCGCCTTGGCATGCGCGAAGTGCAACGCAGCCAAGTGTTTGCAGCAAAATGTTTGATGTTCCCGCCACGTTTCGCCCACAACGATTAACCGGATATGACGAACTCCATCACAGCGCGATACGCCGCCGGCGTTGCCGCGGGAAGAGTGCATGAAGTCGCGCAACTCGCCGCGGTCGATATGCCGGCGCGGCTTGCAGCGCGGGTTGTGGCGTATCGACTGGCGCGGAAATCATCGTCGCTCGGTTGGCTGTTTGGCAGCCGCGAAAGCAGGCAGCCGCGGATCAAGGGCGCTGGCGGCTTGAATGCGCCAGCCGAAAAGGCTAATGACCGCGGCAGCCGGACTTCTTTGGCTGGTCAAGGATTTTTCTCGAATGGCGCGAAACAAGATTGCGTTGATCGGCGCGGGTCAAATCGGCGGCACGCTGGCGCACCTGGTCGGTCTCAAGGAGCTTGGCGACATAGTCCTGTTCGACATCATGGAAGGCGTGCCGCAGGGCAAGGCGCTCGATCTCGCTCAGGCATCGCCGGTCGAAGGTTTTGACGCCCGCTTCACCGGCACCAATTCCTACGAGGCAATCGAGGGCGCCGCGGTGTGCATCGTCACCGCCGGCGTGCCGCGCAAGCCCGGCATGAGCCGCGACGATCTTCTCGGCATCAATCTCAAGGTGATGGAGCAGGTCGGCGCCGGCATCAAGAAATACGCTCCCGGCGCCTTCGTCATCTGCATCACCAATCCGCTCGACGCCATGGTTTGGGCGCTGCAGAAATGCTGCGGGCTGCCGAAGCAGATGGTCGTCGGCATGGCCGGCGTGCTCGATTCGGCGCGCTTTCGCTATTTTCTTGCCGACGAATTCAATGTCTCGGTCGAGGACGTCACCGCCTTCGTGCTCGGCGGTCACGGCGACAGCATGGTGCCGCTGGTGCGCTATTCGGCCGTCGCCGGCATTCCGTTGCCTGATCTCGTCAAGATGGGCTGGACCACGGCGGCACGCCTCGACGGGATCGTCGAGCGCACGCGCAACGGGGGCAGCGAGATCGTCGCCCTGCTCAAGACCGGCTCCGCCTTCTATGCGCCCGCGACTGCGGCGATCGCCATGGCGGAAAGCTATTTGCGCGATAAGAAACGGGTGGTGCCCGCCGCCGCTTGGCTCAACGGCGAATACGGCGTGCGCGACCTCTATGTCGGGGTGCCTGTCGTCATCGGCAGCAAGGGGGTCGAGCGCATCGTCGAGATCGAGCTCAATGGCGCCGAGCGCGGCATGTTCGAGAAATCTGCCAAGGCCGTGGAGAGCCTGGTCGAGGCCTGCAAGAAGATTGCTCCCGATCTCGGCAAGTAGTGACAAGTAGTGATCCGTCACCCTGAGGTGGCCGCGCGCAGCACGGCCCTCGAAGGGCGACGGCACCCAGGTCGGCTGTTGCCGACTTGGGCACTCAACATTCCGCGCATCCTTCGAGGCTCGCTTCGCTCGCGCCTCAGGATGACGGATCGCAAGGTCAGTTGAACCCTAGGCATTCTTCATGAACATTCACGAATACCAGGCGAAAGCCGTGCTGCGCGAATTCGACGTGCCGGTGCCGCGCGGCATTGCGGCGTTCAGCGTCGAAGAGGCCGTCAAGGCCGCCAACGATCTCGGCGGGCCGGTCTGGGTGGTGAAGGCGCAGATCCACGCCGGCGGACGCGGCAAAGCGGGCGGCGTGAAGGTGGTGAAATCGGTCGCCGACGTCAAGCGCGAGGCCGAGCGGCTCCTCGGTTCGACGCTCATAACGCATCAGACCGGGCCGCACGGCAAAGAGGTGCGCCGCCTCTACATCGAGGAAGGCTCGACCATCGACCGTGAATATTACCTTTCCGCGCTCGTCGACCGGGCGACCTCGCGCGTCGCCTTCGTCGCCTCGACCGAAGGCGGCATGGATATCGAAGAAGTCGCACGCACGCGGCCGGAGAAAATCCTCTCATTCTCGGTCGATCCGGCGACCGGCTTCATGGCCCATCACGCTCGCCATGTCGCGAGCGCGCTGGGATTTAGCCGCGAAGTCGGCAAGCAGGCCGCGGCCGTGCTGCCGAAGCTTTATCAGGCGTTTCTCGCCAAGGACATGAATCTCCTCGAGATCAATCCGCTCGTCGTCACCAAGGGGGGCGAACTGATCTGCCTCGATGCCAAGATCGGCTTCGACGACAGCGCGCTCTATCGGCACCCCGATATCGCGGGCTTACGCGATCCGACCGAAGAGGATGCCAAGGAGATCGAGGCCTCGCGCCACGATCTGAACTACATCGCGCTCGACGGCACCATCGGCTGCATGGTCAACGGCGCCGGCCTCGCCATGGCGACGATGGACATCATCAAGCTCTACGGCGAGACGCCGGCGAATTTTCTCGATGTCGGCGGCGGTGCGAGCAAGGACCAGGTGACCGCGGCATTCAAGATCATCACCTCCGATCCGAAAGTGAAGGGAATTTTGATCAACATCTTCGGCGGCATCATGCGCTGCGATGTCATCGCCGAGGGCGTGGTCGCGGCGGTGAAGGAGGTAGGCTTGCGGGTGCCCCTCGTGGTGCGGCTCGAAGGCACCAATGTCGCGCTCGGCAGGGAGATCATCACGAAATCGGGCCTCAACGTCATTACCGCCGACGACCTCGACGACGCGGCGCAGAAGATTGTGAAGGCGGTAAAGGGCGGACGATAGCGGATCGAGCCTTGAAATCCTACACAGTTACACATAAGCTGTGTCGGAGAGGCTTGCCACCATCTTGCCACCATGAAGAATATCACGCTGTCGGTCGAGGAGGAGGTGCTGGAACGAGCGCGGGTCTACGCCGCCAAGCACCGGACAACCGTGAATCGCCTGGTTCGCGAGCACTTGCAGCAACTCGCGCGCCGGGAAGATCGCATCGAGAAGGCGCGTGAAGAGTTGCTGCAAATGATCGACGAGTCACCGGGTCGTTTGGGGCCCGATTGGGAATGGAACCGCGAAGATGCCTACGAAGGTCGCGTGTTTCCTGGACACGAACGTCCTCCTTTACGCCGCGCTGGGAAGAATCGATGAGCCAAAAAAATTTCAGATCAGCCGCGACTTGGTTGCGGCGTGGAACTTCGGGCTATCGACGCAAGTTCTGGGCGAGTTTTACGTGAACTGTCAGCGCAAGTCCGAGAAGCCCCTGGACGCTCGGCAGGTTGCGGCATTCGTGGCCAAACTGGACGAGCGTCCTTGCGTGGCCATCGATCGGGGACTGGTTCACATTGCGATCGGATATGCACGGCGTTTTCGCATCTCCTACTGGGACGCGGCAATCGTCGCCGCAGCCGAGCAGCTCGAAGCCGCGATCCTCTACAGCGAAGACCTCAACCACGGCCAAAGCTATGGCTCGGTGAAGGTGGTGAACCCCTTTATTGCGGACTAAAGCCACATGCCCATCCTCATCGACAGCAACACCAAGGTCATCTGCCAGGGATTCACCGGCAGGAACGGCAGCTTTCATTCCGAGCAGGCGATCGCCTATGGCACCAAGATGGTCGGCGGCACCTCGCCCGGCAAAGGCGGCTCCACCCATCTCGGCCTTCCGGTTTTCGAGACCGTCGCCGAGGCGCATGAAAAAACCGGTTGCGACGCGAGTGTGATCTATGTGCCGCCGGCCGGCGCGGCGGATGCGATCTGCGAAGCGATCGACGCCGAAATCCCGCTCATCGTCTGCATCACCGAGGGCATTCCCGTGCTCGACATGGTGAAGGTCAAGCGCGCGCTTTCCGGCTCGAAGTCGCGGCTGATCGGGCCGAATTGTCCGGGCGTCATGACCGCCGGCGAATGCAAGATCGGCATCATGCCCGGCAACATTTTTCAACGGGGCAAGGTCGGCATCGTCTCGCGCTCCGGAACGCTCACCTATGAGGCGGTGTTCCAGACCACGCAGGAAGGCCTCGGCCAGACCACCGCCGTTGGCATCGGCGGCGATCCCGTCAAGGGCACCGATTTCATCGAAATCCTGGAAATGTTTCTCGCCGACAAGGCGACCGAGGCGATGGTCATGATCGGCGAGATCGGCGGTTCGTCGGAGGAAGACGCCGCACAGTTCCTCAAGGACGAGGCCAAGCGCGGCCGCAACAAGCCGACGGTCGGGTTCATCGCCGGGCGCACCGCGCCGCCCGGGCGGCGCATGGGCCATGCCGGCGCCATCATTGCCGGCGGCAAGGGCGACGCCGAATCGAAGATCGCCGCCATGACGGCGGCGGGGATCAAGGTTTCGCCGTCGCCCGCAAGGCTCGGCAAGACGCTTGCTGAAGTATTGAACTCTTGATTCACTGCTTGTACTTTTCTCTGCCGCATCCTAGCATTACATTAGTACAAGAGAGGTCGCCTGCGCCGGGCCGGGTTCGACCTTTTCGGTGTCTTTTCGCCGCTTTCGTCATATTCCCAAAGTTCGGGAACTCGCCCGGAGCCGCCCAGGAACTACCAAATGTCTCGCCAGGACGCGAACGCCGCCTTCGCTCTCACCTCGTTCCTCTACGGCAGCAATGCGCCGTACATCGAGGACCTGTACGCGCGCTACGAAGCCGATCCCAAGGCCGTCGATGCCGAATGGCAATCGTTCTTCCGGAGCCTGAAGGATGACGCAAGCGACGTGACCGCGAGCGCACGCGGCCCTTCGTGGCGACGGCCCGATTGGCCGCGGCCGGAGCGCACTGAACTCGTTGCCGCGCTCGATAGCGACTGGACCGAAATCGGCAAAGCTCTCGGCGCGAAAGTGCAGGCGCAGGCGCAGACCAAAGGCGTCGAGTTTTCCGCCGCCGATGTCGAGCGCGCGACCCGCGACTCGGTGCGAGCGCTCATGCTCATTCGCGCCTATCGCGCCCGCGGACATTTCCACGCCACGCTCGATCCGCTCGGCCTGCAGCCGCTGAAAAACGAGGAGGAGCTCGATCCGCGCACCTATGGCTTCGGCGAAGCCGATCTCGACCGCCCGATTTTTCTCGACAAGGTGCTCGGCCTCGAGTTCGGCACCATACGCCAGATCGTCGGCATCCTGCGGCGCACTTATTGTCAGACGCTCGGCGTCGAATTTCTGCACATCTCCAATGGCGTGCAGAAGGGCTGGATTCAGGAACGCATCGAGGGGCCCGACAAGGAGATCACCTTCACGCGCGAAGGTAAGCGCGCCATCCTCAACAAGTTGGTGGAGGCCGAAGGGTTTGAAAAATTCTGCGACGTGAAATTCACCGGCACCAAGCGCTTCGGCCTCGATGGCGGCGAGTCGATGATCCCGGCGCTGGAGCAGATCATCAAGCGCGGGGGCGCGCTCGGCGTGCGCGATATCGTGATCGGCATGCCGCATCGCGGGCGGCTCAACGTGCTGGCGCAGGTCATGGGGAAGCCGCACCGCGCTATCTTCCACGAGTTCAAGGGCGGCTCATCGACGCCTAACGAGATCGAGGGCTCGGGCGACGTG
>Ga0181536_10004216_pt1 | contig 15334 bp, 13 predicted proteins | sample PEATcosm2014_Bin_41_FD_121105 | JGI IMG/M metagenome (GOLD analysis project Ga0181536, IMG submission 121105) | Peatland microbial communities from MTU Mesocosm Facility, Houghton, MI, USA - PEATcosm2014_Bin17_60_metaG | ecosystem: Environmental > Terrestrial > Soil > Wetlands > Peat | place... | reverse complement strand
TTACCGCCGCCCTCGCATGGTTGGGGCCAGGATGGTTCGCTATTCCTTCTCCTGTATGACTCTTTCATTCACTACTTCACGCCGGTTTATCCCGACGCTATCCAGGCTGGGAGCCTGCCCCACTACGCCTTCTTAAAGGCCAGGACTGCGTTCAAGCCTCCGAACGCGAAGGAGTTCGACAGCGCGTACTCCACCTGCGCCGCCCGCGCGCGATTGGGAATGACATCCAAATCGCACTCGGCATCGGGCATGCGGTAATTGGCTGTGGGCGGCAGCATGCCGTCGCGCAGGGCCAAGATGGCGGCCACGGCCTCCAGCGCAGCGGCCGCGCCCAGCGCGTGCCCGTGCATGGACTTCGTCGAGCTGATGGCCAGTTTGTTAGCGTGCGCGCCGAAAACGCTGCGAATGGCCGCCGTTTCGGTGGGATCGTTGGCCGCGGTGGCCGTGCCGTGCGCGTTGATGTAGCCGATTTGCTCGGGCTCAATGGCTGCGTCGCGCAAAGCTCCGCGCATGGCCCGGGCAGCGCCCTCCGCGGAAGGCTGCGTGATATGGCAGGCGTCGGCGGACATGCCGAAACCGACCAGTTCGGCGTGGATGCGCGCGCCGCGCGCCTGGGCGGCTTCCCAAGGCTCCAGCACCAGCATGCCCGCGCCTTCGCCCAAGATCATCCCGTGACGGTCGCGCGAGAAGGGCCGGCAAGTGTCCGGCGAGACCACCCGCATGGCTTCCCAGGCCTTCAGGATTCCGAAGCTGAAGGGTGCTTCGCTGCCGCCGGTCAACGCCAGATCCACCATGCCGGAGCGGATCATCCAGGCCGCCTGGCCGATGGCGTGCCCCGCCGAAGAGCAGGCCGTCGAGATAGTGAAGCTGGGGCCGGTAATGCCGAACTCCATGGAGATGTGGCTGGCCCCGGCGTTCGCCATGGTTTTGGGAATGGTCAGCGGATGCACGCGGTTGTGGGCCAGCTTGTATACCTCCACGAATCCAAGGTCTTCGGTGGACTGGCCCCCCACGCAAGAGCCGGTAACGATGGCAGTGTTCTCGCGCAGTTCGGGAGTCCAAACGATCCCGGCTTCCGCGACGGCTTCGCGCGCGGCGATCACCGCGAACTGGGCGAAACGGTCCATGAAATCGGCGCGGCGGTCTTCGAAATAAGGCGTGTGGGAATAGCCGCGCACCTCCGAGCCATTCTGGAAGCGGATTCCGGAGCAATCCACCGATTCCAGCGGTCCGATGGCCGGGCGGCCCTCCAGCAGGCTGTGCCAGAACTCGCTCGCAGTGCGGCCGGGTCCGGCAATCACGCCGACGCCGGTGATGGCGACGCGGCGCATACTACTGGGCAGTGGGCGTCCCCGCCGACTTGGCGGCCAGCAACCTCTCCACGCCTTCCGCCATTTGCCGCACGTTGCGGACCGTCTTTACCTCTTCGTCTGGGATGTTGATATCGAATTCATTTTCGAGAGCGAAAAGAATTTCGACCGCATCCATGGAATCGATGCCCAGTTCTTCGAAGGCGCTGTCGATGGTCACTCGATCCTCGGGGATGCGCTTGGAAGTGGCAATCACTTTCCGGACTCTGTTGATCAGTTCGTCGGACATAATAAGCGGCTAACCGTATCGAATTCGTAGCCCCGATCCCGCAATCGAGGGATCAGGCGGCTGACGGCCGCGACCGTTTCCCGGATATCGGGATTGGGCCGGACCTCACGGCCGTCGTGCAGGCAAAGGATAGAGCCATTGGCCGCCCCCGCCAGCATCCGGCCTACTATGGTATCAGCCTTCAGCTTCCAATCATAGCCGATGGCGGTCCACATGACGCCGCGCAGGCCGAGGCGGCGCTGGGCCTGGCGGAAACCGAACCAGCGCGCGCCGAAGGGCGCCCGCAGCAGCGTGGGCGAGAAGCCCGTAGCGTCCGCAATGGCGCGTTGGGCGCGCGCAAATTCTCGATAGATAAACTCCGCCGAATGAAAGCAGAACAGGGGATGCGTGTGGCTGTGATTGCCGATTTCGTGGCCGGCGGCGTGGACGGCGCGGGCGATCTGGGGCAGGCGCTCCACATTCGCGCCGATTTGAAAGAAGGTGGCGGGGGTTTGGTGCTTGTCGAGCAGTTCTAGTACGCGGGGCGTCGATTCGCTGGGGCCGTCGTCGAATGTGAGCGCGACGGCTTTGCGGTTGCGTGGGCCGTGGTGGACCGAGGGACCGAAGACGGACGAGGCGCGGCCTCGCACCGCCCAGGCCAGGAAGGCGGCTCCGGATGCGCCGGCTCCGGACAGTTGGGCCAATTCGGGATTGGTCATGTGGGGCAGGCCCTCAGGGCTGGTGCGGGCTGGACACTCTTGTGCACGACTGGGCGGATTTGTGCAGAATTGTGCATTGGAGGCGATGCCCAAATTTGACCAAACAAAGCCAATGTGTCCTTTAGAATCAACGAATGTACATGCAGCAGCCACCGAAATCCGGTCGATGGCAGGGGGCAGAGCCGGTTGCCACTGATCCGGGCGGCGGATTGCGAACTTGGCGAACAAATGGCGAATTCGCGGCCCGCCGTAGGGTGATCGATGGGGGGCAAAGGAATTCTGTCGCTCAATGGACCGGCGGGCTGTCGTGCGGAGCACCGAACGGCTGTGCAAGACATGGATTACTCGACGCGAGTATAGCATGGCGGCGAGAGGGATTCGGGGGTGAGAATGGCGTTGGGTGTTTGTTTTCAGTGGATTCCGGTTGTGGCGGGTGGCGGAATCGTCGATTCGCGTGGTGGAGATCGCTGTGGGGGCGGCACTTGGCGACGGAGGGCGGAGCGGCACCGGAGGGGGTACAAGTCGGCAGCTAAACGCTCATTCAGAAGGCGGATCTCTGGATCCGAGCGCGTTTGGCGTTATTAATCCGTCCGAAGCGACCGAACGCCATATCTGCGGTCGCGCCGTCCGGTTCGAATTCACGACCTCCTCAATGCCATGGCTCACATGACAATCACTTGCGATTCATACTGACTGAAAACACAAGACTTATGCGCTTTGCTTTAGTCGGGTTCGAGTTGGAATCTTGAGGCTTTTCGACCCACCTTGGACCCAGCTTCTGGCGAGTATTCAGTTCGCCACGACGTCGGCAGATCATGTGCCTTTGCGGACGCGCGCGGTCGTCTCGGCCCCGCTGATTCTGTCCGTATCGTCAAACAGGAGACGAAGACAGGAGGTTTCCCTATACATACAGAACCCCCGCGGCAGCCAGGGATCGGGACGGGAGCCGACGACCCCAGGGCGTTGGACGATTGGGCTAGGGCGTGGAATCTGAGTAATATAATGCTCATGGTGGAACTCAACACGCTGGAGATTGGGCGAGATTTGGCGCACCTGCCTTTCGGCACGGCGCAGAAAGGGAAGATCTCAGGAGGCCAGGCATATAACGCGCTGTGGTAGGCTGGTCCGAGGTCGCGTGCTTGACATGGACGCATCGAGGTACAGGCGGTGCCGTTTCTAAGAGGCTGACGACAACAGATGAGCATCACCAAGCGTATCGTATGTCTGGCTAACTCGCGGAAGATGCAGGGGCGGTGCGTCGCCGGTCGGGAATTGAACGCTGGCGTTGTAGGGGCCTGGATTCGTCCGGTTAGCGGCCGGCCGACGGAGGAGGTCTCAGAATACGAGCGCCAATATCCGGACGGGAGTGACCCTCGCGTCTTGGACATCATTCAGGTGCCGCTGATTGAAGCGCGACCTAGGGACTACCAGCAGGAAAACTGGCTGCTTGACCCGCAACTGTATTGGGTAAAGAGAGGGACGTTGGGCTGGGACGACCTCTCCAGTCTGCAGGATCGAAGAGGCCCGCTATGGATTAACGGGAACAGTAGCTACAACGGTCGTAACGACCGCATTCCGCTGGCTCAAGCGATCGAGTTGCGTAGCTCTCTCAAGCTAATCCACGTCCGGAACCTTGGGCTGAGGGTCTTTGCACCTGGCGAGGCCTTCGGCAATACCAAGCGCCGCGTCCAGGCGAGATCCGCCTTTGATGGAGCCGACTATGCGCTCTGGGTGACCGACCCGATTGTAGAGCGCCATTACCTTGCCCAACCGGACGGTGAATACGCAGTTGGCGAGGCCTACCTGACGATCAGCATTGGCGAACCGTACCAAGACTACTGCTACAAGCTCGTCGCCACCGTAATCGGGAGGGCGTGACCGCATATGGCGACACAATACGAGGTCTTGACGATCGGGCACTCCAACCACACGATCGAAAGGTTCATTGAACTTCTTTGTCAACATCACGTGACCGCGGTGGCGGACGTCCGGTCCTCTCCCTACAGCCAGATGCACGCGCAGTTCAACCGCGAAGCTCTTGCAGCGGCGTTAAAGCAGGAGGGCGTAGGCTATTCTTTCCTGGGAAAGGAACTCGGCGGGCGACCGGCCGACAAGACTTGTTACGAGAATGGCCGGGTCCAGTACGAAAGAGTCGCTGCGGCACGGGTTTTCCGATCAGGACTAGATCGCGTCCTCGCGGGCATCCAGAGTTACCGTATTGCGCTGATGTGTGCGGAGCGCGAGCCCCTCGAATGCCACAGGACCCTTCTCGTCGCGCCTGAGCTGGAAAAGGCTGGTATAACGGTACTTCACGTTCACGCCGACGGGAGAACTGAGTCGCACTCGGATGCGATGAGTAGGCTATTGGATCTGTTTAGGCTGGCCGATGAAGATTTGTTCCGATCGCGGTCGGAGATGATTGCAGAGGCTTGTTACCGGCAGCAGGAGCGGGTAGCCTTTGCAGAGAAGCCATCACCGCCGGATGCGAGGCCGGTTGCGCGGTGAGGATTTATACGATCGGGTTTACAAAGAAGACTGCCAAGCAGTTTTTCGAGACACTGTGCGCATCCGGCGCCAAGCGTCTTGTTGACGTACGCCTTAACAACGTCTCCCAACTGGCGGGGTTTGCGAAGAAGCAGGATCTTGCCTACTTCCTCGGGAGAATCTGCAATATGGAGTATGTGCACTTACCGGTGCTTGCCCCAACGCAGGACATCCTGGATGAATATAAGAAGCGCAAGGGAGACTGGCAAATATACGAACGTGGTTTTCTCAGGCTCATGAGCGAGCGGAGGATCGAGCAGACAGTCTCGCGGGACGTGTTAGCCGACAGTTGCTTGTTATGCAGTGAGGACAAGCCAAATCATTGTCATCGCCGACTAGTCGCGGAATATCTCAAAGAGCATTGGAGCGATGTAGACATCTGCCACCTTGGTTAACCAACAAAGGCGCGAAGTCGTAACACGATAAGATCGGTGAACGTTCGAGCCTGTTAGACGTCGAGAAACGCCAGCCCGATTAGGAACGGAAAGTCGGCCTCGCGGCGGTACTGGCCCGAAGCGACGCAGGCTGACATACGAAACGCAGAGGGCGGGTATGCACCGCCAAGCGGCCAGAAAGTCCGGTTCCGGCAGACTGCGGATCGCTCTGTCGTGCCAGCAAACAGGAGATCTGACCAGCAGAGGGAGGGAAATGCGCGCGGTCAGCGATGCGCTCGGGCGGCGACGTTGGTTTGTTTCAATACCTGTGCGCGGGCTGCAAGCTCAATGCCGCTCAGTTTTCGCGGATGATCCCGGGGCTGTGAATTCCGCATTGATTGTGCCAGAGCCGGCTAAAAGCCGGCTGCGGGAGAATTGCCCGCCCTCCAATCAATGCACCAATGCATTGATCTCCCGCACCTTCTGCGCGTCGAACTTGAGCTTGCGGTCGTAGGTCATCAGGCCGTTGATCTCCTGCTCGACGTCGGTCAACTGCGTGTAACACAGACCGGCAAAGCCGGGGATGCGGGCGATGGCAGTGTACAGCCCGCGCAGGCGGTCGAGCGCGGCGTCCGTGGTTTTCTCCACGCCCGAGTAGCCCCAAGCTTCCGGAGGCACATCGTGGCCGGGCGGGATGAATGCGATGCCCCCGAATTCGGTCAGCGCCACCGGCGAGCCATTGTAATGGTAGCCGGGAATGAGCGATGCCTTGTAATTGTCCGGAACTCCGGCGCCGGACTTGCCCAGGTCCTTGTAACGTTCATAGAGCAGATCGCCGGTGCGCGCGTAGTCGTGGATGGCGAAAAGGTCGGTCATATCGGTATGCTCCCAGCCTTCGTTGTCCACCACCAGGCGCGTCGAATCCAGCGCGTGCGTGAGAGCGTAGAGCGATTTCAGGTGGTTCTGCTGGCGCGCGTCGCGCAGGTTGGGCACGCCCCAGCTTTCGTTGATGGGCGCCCAGATTACGATCGACGGGTGATTGTAGTCGCGCTCCACCGCCGCGATCCACTCGCGGGTGAAACGGGCCACGTAGGCGTCGTCGAATTCGTAGGCGTTGGCCATTTCGCTGGAAACCAGAAAGCCCATATGATCGGCCCAATAGAGATAGCGCGGATCTTCCAGCTTTTGGTGCTTGCGCGCGCCATTGAAGCCCATCTCCTTGGTCATGCGGATATCGTATTGGATGGCTTCGTCGGTGGGCGGCGTCAGGATGCTTTCGGGCCAGTAGCCCTGGTCGAGCACCATCTTTAGGAAGATGGGGTTGCCGTTCAGCAGCACCTTGCCGCCTTCGGCGGTGACGCTGCGCATGCCGAAATAAGTTTGCACGCGATCGAGCACCACGCCGCCGCGCCGCAGTTCCAGCGCGAGATCGTAGAGATTGGGCGACGACGGCGACCAAAGCTTCGGCTCGTCGATGGCCAGCAGCGCAGTCGTGCGTGCGGAGTTGGTGTGGGCGGTGGCGGATGCGGCCGGTTGTCCGGCGAAACTGGCCGATGCCGTGACTTCCAGGTCAGGCTGCGGCCGCGCGATGGCGAATTCCAGGCGCACGGCGCCGGCATTATCCAGGACGGGCTCAGGCGTGATCTTGACGCGATCGAGGTAGCTGGCGCCTACGGGCTCCATCCACACCGGCTGCCAGATGCCGCTCGTGCGTGTATAAAAGATGCTCTTGGATTTGGGCTCCCAAAACTGCTTTCCGCGGGGGATGTAGCGATCCGTGGGTGGAAAGTGCGCCCGCACGGTGAGGACGTTCGAGCCCGGCTGGAGCAGTGGCGTGACGTCGAAGGTAAACGGCGTGTTGCCGCCTTCGTGGCTGCCGGCCAGCTTGCCGTTGACCCAGACCATCGACCAGTAATTCACGGCGCCGAAATGCAGCAGCACGCGCCGGCCTTTCCATTCGGCGGGCACGGTGACTATGCGCCGGTACCAGATCCAGGGATGAAAGGACGTATCGCCGATACCGCTCAAGCGGCTTTCGAAACAATACGGGACGGCGATGTTTCGGCTGAATTTCCGGCCTCCGGATGCCCAATCGGCATCCAGACCGGCGTTGGCGTCGTCGAATTCGAACTCCCAGGAGCCGTTCAGGCTTAGCCAGCGCTCGCGCTGGAATTGCGGCTGGGGATACTCGGGACGCGGGATGGCAGCCGCGTACAGACCGGAGCAGGCGAGAAGCAAGATGGCCGCGGAGTTGGGCATTTGAAAGGACTATTGTAGCCGGGCGGCGGAGCGAGGCTAAAGCCTCGCGCGGGCTCAAGCCCGCCCTCCTAGTACTAAGTAGGCGGTCGAATTTGAGACTTCGATACTATTGCCGCGCAGTGAGCGAACCTGCATCATAGGCTCATGGCAGACGAAGATCCTAGACTCGACCCCGCAGTGGAGCGGCGCTTGACGAGGCGATTTGCAATTGAACAGGAAGTGCTTTACAAGGTTCTGGACCACCGGGCCGCGGTCCCGGAGAGCGGCGCTGGGAAAACACTGGATATCAGCAGCGGAGGCGTGCTTTTCGAAACCGTGCAGCGCTTGCGTCCCGGAAAGCGCGTGGAGGTGTCGGTGAACTGGCCGGCGCAGTTGGAGGGGGGCTGTCCGCTGAAATTCGTGGCGGTCGGCAGGGTGGTGCGGGCTGAGGACACGCGCGCGGCCATGCACATCGAACAACATGAGTTTCGCACCCGCCGCATCAAGGAACCGCAAGCGGTCGAGCCCGAAAGGTTATTCCGCGGCCGCGTACCGTATTATTAAAGTTGGACCCCACGCCCGAGACGGATGCCGCCGTAGGTCAGTACCGCGCCCTGCTGGACGTCGCCGAATCGATTTCACGGAACCGGGACCTGCCCGCGTTGTTCGAAGATCTGGCGCAGCGCTTGCGTGGGGTGGTCCCGTTCGACTATCTGAACCTGGTCTTGCACGTTCCCGAGCGCAATACCATGCGCCTGCGGGTGCTGACGTCCACGCCGCCCGCCGAACCGTCCTTGCTGGAAACGCCGGTCGACGAAACGCCCTCCGGGCTGGTTTGGCAGACGCAGCGGCCGCTGGTGATCCACGATCTCGACCAGGAGACGCGCTACCCGAAGATCATGCAGGTGCTGCGGGGGCATGGCGTGCGTTCCTGCTGCGTACTGCCGCTGACCACGGCGCAGCGGCGCTTAGGGGCCATGGGACTGGGCGGCGCGAAGCCTTCCGCTTTCGACCACGCAGACCTTGAATTTCTGGCGCAAGTCGCGCGCCAGGTGGCCGTGGCGGTGGAGAACGTTCTCAACTACGAAGCCGCGCAATGTTATCAGGGGGAACTGGCGCGCGAGCGCGACCGCCTGCAAGTGGTACTTGACGTCACCAATGCGATGGTGGCGAACCTGGATCTGCGCGAGCTGTTCCAGACGGTCTCGGAACTGTTGCGCCGCCTGATCCGGCACGAATTCGCGAGCCTGGTGCTGTACGATCCGGCCAAAGGACAGCTTCGCCTGGAGGCTCTCGATTTTCCCGGCGGTAAAACGCAAATCCACGAGGTGCAAATGGCCTCACTCGAAGATTCGCCCGCCGCCGATGCCATGCGCAAGCGGCAGCCGCTCGTTTGGAGCCGAGCCGATGCCGAACGCTTTCCTTCCGAGATCGTCCGCCGCTTGTTAGCCGAGGGTTTGCAATCGGCGGTATGCATCCCGCTGTTGCGCGGGGACCGGGCGCTGGGCAGCCTCAATGTAGCCAGCATGCGCGACCCGGCTTTCACACCGCAGGACGTCGAGTTGCTCACACAGATCGGCAACGAGCTGGCCATCGCGGTGGAGAACGCGGTGGCCTTCCGCCAGATCGAGGAACTGAAGGACAAGCTGGCGGAGGAGAAGCTGTATCTGGAGGACGAGATCCGCACGGAATACGATTTCGAGGAGATCGTAGGCGACAGCCAATCGTGGAAGCGCGTGCTGCGTGACGTGGAGACGGTGGCGCCGACCGATTCGACGGTGCTGATACAGGGCGAGAGCGGCACGGGCAAGGAGCTGATCGCGCGCGCCATCCACAATCTGAGCGCGCGGCGCGAGCGTACGTTTGTGAAGGTGAACTGCGCCGCCATCCCGACGGGCTTGATCGAGAGCGAACTATTCGGCCATGAGAAGGGCGCGTTCACGGGCGCCATCAGCCAGAAGATCGGGCGCTTCGAACTGGCCGACAAGGGCACACTGTTTCTGGACGAGATCGGCGACATCCCGCTGGAGTTGCAGCCCAAGCTGCTGCGGGTCCTGCAGGAGCGCGAGTTCGAACGGCTGGGCAGCACGCGCACGGTGAAGGTGGACATTCGCCTGGTGACCGCCACCAATCGCGACCTGAGCCATATGATCGCCAGCCGCGAATTTCGCGAGGACCTGTTCTACCGGCTCAACGTGTTTCCCATTCCGCTGCCGCCTCTGCGCGAGCGCCGGGAAGATATTCCGCTGCTGGCGAGGTACTTCACGCAGAAATATGCGCGGCGCATGAACCGGCCGATCGAGACTATTCCGAGCGAAGCCATGGAGGCGCTGACCAACTGGAACTGGCCGGGCAATGTGCGGGAACTCGAAAACCTGATCGAGCGGGCCGTGATTCTGACGCGCGGCGCGGCGCTGCACGTGCCGCTGGCGGAGCTGCGCAACGGCGGCGAAGCGGCCGCTCCGGCGGCGCTGACTACCCTGGAGGAGGCCGAGCGGGAACATATCTTGCGCGCATTACGGGAGTCGAATTGGGTGGTGGGCGGACCGGCGGGGGCGGCGGCGCGGTTGGGGCTGAAGCGGACCACGCTGCAATCGCGCATGCAGAAGCTGGGCATTGTGCGCGCGCGGCCGGAGGCGGGCCGAGGGCCCGCCGCAGCGCACGGCGCTGCCCCACGTCTGAAAGGAGAGTCTTAAATGAAGCGGTTACGATTGGTTTTCATTGCGGCTACGCTGGCCGCGATTGCGGTTTCCGCGCCGGCGGAGACGGTGGTGATTGATGCTGGCGGTGCGCGCCACCCGTTTCCGCATTTCTGGGAACAGGTTTTTGGTTCGGGCCGCGCCAACCTGGCTCTGCGCGAGAGCTACCGCCGCGACCTGCGCGCGATGCGGAGCGCCACTGGCATCGAGTACGTGCGCTTCCACGCCATCTTCCACGATGAGAACGGAGTGTACGACGAGGATGCGCAAGGCCGGCCGGTCTACAATTTCTCCTATGTAGACCAGATCTACGACGGGCTGCTCGAAGACGGCGTGCGGCCTTTCATCGAGCTCAGCTTCATGCCCAAGAAGCTTTCCGCGGCGCCGCCGGTAAAGCACCCCTTCTGGTACGGACCGTGGGTTTCGCCCCCCAAAGATTACGGCAAATGGGGCGAGTTGATCCGCGCATTCGCGCAGCACCTGGTGGACCGGTATGGCATCGAAGAAGTCGCGCAGTGGTACTTCGAAGTATGGAATGAGCCGAACATCGACTTTTGGGCGGGCCAACCTAAGGAGTCCACCTACTATCAGCTCTATGCGGCGGCCGCCCGCGCGCTGAAAGGCGTCAACCCGCGGCTGCGCGTGGGCGGCCCGGCGACCGCACAGGCGGCCTGGGTGGACCGCTTGATCGCGTACTCGGCGAAGAACAACGTGCCGATCGATTTCGTATCCACGCATGTTTACGGCAACGACCGTTCGCAGGATGTCTTCGGCACGGATGAGAAGATCAGCCGGCGCGACATGGTGGCGCGCGCGGCGAGGAAGGTGTTCGACCAGGTGAAACACTCGGCGCTTCCGGACCTGCCGATCCACTGGACCGAGTACAACGCCAGCTACATGGCCGAGCCGGCAGTCACGGACACGCCGTTCATGGGGCCGTGGCTGGCGAACAATATCCGGCAATGCGACGGGTTGGCAACCACCATGTCTTACTGGACGTTCTCCGATGTCTTTGAAGAGGGGGGCGTGGTGAAGACACCGTTTTACGGGGGGTTCGGCTTGTTCGCCGAGAGCGGCATCCCCAAGGCGGCATTCAACGCCTTCCGGCTGCTGCACCAACTGGGGACCGAGCGCCTGAAAGTGGAATCGGAATCGGTGCTGGCGACGCGACGCGCGGATGGCGCGCTGGAGGTGGCCGCCTGGAACTATGCGGCGCCGGAAGAGGCGGGCTCGCCGACGGAACTGTCGCTGTCGTTCAAAGGGCTGAGCGCCGGCAAACACACGGCCCGCATCGAGCGGGTGGATGCGGAGCATGGCTCTCCGCTGAAGGCCTGGGAAGACATGGGACGGCCAGCCTCCCCTTCACGCGCGCAGATCGCGGCACTGCGGAGCGCCGCGCAGGCTGGAGTTCCGGAGACGGTCGAAATCGGCGGCGACGGTTCGTTGAAGCTGAACCTGCGCGCGCACTGCCTGGTGCTGGTGGAGGTGCGGTGAGCGCGATTCGCCTGCTGGGGGCGCTGGCGCTGCTCGCGGCCGCGGGATGGGCGCAAGCGCCGGGTCCGGCTAAGGACGCGTTCGTGGAAGACCTGGAACATCGGGGTTTTTTATTCTTCTGGGAGCGGGCCGATCCGCAGACGGGGCTGGTGCTGGATCGGGCGAAGGCGGATGGCAGTGCGGAAAGCCGCCGCGTCGCTAGCATCGCGTCGACCGGGTTCGGGCTGACGGCGTTGTGTATCGCTGCGGAGCGCGGCTGGATCACGCGCGAGCAGGCGCAGACACGCGTGCTGGCGACGCTGCTCTTCCTGGCCGCACGGATGCCGCGGGAGCACGGCTGGTATTACCACTTCGTCGATATGCGGAGCGGAGAGAGGCAGTGGAAGAGCGAGCTTTCATCCATCGACACGGCGCTGCTGCTGGCCGGCGTGCTGACGGCGCGGGAATACTTCGGGGAAGAATCTGAAATCGGCAAACTGGCGGAATCGATTTACGAAGCCATTGATTTTCCATGGATGTTGAACGGCGATGCCAAACTGCTCTCGATGGGCTGGAAACCGGAATCGGGATTCCTGAAGGACCGATGGGACAGGTATTGCGAACTGATAATCCTTTATCTGCAGGCCATCGGATCGCCGCGGCATGCGATCCCGGCGGATTCCTGGTATGCCTGGCGCCGGCCGCACGTGCGCTATGGAGGCTACGACTACATCTCGGGCGCACCGCTGTTCACGCATCAGTACTCGCATGCCTGGGTGGATTTTCGCGGGCGGCGGGAAGATCCCCCCGAGCGCACGGACTGGTTTGGGAACTCCGTGATCGCCACTCAGGCGCATCGCGCCTTTTGCATCGACCTGCGGCCGAAGTTCCCGGATTACGGCCCGGATGCGTGGGGCATCACGGCTTCCGACAGCGCCAAGGGCTACATCGCGTGGGGCGGGCCGCCGATGGACCCCGCTATTGACGGCACGCTGGTGCCGTGCGGACCGGGCGGATCGCTGATGTTCACGCCGGATATCGCGCTGCGCGCGCTGCGGAACATGCGGGGCATGCTGGACGGGCGCGTGTACACTCATTACGGCTTCGTGGATGCCTTCAACCCGCTGACCAAGTGGATCGACCCGGACGCAATCGGGATCGACGTGGGCATCACGCTGCTGAGCGCCGAGAATATGCGGACGGGCAACGTCTGGCGTTGGTCCATGCGGAACAGCAACATACTCGGTGCGATGGAGAAGGCTGGGCTGCGCGAGGTGGATCGGAAAGCGAAGTGATCAGAGGAGCCGGCGGCCCGCGGCGGTGGTATCGTAGCCGCCCAAGCCTTCGAGTTCCCGGCGAAAGGCGGCGCGGTTCAGCGTATCGAGCAACGCCGCGACCGGCGGGTGATCCAGGTGCGGGCGGCGAATCGCGAGGTCGTAGCGCTCGGTCGCCAACGGAATGAAGTCCAGCCCGAAGACGCGGGCCGCGGCGCGCGTGGCGATACAGCAATCCGCGTCGCCGGTGCGCACCTGCCAGGCAGCCGGAAGATGGCCTCCAGCCAGGCGATCATATCCGCGCACCTTTTCACCGGCCAGGCCCAGACGAGCGAGATGCGCATCGAGCAGGATGCGGCTGCCCGCGCCGGTCTCGCGATTGACGATGGTTATGTCGCGACGCGCGAAGTCCGCAACCGAGCGGATGGATTTGGGATTGCCAGGCGCCAGCACGAGGCCTTCCTCCCAGAGTGCCAGCGTGACGACGGCGACGCTGTTGCGCGCGAAGAGGCGGTGGATGGCCGGGAGATTCGATTCGCCGCTGGCTTCGTCGCGGAGATGCGTGCCGGCCACGTGGACGACTCCCTGCTTCAGCAGCACCAACGCCTGCGAGCTATTGCGCTGCGCGACGACCAGCTCGACGCCGGCGTGGAGCACGTGGCGGGCGAGCACGGAGATGCCCGGATCGCAGCCGGCCACCAGAATGCGGTTGGCCAGATCGTATTCGCCATGAAAGAGCTGGACGGTTCCTTTCCCGGCTTTGGCGGTGCGGGCGGGGGCGTCGGCGTCGCCAAGCAGGACCGCATCGGCGGTGGGCAGATACCAGGGGACCGGCGAAGGCGACGACGCGATGGTGCGGCGGTCCACGCGGCAGAGCTGCATGGGATCGCCGGCGCGCGGGGTATCCGGCTGGGGCAGCAGCGTCACCTGTTCGGTGGGGAGCGGGGCGGCGCGCGCATCCGATGGGAGCGCAAAGAGGTCTTCCACGCTGACTTCGAGCGTCCGCGCCAGGCGCAGAGCGACCGCGGTGTTCGGCACGTAGCTGCCGGATTCGATGGCGTAGATGGTCTGGCGGCTGATGCCGGTGCGTTGGGCCAGATCGGCGGCGGAGAAGCCGCGCTTTTGGCGGTGGGCGGTCAGGTGGTTGGCGATGGTGCGAGTGTCTTTCATGCGCGACGGTGGTCAGTTTCACGTTACAACAGGCGGGTTAGCGCGCGCTACTATTGAGGCAGCGGCGACAGGCCAGGAGGCCTGTCCTACTCACTATGACTGGCGAGGAAAGGGAGCGGTATTCACGGCAGATCCTGTTTGCGGGCCTGGGCGAGGAGGGCCAGGAGCGGCTGCTGCGGGCGCACGCGGCCATCGTGGGTTGCGGCGCGTTGGGCAGTTTTCAGGCGGCGGCGCTGGCACGCGCGGGCGTGGGGCGGCTCACTATCATCGACCGCGACTATGTAGAGCCGAGCAACCTGCAGCGGCAATGGCTGTTCGAAGAATCCGACGCCGCCGAAGCTCTCCCGAAGGCCGTGGCGGCTGAGCGGCGCCTGGCGCGCATCAATTCGTCGGTGCAGGCGCGCGGCATTGTCGCCGATCTGACGCCTGCGAATGTCGACGAGCTGTTGGGCGAGGCGCGGGTGATCCTGGACGGCACCGACAACTTCGAAACCCGCTACCTGATGAACGACTTCGCGCTGAGCCGCGGGATTCCCTGGATCTACGGCGCGGCGGTGGGCAGCTACGGCCTGACCATGCCGGTGATTCCGGGACGCACGGCGTGCCTGCGGTGTGTGTATCCCGATCCGCCCGCGGGCGCGCAGCCCACCTGCGAGACGGCCGGCGTGCTGAACTCGATCACCGCGGTGATTGCCGCGTTGCAGACGGCCGATGCGCTGAAGATTCTGGCGGGCCGGATCGAATCAGTGCGCGCACGCCTGACGACCGTGGACGTGTGGGACGGCGGCGGCATCCGGCAGATCGAGCAGCCCGCGCGGGACGCGGATTGCCCGGCCTGCGGCGCGCGCGATTTCGTTTATCTGGAAGGCCTGCGCCGCGCGCCGGTCAGCTTGTGCGGGCGCAACGCGGTGCAGATCCACGAGCGCGCGCGGCCGCTCGACCTGGCGCAGCTTAAGGCGGCGCTGCTGCCGCTGGGTGAGGTGCGCGCCAACGAGTTCGCGCTGCGGTTTCTTACGGGGCCGTATGAGATGACGATATTTCCGGATGGCCGGGCGATTGTCAAAGGCACTACGGATGTCGGGCTGGCGCGGAGTTTGTACGCGCGGTTTGTGGGGGGGTAGGGCGGCGCTCCAAAGGGGCGGCCTAACCCGGATTTCTCATCGGTTAGACCCACCTGCACGTGGAGGTGCAGCGAGTCCAAGAACTGGGAGCGCTGAGATCACTCGAGAGCGCAAGAGTCGTGTCCGGCGATGTGTTTCCGACGC
>Ga0181536_10004215_pt1 | contig 15335 bp, 13 predicted proteins | sample PEATcosm2014_Bin_41_FD_121105 | JGI IMG/M metagenome (GOLD analysis project Ga0181536, IMG submission 121105) | Peatland microbial communities from MTU Mesocosm Facility, Houghton, MI, USA - PEATcosm2014_Bin17_60_metaG | ecosystem: Environmental > Terrestrial > Soil > Wetlands > Peat | place... | reverse complement strand
CCGACCGCATCATCGCCTTCATCAAGGACTACAACCGAAGAGCGGCGCCGTTCCGTTGGACTTACGACGGCCGCCCGCTGAGGGTCGCGTAAGTCACAATGACTTACGCGCGAGAGCACTAGGTGTCGCACACCAGCCCGACACCGTCCCTGCCGCTCAAGAAGCCCTGACCGGAGGAGGCTACACGTGGACCGACCACGATGACGACAGCAAGCTGGTCCCCCTAGAGGAGGTTCAGCGAGCCAACCGCCGGCGCATGGCCTTCTGATAGGAGATCGGGGCGATGCTGCGTCCGAAGGGCGCCAACAGCGGCAACACGGCGGCGTTGATCTCCATGCGTTGTCCGCCCATGCGTTCGAGCACCAAGTCCGAGATCTGAGCCTCAGTTCGTCGGACCACCTTGGGCGGAAGCGATCCGCCATCGTCGGCGCCGGACATCCCCATGGCCGTCGGGACCCAGGCCGGGTAAAGCACATGGACGGAAACACCTCGATCGGCGACCTCGTGGGCGACGCACTCGGTGAACGCAGCGACGGCGGCCTTCGACGCGGCATAGGCACCGTGGCCCGGCTCGGGCGCCCGTGCCGAGTCTGAGGCGACGTTGACGACGATCCCGGATCGTCGAAAGACCATCCCAGGCAGAACGGCGAGTGTGCCGGCCATGACTCCGAAGACATTGACATCGAAGATCTGGCGATAGGCGGGGGATAGTCCCTCCTCGACGGGCGTGAGCTGTTCGATCCCGGCATCGTTGATGAGGATGTCGATGCGCCCGTGCTGGTCCTCGATCTCGTGGAGGACGCGCTGAAACGACGCCGTCTCTCCGACGTCACAGACCCGTGTCGAGCTGTCTGGTGTCGATGATCGGAGCTGTATCTCGATTTCGGCCAGTAGCTGCTGGCGACGGGCCACGCCGACCACGGTGGCGCCACGTCCGGCAAGATCCAAAGTCAACCGCCGCCCGATCCCTGACGACGCTCCGGTGACTACGGCGATCTTGTTGTCGTAGCGCTTTCTCGATTTCCCGTCACTTCTCATCTGCAGAGGATATGCCCGGCGACCCTCCGGGAGCAGTAGGACACTTTCGAGCCTTTCGAGCCCTTCGAGCCGCGGATGGCCGGGGAGTGCCCGTCAGGAGGGGCGTTCAGAATCCGCTGGCGGGCCAGCGACGCTTCACCCGAGGCTCGGCCGGCGAGACCGGTTGCCGCACCTGGTCCTTCCGGCCTTCGGAGTTCTGGCCTGGCCACTCCTGAACAGGAGCAACCTCGGGACCGATCCCAGCTGGACCAAGACCTCTCAGCCAAGGCGAACCGAAAGCCTCTACTCTTTGAGAGGCGCTTCCATTTGGATGGGGTTGTCAACCATCGTCGTCTGCGACGTGCTCCCAGAACGAGAAGGTGCTGCCAATGGTCGTGACGGCAACCGGGGCTCGCAGGTGGTGGGCGCTCGGAGCCGTGACCCTGGCGGTGTTGGCCGTCGGGATGGACCTGACGGTCCTCAGCGTCGCCCTTCCGACCCTCGCCGGCGCCCTCCGGGCCTCCGAGTCCGACCTGCAGTGGTTCTCTTCGGGCTATGCCCTGGTCCTGGCGGCGGCGATGTTGCCGGCAGGACTCATGGGCGACCGCAACGGCCGCAAGAGGGTCATGCTCCTGTCTCTGGCGTTGTTCGCGGTCGGCTCGCTCGCCTGCGCCTACTCCCGCACACCGACGGAGTTCATCGGTGCTCGCGTAATCCTGGGCTTCGCCGGCGCCGGGATCATCGTCATGGCTGTGTCCGCTCTCACCGTGCTCTTCTCCGAGGAGGAGCGCCCGAAGGCAGTGGGCGTCTGGGCGGCGGCCAATATGATCGCATTCCCCATTGGTCCGATCCTCGGCGGTTGGCTGCTCACACACCACTGGTGGGGATGGGTATTCCTCATGAACGTGCCGGTATCGATCATCGGCTTCGTGGCGGTGGCCGCTCTCGTCCCGGAGTCGAAATCCGCACTGCGCCCGGGTATCGACACGGTCGGGATCGTGAGCTCGAGCGCAGGCCTGGTGTGTTTGACCTATGGGTTCATCGAAGCCGGACAGCACGGGTGGGGTTCGCCGGGCACGCTCACTCCGATTGTGGTGGGTCTGGCCGTCATCGTGGCGTTCTTCTATTGGGAGCGCTTCCTCGAGCGCCGCCCTGGCGGCCAACCGCTCCTCGACCTGAGTCTCTTCGGCTCCGCGTCGTTCACCTGGGGCGTCATTCTCTTCACCGTGCTCACACTCGCCCTGATCGGTCTTCTGTTCACGATGCCGCAGTACTTTCAGGGCGTCCTGGGCACGAGCCCCGAGGGATCAGGGGTGCGCCTGCTGCCCGTCGTCGGCGGGATGCTCCTCGGTCTGCTCCCCGCGGCGCGCCTGGCCAAGACGATCGGTGCCAAGCTCACCGTCGCCCTGGGCTTCTTGGTCCTCGCCATCGCCCTCGGGATCGGATCCACCGCGACGCTGTCCTCGGGCGCGGGGTTCGTCGCCGCGTGGATGGCGCTCGCCGGGATCGGCACAGGGCTCACGATGGCCACTGCCGCCTCTGCCGCTTTGGCCGAGCTTTCCAAGGAGCGGGCCGGCGTGGGCTCGGGAGTTCTCCAGGCGCTCAAGAACACCGGCGCGCCACTTGGGAGCGCCATCTTGGGGAGCGTGCTCATCTCGGCCTACGTGGGCCGGCTCCAACTCGGCGGGCTTCCGCCGGTAGCCGCGCACGCCGTGCGACAGAGCGTCTTCGGTGGCATTGCCGTCGCCCACTCGCTGCACTCTTCGGCACTGCTCGCTTCGGTGCGCGCCGCCTTCATCCACGGCACCGACGTTGCCCTGCGGGTGTCGGTGGGCTTCGCTCTCCTCGGCCTCGTACTCTCGTTGGTCTTCTTGCCCGCACACGCCCGACCACCCGCAGAGGTGGAAGAGGAACTCCACGGTGAGTTCGTCGTTCAATGACCGCCGCGAGGTTGGTTGAGTACCGGTTTTCGGCGTTCGGCGTGGGACTCGTGGCCGATCGACAATGCGGGAGAACGATACACGTCGCCGCCCCGCTCACCGATCCCTGTCGGGATTGAGCGGGGCGTCCGGTCAGCCTTCACGCGGTGACCGCCGCTGATGCGTCCGACGTCAGGCTGGTGCCTCTCGTGTTTGCCGCCGTGACTCTACACGTGTAGGTATCGCCGGCGGTGAGGCCCATGACGATGAGCGGACTGGCAGCCCCTGACGTGGCACCGACGACACCACCGTTGCTCGACGCGCACGAGGCTGTATAGCTCGTCATCGGGCTGCCATTGTTTGCTCCGGGGGTGAACGACACCTCGATTTCACCAGATCCGACCGGCGCGGCGGTGACACCCGTCGGCGCAGCAGGCGATCCGACGATGACAGGAAGAGACGGCACCGACTCCAGGCCTCCACCCCGAATGTTGGTGGCGGCCACCGTGCACGTGTAGGCGTCGCCCGTTGTCACACCGTCGACCGTGATCGGTGCCGCGGTCGGACCGGCGTTCGAGCCGGTCTCGGTCGGGCCACCGTTGCTCGACACGCACGTTGCCGTCTGGTTCGTAATGGCGCTGCCGTTGTCGGCGCCGATGGCGAATTTCACGGTCAACGAACCCGTCGTGGTCGTCGTCGACTGCGACACCGCTTTCACCGCCGTCGGCGCCGCAGGCGAACCCACGATCACCGGGTCCGACGCGGTCGAAGCCGCTCCGGCACCAGCCGCATTCGTAGCAGTGACGGTGCACGTGTAGGTATCACCGGTTGCCACCCCGTCGACCGTGATCGGCGCCGCGGTCGGACCGGCGTTCGAGCCTGTCCCGGTCGGGCCGCCGTTGCTCGACACGCACGTTGCCGTCTGGTTCGTAATGGCGCTGCCGTTGTCGGCGCCGATCGCGAATTTCACGGTCAACGAACCCGTCGTGGTCGTCGTCGACTGCGACACCGCTTTCACCGCTGTCGGCGCCGCAGGCGAACCCACGATCACCGGGTCCGACGCGGTCGAAGCCGCTCCGGCACCAGCCGCATTCGTCGCAGTGACGGTGCACGTGTAGGTATCACCGGTTGCCACCCCGTCGACCGTGATCGGCGCGGCCATGGCACCGGAGTGCGAGCCGCTCTCAGTCGGGCCGCCGTCCGTCGACGCGCACGTCGCCGTCTGGCTCGTGATCGGAGAGCCATTATTGGCACCGATCCTGAATTTCACCGTCAGCGACCCCGTCGCGGTCGTCGTCGACTGCGACACCACCTTCACCGCCGTCGGCGCCGCAGGCGAACCCACGATCACCGGGTCCGACGGGATGGAGGCTGCTCCGGTGCCAACCGCATCCGTCGCGGCGACCGTGCAGCTGTAGGGATTGCCGTTCGTCAACCCGAGCACCACAATCGGGGTTCCGGGTCCGGACATAGAACCGGCGGCCCCGCCAGTCGGCGACACACAGGTAGCCGTGTACGTCAGAATCAGACTGTTGCCATTACTCCCAGGCCATTCGAACGCCACCGATATCGAGCCGTTCCCCGCTGTCGCGCTCCCGATTGTCGGAGCGCTCGGCACCGTCAGTGGTGATCCGGCGAGTGTGGCTGCACCTGCACCACCGTCGCTGGAACCATCCGGTCTGGCAGGCCCCGAAATCGTCGATGAGCCTGGCCCACCGCCGCCGGGGCCCAAGGGCTTTTCACCGAAGGGACTCGCCACTTGACCCAACGAGGGCGTGACGCTCGCGTGGGCGGCGGCGTTCGCGGTTCCCGCCGCGACCGCTCCCGTAACCACGAGCGACGCCGCTCCCAACCGCCCGAGCACGACCGCCGCCTGACCGAGCTGAGGAATGCTGCCAATGAACGGCAGTGAGCCCAGCCACGCCAATGGCCCGGCCACGGGTTGGAGGCGCCCGATCGAAATATCAAGAAAGGCGCGAACCACTCTCGGGTCGAATTGTGAGCCTGCGCCGACGGCGAGTTCGGCGCGGGCCGCTTTGGGGCTCATGGCCATCTTGTAACTGCGGACACTGGTCATGGTGTCGTAGCAGTCGGCGACCGCGACGATGCGTCCGCCGAGCGAGATCTCATCACCTCTCAGCCCATGGGGATATCCCGTTCCGTCATAGCGCTCGTGGTGCTCGGCGATCGTGTTCGCCCACTCGCCGAGCCAGCCCGCCAGTGGTGCCGTCAGCTTGGCCCCCTCGAGGGGGTGGTTCTTGATGATGTTCCACTCGTCGTCGTCGAGCTTGGCCGGCTTGTTCAGGATGTAGGGATGGACGGCGAGCTTGCCGATGTCATGGAGAAGTGAGGACCAACGCAAGCGATCACGTTCACCGGTGGGCAGGTCGAGTTCATCGGCGATGAGGTCGGTCAAGACCCGCACTCGCTCGCCATGACCGCGTGTGAGGCGATCATGGGCATTGAGCGCACCGGCGAGCGCGAGGATCTTCTCGGCGGCCACGACGGGTTCATCTTCGACCCCACGAGTGCGGGCCTCCTCCACGCGCCGGGCGAGGTTTCGGGTGGTGCCAGACCTGCGGGCCACGGCTAAGCGCTTCGGCGCTCGGTCGGGGAAGACCATGCTCATCTTCAACAGCACCGCCAACGGCAAAGCCCGACGGGCGAGACGATCCGTTGCGAAGAGAACGACCAACGGCACCCCGAGAACGACGATCCACCACCCGGCCAGCCCGCCTGTCGTTCGCGGCCTGGGGAGAAGATGGCCGGTGACCGTCGCCGCAACGATGGACAGGGCGATAGGGACAACAAAGACGGCCCCGCTCACCATCGCCGACAGGACGGGTCGACCTTGCCAGCGGTCGTCCGGCGCGTTCCGCCCTGGAGTGATGCGATTCGTCGCCGTCGGGGGGCCACTCGTTGTCGGAGGAAGCTGCGTCGCGCGCGTTCCGTGCGTCGTCACCGCACCGGCGGTCGACCCGGAGTCGGTGTCGGGGGTCGCCGGGGCGCCGTGGCGGGAGAATTGGGGTTCGGCCAAGGCGTCAGGGTGCAATTCGGGTGGGTACCACTTGGTGTCTGATGCCAGCCACCAGCCGGGACCTTCCCAGATATCGCTCATGTCGGACACCCTTCCGAAGGACCTCGCTATGCATCGGCACGGCGGCACCGGGGCCTTGACCACCCTGAACGGTGTCCGGCCACTGTCCAATGCATCGTTGTGGGGGCGTAGTGCAACGAGGCCGGACCCGCCCCGCTCTGGCGTCGGACGCCTCGGAACGTGCGTCGGAACTTGGAGTTGGCGATGTGGCCCACTGACGCGCGATCCAACGTGGACCGGCGAGGACCCCGGGCATGACCACGCCTCGGTCAGAACCGCGCTCGACGCCCATGGGGCGATCCTGCCGAGCTCGAACACCGCCGAGGTGAAGGACCTCGACAAGCTGCTCCAGGTGGAGGAGGCCGAGGAGGAATGCGGGCGCAACGTGGGGCAAACCGGCGACGAAGTCGCTGCCCAACAACGGCGAAGTGCCCTACGACCAGGAACTATCGGTCAGTGGAGGTGAGCGGACTCGAACCGCCGACTTCTACGTTGCGAAACTCTAACGACCCACCCTCCCCCACCAGCGCAAACGACGATTCGCCCAGTTCACCGGCCGATTCTGACTGACCGCCCTTTACCCCGATTGACCGCAGTTACGCGTCCCTTCGCGCCCGTGGCGCGCCCAAACCAACCAGTTGCTCTGTATCCGAGTTTCGATAGCGCCCGGCCCGAAGGCCGAGCGCTATCGAGGTTCTCGTAGTTCACGGTCTCGCGCTTGATGTGGTTTCAACCCCCGCCCGGCCCGAAGGCCGGGCGCTGTCCTGTTCGGCAAAAACGTCCTTCGTTGCGGGGATGTTTCAACCCTCGCCCGGCCCGAAGGCCGGGCGCTACGAGATCAGATTCTGGTCACAACAGGCCAGAAGACGCTGTTTCAACCCCCGCCCGGCCCGAAGGCCGGGCGCTACGCTTGATCCGACTACCGCTACTGCGAAGTGGGTTACGTTTCAACCCCCGCCCGGCCCGAAGGCCGGGCGCGACACGTACATTGGCGGGCTGCTTGAAGGACAGATTACAATGTTTCAACCCCCGCCCGGCCCGAAGGCCGGGCGCCATCTGGTCACGAGTGTCGCCCAGGTGAAGGCTATGCCGTTTCAACCCTCGCCCGGCCCGAAGGCCGGGCGCATCGAGAACACCCGGTTCAAGCCAGGTCACCAGAGAAGGTCACCCCTGGCGGCATGGAGGACGGGTCGGGAACCGTCACTTGGTAGTCACTGAACTTCGATGGTACTTCGGCATCGACCACTTTCTCCACCTGCACTCGCTCGAACAGCTTGTGAGCCTGAGCATTCCCAAGCGGGTTCTCGTGCGAGAAGATGTATAACCCTTGACACCCCATATCTGCCCGAGCAGCACTCCTGTCCAGGTCCCACATCATCACAAGTGACTGCCAGAAAAGCTCAAGATCCTCGCTCGTCGCCCCTGTACGCTGGGCGAAATAGGGTGAGTAAAAGACGTGGACCCGGTAGAATCCGTAAGGGACTATTGACTTGCGCCCCATCTCTTGGTCCTTGCCGCCCTCCCCGCTCGCCAGCTTCTCAAGTTCGTCCTCTCGAGTTACGGCAATCCGGGTGATCGCTTCCTCAATCGTGAACACTGGGTCAATACTCGAGGCGAACCCAATCTGGAAGGGGCCTTTGACCTGACCGCAGTTGTAGTCGCCGGTGCTCATCACGGCACCGAACATCCGAACGTCGAAGAAATTCTCGCACATCCAGCGCTGGGCTTCCAGGTGCTGCTCAGTTGTTGTCTTCTTCGAGGTTAAGCCGAGCGCCGTGTATGCCCGGCGATGTCTGCTGTTTAGGGCAGCGTGCTCCTCTACATAGATCTTGTAGCGGGAGTTTGAGTTGGACGCATCATCGCTGGAACTATCTGCTGGCCGAGAGGCGGCAATATAGTTTCTGATCTTTCGCTTGATGGCAACATCGGTGACAAGACCGCGCATGTCGATTGGATTGACTCTGGGCTGGTTGGCCGCATCCGGGTCGCCGTTGGGATTGCCGTTGGTAACGTCGAAGAGCATCACGGCGTCGTGGCGGCGCTCCGGGTCTAAATGGGCGGCAACGTCCTTCTTGTTGGTCTTGGGCATGACTACTCCTCTTCCTCATCGATCTCTTCACGTTCACCATCGCCCTTCGAATCCCTGGCAGCGCGCGCCGCGGTGGCCGCGGCGTGATCCGCTGCCATCTGGTGGTAGAGGCCGAGGGCGAACCTTCCCTGCTCGGTCGGCCCGAATGTCTTCGGGAATTCGTGAAGCCCGCTTACCACCGCTTCTACCGACTCCTGGATCCGGTAGGCCGCCCCCGGCTTGTCGCGTCGGAGCTTGTCGATATGGGCACGATGGAGCTTGATGAGTCGCGGGAATGTGAGCGCAGGCATTGTCGAGGCCGCGGCGTAGCTACGGTCTACGAGCGAATTGTTGGCTGTCGTGGCAAGCCTGCTGGCCCTGTCGAGCAGGGCAAGAAGTCGGCCACACAGGTAGGCCGGGTCAGAATCGGCTGAATCCAGTTGAGTCAAGGAACCCTCCTTGTTGAACTGAGTGAGAAAGACCTTCAGGAGCGATGCTCTGGGAGTCGTTACCCTCCCCTGCTCGGCCCGCAGGCGTTCAAGGCACTGGACGAACACCCCGTAGGGCAAGGGAGCACCGGTCAGCGCTGATCGCAGGAGATCATCTATGAGTCCGGGCCTGACACGGCCGAAGACGCTCCCCGTACCTGCCGGGGCAAGAGAAGCAACGAGGCTCCACAGACCCGGCCGTCTCAGCGCGTTGCCCCCATGGTCAATGACGGCCACGCGGTCAAGCCATGACCGGGCGTTTGCGAGGGCTTCTCTAAGCGTTATGTCCACCCAACTGCGCACCATCACCCGGTTCACGTTTGCCCCGAGAGATACGGCGTGGAAACGAGCCGTCGAGACAGATGGGAGCATTCTTCCTGTCAGAATCCCTTGAAAGACCTCCGCAACCGCTTCTTCACTATCGCCAGCCAGAAGCGCACCAATGAAATCGGCGACCGGTTCGGTCGCCCACCACAGAAACTCAGTATTGCCAAGCTGCTTGGAGCGAACAGGGTCTCGAATGAGTTGGTTGAGCGCTTGATGCGTCGATTCGCCACAGGATCTGCAGATGGCTGCACCGCTTGCCCGAGGTAGGCCATGGCGCTCAAAGACCTCCAGGTTTCCTGAAACCAGTGCCATAGTTGATTTCCCGCCAATCTTCACAAGCCCACGGACCTGGGTTGTGACGTTCTCCACAACTGGTCCTCGCTTGCCGCAGACCGAGCACTCGGTGATGGCGTCGCTTCCGACGTTGGTTTGGGCCAACTGGATCTCTCTCCACCAGGTCCGTACACGCTTGTCGTCGGGGAAGAAGACTCCATTCACGTAAATGGCAACGAAGCGGCTCGCGTCGAATCCCTTCGGTAGCTTCAGCTTCGTCGGATTGACCGAAGAAGCGAATCTATGGACCGCCTTTACCTCCCGCACCTCTGTCGCGCTGGCCATTCGGTCCAGGAGCGCAATCCAGAACGCGTGCCGCTCTCCAGCCGGAATCCGCGTCGGATGGCTCGTTGCGATGCCAAGCACGTAATCTCCTCGATCAATAGGCAATGGCGACGCCTGGCTAGTCCGGGTTACATACGGGATGACACATTCGGGCGCATTTTGATCCACCTCAATAAGGGAAATGAGGCGGCCCTTCGAATCGAGGTCGATTCGGTAACCAACACGTTGGCGAGCGTAGAAGCGCGGCAGCCGCTCTTCGTGTTCGGCGAACGATCGAAGCGATTCGAGCAGCATTACCTTCTCCCCTGCGGGAGCTTTGGCACCAACATGCGACCGTGTCGGACTTGAGCAGGGAAGAAGATCGGCGTGGCGTCGGCTCGCTGGTCATGGTCCTCAGAGCCTGCATAGACGCTGAAAATCATTGACCCAAGGTTCTGACTCCAATCCACTGGGTGATCATTCTCTTCAAGCGGCCCGAAGTCGGCCACAAATTCGCGGCACCCCAGGTATGGACGCTCATGACATTGACCCCGTTCGACTCGGCGGCGAAGTTGATCCCGGTACTTCGCCTGATCCCCTTTTACGCCCCTCTGCAACTCGGCCTGGGCATGGATCAAATAGGCCACCCCGTAAAGCAAGAGCGTTGATCGCTGCGTTCGGTCCTCGGCTACGTCGAGACCCGCATCATCGCCTTCGGCCCAGTGCCTAGCGATTCGGGGCGTCTGGCGAGACTGGATCTCATTGCGGCGAACCTGCAACCACCGTACGGGTTGGAGTGCATCGATAGCTACTATTCGCCAGCGAAACTCTGGCTTCCAAAAGATGGAGTCTAGGACGCCAATAGCTGCCGTCGGCGTCATCATCTCGTATGACACTCGCTCGACGCCGAACTCGGGCCGAGTGAAGCAGGCGAACTCGCCCCATACCTTCACCGACACCGGATGCCCCGCCGGTGCCTTGAGGTCAGTCACGAATCAGTTCCGGTCCGAGGGGGCATTTGAAGTCCAAGAGTCATGTCGTACTCACCTTTCCACATATACAAGTTGGGCGTAATGGCCTTCGCTAGCTCTAGAGACACGGCTGCTCGCAAGCGCCATGTCCCAAGGGTAATGGTGGCATCTTGGAGCACTCGATAGTCACCAGGTCCGACAGGATCGCCATCGGCAAGGCGGCTTAGAACTTTGTCAACTGGGCCCGCGCGTGAATCTGACGGCGGCCACGGCACGACGACCGAGTAGGTATCGTCATCGATCATCTTGAAGGCATCGGCCACGGCACGGTAACTAAAGGCGTCACGCTTCTCTTGAACTGCTGACTTGTCTGTTGTGACCATCCCATCCTCGAACAACCGCTCGTACCACGTCCGAATGCCGTCCAGGCTCCAGGCGTCCAGGTCACGACTAGCCAGGAGGACCCGAGTCAGGGGCGTGCCCACCCGGTAATAGGACCCTGTCGGTAACTTGGCATTAACCAAATCGAAGACAACCGTCTCGCCCTTTCCTGGCAGCAGCCCGTGTCGATTACACCGACCATCCGCTTGCACAAGAGACGGGAGCGGCGCCATCGCTCGGTAGACGACAGGGAAATCTAAGTCGACCCCAGCCTCAACAAGCTGCGTCGACACGACTCGGCAGGGTCGTCCATCTCCCAGCAATTCACGAATAGAGCGGAGCCGCTCACGCCGATCGGCAGGGCGGAGTCTGGTGGAAAGATGGAGGATGTCCGCGTCACCGTCGGCAACAAGCGATCGTGTGACCGCCTCGGCGTCTGGAATCGAGTTCATGACGCACAGGAACTGATCGTATTTGCCCAACCGTTCGGTGAGTTGGTCCACAGTGAGTGTCGTTGACGCCACCCGCCGCTCGGTGCGGGCAAATACGGCATCCCACTCAGGCTTGTACTCGAGGAGGGGAACCGCTGGCTCGCCGCGCGAAGAGCGGACTCGTTCGAGCGTGGGCTGAGTCGCGGTCATGAGAACTACGGTGGCGCCGAATCTGGTCACAAGGGCGTGAAGCGCGTCGACAATTGGCTCGATCATCTCAAGCGGGAGCGCCTGTACCTCATCGAGCACGATGACCGATCGAGCCAAGCGATGCAGCCGACGACAATCCGATGGTCGGTTCGAGAAAAGCGACTCGAAAAGCCGGACTGTCGTGGTCACCACGACTGGGGCATCCCAGTTCTCTGCGGCAAGACGCTGCCACCACTTCCCATCGACTACCTGAGAATGGTGTTCGAGCACAACCGGGGTGGTGGAGTCCTCGAGAACGGAGCGGTAGACATCCGCGACTTGATCGGTGACGCTGATGAACGGGACTGCTGTTATCAGCCGTTGAAAGCTGTGGCGATGCGCATGACGGAGGCCCCACTCGAGACCAAGCAGCGTCTTGCCCGCACCCGTTGGCGCTGACAGTTGGTACAGTCCCGGCTCCCACCCTGCGGTCTCCATGGTCGCCTCATAGATCTCGCCACGGACCCGGTTGACAGCCGTGTCGGCAGCCTGATCCACGAGCGCGCTTCGATATCGATCGCAACGGTCAAGCAAACTGGCGAGATCGCGGCCAGCAGCTCGCGCTCCCGCCCTCTTTGAATCGAAGTGGCTCTCGGTATCGAGCCAGTCAGCATCTACCAACGAGGAGAAAGCCATGCGCACGAACATCTCAACATCGCGGGCGTGTGCACGTTGAGCCTCGTCGCCGCTCGGCCGCTCCTCCAACCACCTTGGCACCGTAATGCTTGGTGAGAGTAGATCCGGCTCGAGATATCTCGCGGCCCGTTGCAAGGCGTCTTCAACCGTTGCATCTTGACTGGCCACCTCAAGACGGCCTCGAGCTTCCTGAAGGTCCGGCATGCCACCGTGGTGACCCAGAATCGCCAGCGCTGCGAATACTCCCCACCGATCATCGATACGCGAAGCGGTCAAAGCTCCCGCCGCCTTATGGTCACGGTGTGGATAGCGTGCTTTGGCGATCTCATCGCCTTCCGCGGCACACGCATCCAGGTAGGAAGAAAAGACACATGATGACTTGCCAACATCATGAAGGAGGCCGAGGCACTTGGAGAAAGCCCCCCCACCAAACGGCTGTGCGAACTCCCCGGCAAGAGTCGCCGTTCCGAGAAGATGGTCCGACAATTTGTGCCAGGTGCCGTCGCCGTTGGGAGTGTGCGCATGAAGCATTACGCGGTTGCTATTCGCTGGTTTCATCGCGGCGACCGCCAACTCTTGCCCGATGCGAACCACAAGCCAATCCTTGCAATACGTCACTCATCTAGCCCGACCTTCTTAATAAGTTTCTTCTGGGACCGTGCCGCACTGATCGGTGTGGTCACCCCTTCGTGACCGTGAGCGAGAACGTCTGATTGACGCTTCCCTTGGTGTTAGTCGCTGTGAGGGTGAACGAGTACTTACCCTTCACCGGCTTGGTCGCTGACAGCGTGGCCGTCCCGTTGTGATCGGCGGTGAGCGTCAGCCACGACGGCAGTCCCGTGCCAGAAATGGTTGGTGCGGGCGTACGCCGCCACTGCCGAGTAGACCGCTTGACCTTGACCACCAGGACACCCTCCGCCGTGGTCTCATCCTCCCATCTGGTCCGGCCAGCTACCAGGGTCGATGGACCCGAGCGTGATAACGCTGTGCCTAACGTGGCTAGTGGGTCAAGGCCGTAGCCGTTCTGAAGCACCAGTCAGATTCCGGCACCGGCCAAGATATGACGCCGTGAACGAGTACCTCTTCGTTGTCCTCGGGTCCAAGGACAAGCGGCTCCTCGATTATCTCGACGAGGACCAGGAGATGCGCATCGTCACTTCGCCTCCTGACCTGGACCGGCGAGTTTCGCCGATCCCTCCTAGGAGGGTTTGGCGAAACGATTGGCGAAAGTCGTCAGCACCGACTTTCTGACCTGGGGGGCAACCCCGAATGAGCCGCCTATCCCGCGGGGATAGTCATCGTCGCAGTGACGTTGACCGTGTGCCTAGACGGTCCGGGTTGGAAGCGACTGTGGCGAGGGACGGATTGCAGGGCGACGGCAGCCGGTTCGTCAAAGATCGGGGCGACCGTCTTTACAGCATCAGCGACGTATCGGATGGCATCTTCCATGAAGGACGTGAGGAAGGTTCCATCGCGCAGTCCTACAGCGCCGGACGCCTCGCATTTCACTTCCATTTGTGGTTCTGGGCCAGTCACGACCAGCGGAATCCGCGCGACCTCTGTGTCTGGTTCCAGGGGGCGCCCGACCATGGATGTTCCGCCGCCGAGTCCCCTCTTGCGATCGACACGACAGTTGGTTCCGTGGTGGGGGAACTGCCGTTTGAACTCAGTTGGCGCGATCAGGGCCGGTTGGACGACGCGGTGCTTGTCATCGTTGGAAAGGTCAGCCAGAACGTAGAGGGGGTGTCGGTCGCCCTGGCCATTCCAGCCATGGTAGGGCTGCAACCCCTTGATGACTGCCCGATGAGGCTTAGAAAGGGCCTTGATCCGCGCCTGAAGATTTTTCCCATCGAAGTCGGCCTCGTCAGTGGCAATCGGGAACGCGGTGCCACTGACGCTCTGCCCCCTTTGGTCGATGAAGGCAATCTCGTAAACCATGTTGTCAAGTGCGCCCCGCAGATTGTTGGTGAAGTCTCCGAGGATGGTGGCCCACCTGAGCGGCGGCAGGACAACCTGGTCGATCCTGACAACCCAGCTTTCGTCGTCGGGATCGAACTCTTGCCTCGTGGATACCAGTGGAAGCTTCCGCCCGGTGAAGAATCGCTTTTCGGCGTTCTTGAACGATGTGAAGTGCTGTCGTGCCCGAGCGATCTTGGCCCTGGCTCCGTCGAGCGGGTGCGCCATGACGGTCCACGCTACGCGGCCACCGAGGACGGCGCACGAGCCGTCCGAGCGTTGTCCAGAGCCGTCGCCAGCGGGCCAGGATCGTCAGGTCTACGTGCACCCGGACACGGGGCAGGCGGCGCACACGCAGGGGCAACATGGCCCATCCGTGCTTCAGCACGCCGAACTCGCGCTCGACAGCCCCACGCTGCTTGTAGAGAGCACCACGCCGGTCTGTTGGACCGAGGCACCCAGCGTGTGCAGGCGGTCGGCCTTGACCCACACCGACGCGGACGGAGCGATTCGGTCCAGGAGTGCCACGCCGACCGGGGCGGCGAGGAGGTCGTCAACAGTTGGGATCACGCCGCCCATCATGTCGAACTGGATCCCCGCTTGCCGGTCCTGCTCGGGAACCGAACGAGGCCCCACCCGACCCGGAGCGCAGGGCAGGTGGCACGGGTCGACCCGAGTTTGGACTCTCGACTGTCGTCATGCGCAAATGCACTAGCCGAATCCGGTCGCAGTTCGTCCCAGCGGGTGTCGCGTGCGCGAGCGTGCGCGGAACCCGGCTCGCAATCCGGCTATTCCCAACTTCCGAGGCAGAAGCGCGGATCTCCCAAGCCCCGTCCTGGCGCCCGATTCGTCGAAGCCAAGCGGTACGACTGGGGCCGTGATCGAGGCGCGACCTGTGGCCAGGCCCGCGGCCGGGGCGCCGTCCGCCACCGGGTTTCGCCGGGGACGGTGTTAAAGGACCGTGACTAACGCGGTGGAGAGCAGGGCGACCGGTTACCGGCCCCCAGGCCCGTCGGTGTGGCCCGCGGAGGCCAGCGAGCGACCGTTCCTCCGACCTGCTGACCGCTCGGCGCTTGGTCGAGCACCCGCTCGGCAAACTCGTCGTCAGGCTCAGTCTCCTGCTCCCAGGTTCGCCCATCGCTGTAGGTGTTTCAGCCATTCGTGCGCCTGGTCGAGATCAGGCGGGTGAATGACTAGT
>Ga0181536_10004214_pt1 | contig 15342 bp, 16 predicted proteins | sample PEATcosm2014_Bin_41_FD_121105 | JGI IMG/M metagenome (GOLD analysis project Ga0181536, IMG submission 121105) | Peatland microbial communities from MTU Mesocosm Facility, Houghton, MI, USA - PEATcosm2014_Bin17_60_metaG | ecosystem: Environmental > Terrestrial > Soil > Wetlands > Peat | place... | reverse complement strand
GAAAAACCGCCTGATCAAACGCCTGGCCGATCTTGGCTACGCGGTGCAGATCAAGCCGCTCTCCGCCTAAGACGTCGCCCGGGAGTGTCTGGCACCGCGAGCAAGTGAGTTTCTTACTAGGGAGGACTTCAAAATGAAAAAGAGCAAGACCATCCAAAACGTTGTGACGCTAACGGTAGAGCGACACGGGTCAGGCAGACACACGCTCGTAGAAAGGCGTAAGGGGAAGTCGAAGCGAGACCCAGACGTGGGACCGCTTTTCGGTAACGACGACAAAGGAGAGTTTTATCGCGCCGTGGCCAAGGAAATCGCGAAGCGGGCCAAGCGGGGTGAAAAGACCACTTACAATGACTGCGAAGACGAATAACCAACCAAGACTCAATCTAGTCGCCGCTCCGGTGCTGGCGCGGTGGCTCGGCGTCACTGACAAGACGGTGCGCGAGTTGGCGCAGGTCGGCGTTGCGGTGCGCATCGGCCGCGGCTTCTACAAGCTGGAAGAAAGCGTCACCCGCTATTGCGAGCAAATCCGGCGGACGGCCTCGCAGCGCGGCGGGGAGGCATCGCTGGCGACGTTACGCGACGAGCGCATTAGGATTCACCCGCGAGCAGGCGGACGCATTGGCGTTCAAGAACGCGGCGGCGCGCGGCGAGCTGCTCGATGCCGGCGCCGTCGAGCGCGAGTGGTCGGACATCCTGCGCTGTGTTCGGGCTGGTATGCTTGCGGTGCCATCGCGGGCCGGCGCACGGCTGCCGCATCTGACACCGCACGACGTTGCCGAGATCGACACCGAGGTGCGGGACGTATTGACTGAAATCTGAGAATAGCTTGCGTATCTTTTAGTTTGGGATAAACAAACATGCCTTATGAATTGCCGGGTGGGGGAAGAAGGACAGAGCAGTGCATAGTGTGCGGGTCCAGCGCAAATATTTTGGCGCGCGATATCCATAGCGGCTCGACTATCGATTGCGCACGCTGTGGCGATTTTTCAGTTACTCGCGTGGCTGCAACTGACTTCTTGCCATTGAAAGATTTGAAGCAGCGAGCCTTGGCAAGCTATCTTATCAGAAAGTTGCAGGGCGAAAGGCGGCCCGCTCTCGATTCCGATTTCTTTGCGTCGCTGTCTGATCGTGCTCTGCCGACGCCAGCCGAAGCGAGCGATAGCGTCTTGCTGTGGCTCGCAGATCAAGCGGACGGAAGGCCGGGGAAATCGACTACGATCATTTACTCTGATCCAGAAATTCAGGCGTTAATTGGCGTCGTTGATTGGGCCGACGTCGAATGGGTGATAGGGGCGCTGAAAAACCAAGGGCTGCTTGAAGGGGAGCCCTCTTTGTCAGCACAAAATTGCCGCCTCACGCCTATGGGTTGGCTTCGGGTTGAGGAACTAAAACAAGCGCATGTCTCATCGAGGTTTGCATTCTTTGCGCGCAAGTTTCAAAACTCAGACTTAGATAGGGTTTTTGAAGAATGTCTGCGCCCGGCGGTCGCCGAAACAGGCTATGAACTTCGACCAGTTACGCAGCGCGCCGGTCTAGTCGATGCGATAATTGAGGATGAGATTCGGCGCTGCCGGTTTTTGATCGCCGATTTATCGGACGACAACCCCGGAGCGTATTGGGAGGCCGGGCTTGCGGAGGGATTAGGAAAGCCGGTGATCTATGTCTGCCGCGCAAAGGAGGGCACAGAGGAGAAGAAGACTCACTTTGACGCCAATCACCGGCACACGGTCAGATGGGATCTGTCTGCACTTGCGCAAACAGCCAAGGACCTAAAGGCGGTTATCAGAAACACGCTTCTGGGTGACGCAAGGCAGGATGATTAGCGTTTCGAGCGGGCATGTCCTTTCGGGTAAAAGCAAAGGCGTACCCGTGGCGGCCAAGGTTTGAGGCCGCGATTCTGATATATCACGGCGATGTCCAAACACCCCAAGCATCATTACATTCCGGTGTTTTACCTACAGCAGTGGGCCGATACCTGTGGCCGACTGATTGAATATAGTCGCCAAGGCCCCCACAACTTCGTCAAAGCTCGTCCCACCTCTCCGACGGGGACAGGATACGCGCGCGGCCTAAACTTAGTTCCGGGAGCATCGCCCGATGTAGTCGAGTTCGTCGAAAAGGAGTTTATGCGCCTCGTGGACGAGTGGGCAGCTCGCGCGCTCGTCGCCTTTCTCAGTCCCGACAAAGAGCCATCAATTAGGGAACGCATCGGATGGGCGCGCTTCATCTACTCATTAATACTTCGTACGCCCGAACACATAGAACTAATCCGCAAAAAGTCTGCGGAGTTCAACATCGCCTCGCCACCCCAGGCGCTCCTCCCACGCCTGATAAACAGCACGACCGCTATTCAGAATATAAGCAAGATGGCATGGCACGTCGCCGACTTCTCCACCTCAGCGTCGCGCTTTCTCACGTCCGACAGGCCGCTCATCATGACCAACGGCCTGGCCCAGGACGATTCGCATCTAGCTCTCCCGATTTCGCCGACCCGCATTTTCCTAGAGGTGCAAAAACATACCATGTTGGAGTCACTGAAGACCTTAGACGCTCAACTCGTCTCTATTGCGAATACGAGGATTGCCGAGCAGGCAATCAAATACGTGTACGGGACAGATGCTAGCCAGCTTTACTTTATTGCCAAACATTTGGGGAAGCGGATTCGGGCAACACCCCTCGACGAGGTAGTCGCGGGCTGACGGATGACGCGGGAAAAATACGCGAGCCCGATATTATGGCGCAAACGCCGAGAGCCTCCCCCAATGCGTTGGGAGGTTGACGTGTAGGAGCGCGCCGTGCACAGGCGGGCGGCTTGGGCCGCGCTATTCGCTTTAATCCCAGTCTTTGGGTTTAGCCGAGGGTTCGAGGGCAGTCATCTCTTTGGGCATCTCAACCCCAACTTCTGGAGCTGGAGCAGCCTGCGGTCCCAAACCAGCGAAATAACATTCCCCAAACCAGTCTCGCTCGAAAACATCCGTAAATCGAAAATCGATTCTAACGCGCACGACTACGCCACGTGGGGTGGTCTTATCGAGGATTCCACGGAAATTTTTCAGAGGTATATGCGAGATCACTGCCCGTTGCGGTGGGGCGGTCTGTGCAGCGGGTATGTCAATATTGACGCCGGTATTGCTCTGCCAGTTTTCAATGAAAGAATGGGTTCGTTTGTCATGCCCCGAGGCATATTGGATGGTGATGTTCCAAATAAAGTTTGTAGCGGGCGATTGACCAGTATTGAATGGAACAAATACGACGATGGGGTGTTCCCAAGGCCCCCAAAATGCAATTGCCGCAGATTGGATGCTCACATAGGCCCGAACTTGCGCCTCGCCGATGCGGCGCGTCTCGTTGACCAGGGCCTCCATGTGGCGGGATTGTCGTCTTCCGGCGAGCCTGGTTTCAATCCAGAGGGCGATTGTCGATGCGGCCAAGACCAGAGTGAATGCCGCAACACAGAGGGTGAAAAAGGCTGTTGGGTCTTCCGTCGCTCGCTGCCAGAAGGTTTCTCTTGGTTCGTTCTTATTTACGGCGGCGGGACTGGTTTGGAGCTGGGACTGATTATCGCTGCGGCCGTGATTTGGTATGCTAATCGCCCAGACAAAGCTTCCGCCGAGCGCGAAGCCCATTATCGCCGCGAACAGCGGCCAAAATAGCCAACGAGGAAGCACCACAGCCAGCCCTGAGCCTAGATGTCCTCTAGGCTAACTTGCTCCTTCCCTATTGCAACCAACGAGGCCAAGAAAAAGTGGCCGACACGATGGCCCTGCTGAGCTTGCTGGCACGCCGGAGCCGAACCGCTTCCGGCGTTTGCGCCATAATACCGCGCGAGCCGGTGATGGATTGCGCTTTCGCGTCTTCTCAGTCACGGCCGCTTTTCGTCGTCCGGGCGCCGCACTGCTGGTGCGCCCGGTTTCCTTGACCTTCACCCAATGATCCGACCCGGCCGCCGCGGTGGGGTGAAGGGCCCATATCGCCGTGATTTTGTAAGCGAATGCCTTGACGCCTGATCGCTAGTCATGTACTGTAATCTGGAGAAATTAGTACTAAACATCGCTAAGCCAGTGGTATATCAGCGAAAACGCCTTCAAGCCGTGCCGGCGTTCGGGTATATGCGCACGTCGTCGGCGACCAACGTCGGCGACGGAAAAGACAGCGAGGCGCGCCAGCGCAAGGCAATCGAGACGTACGCCAAGTCGGCCGGCGTCGTGATTGTGGAGTGGTTCTACGATGCGGCCGTTAGCGGCGCCGATGCTATCGAGGCGCGCCCTGGCTTTGCCGCCTTGCTGGCGCGCATCGCGGGCAATGGTGTGCGCACCATCGTTGTAGAGACGGCGCACCGCTTCGCCCGTGACCTGATGGTGCAAGAGGTGGGATTCGCGATGCTGCGCACGTTGGGCGTGACGCTGATCGCAGCCGACAGCCCGACTTCGTTTCTAGATAACGGTCCCACATCTAAGCTCATCCGGCAGATACTCGGCGCGGTGAGCGAGTTCGACAAAGCAATGATCGTGGCGAAACTCAAAGGCGCGCGAGACCGCGCCCGGCGTGCGCGAGGTAAGTGTGAGGGCCGCAAGTCGTATGCGGAGCGGGCAGGGGGTGAAGAGCTGGTCTCGGTTGCCCGGCAACTGCGTGCAAATCCTGACGGAGGCCGCCTGCGGTCGTTGCGTAAGGTCGCTGCTGGCCTCGCTGAGCGCGGCTACGTGACCCCCAGCGGCCGTCCATATTCAGCCTCGGCAGTATCGTCGATGCTCAGAGCGAGCTAACCAAGGAAGCAGCCAATGACCCGCAAAAAACGCCGTTACGTGCGATTGTCGCCTTCCACATGGACGGAGATTTGCGGCTTGTGGGAGGTCGGTGACGTTACGTTGCCGGAACTAGCAGAGCGCTATTCCGTCAACACCCGCACGCTGCAAGCCCAATTTGCCAAGCGTAAGATCATCAAGGGATCGAAAGCCGCCGAATTGGCGGCAGTGGTCATGAAAGAGGTGCTCAAAGGCGAGTTGGGCGATCAGGACAAGATCACCCATCGAGCAGTGGAGACCCGCGAAGCTGGCTACGTCAACGCTACAATTGTCGAAGGGCTTGTCATGGCGCAGCTCGCGTTGGCCCAGAAAGACCCAACTCAGGCTTACAAGGCCATCACCGCGATGAGAATGCTCTCACTCGCTGCTGGCACACTAGAGCGTCTTCGCGCTCTAAAATGGTGCGCGCTTGGCTTGGACAAGGAAAACGCTCTACGAGACGTAATGCCAGAGCTGATTATCCGCGATCTCAGTAAAGAGGAACTGAAAGCACTAGCAGAGCGTGATGAATCCGATGAGGAGAGCGACCTTGGCATCCCGATTGCTCCAACCAGCACAGAGTCAGGATTTGCTGGCACCGATGAATCCGATGACATCATCGTAGAAGGCGATGAGATCATTGTGGAGGACGACGAAGCGGAAGAGGCGGCAAAGCCTAGCCCTGCAACCCTGTGCCCCCTGGGCGGCAGATTAGTGCGGGAGCACACGCCCTGACGGTTTGCGCGAGCATTTCGTATCCGCGGACGCGATCGCGCAATTATACGAAGTCCGCTGGGATTTTTCGATTTTTTGGGCCATAGGCTCTGTGTCCACGAGGTAATTTTCAAGGCGCAATTGATGCCGGCACCCAGGGGTCGAGCTTGGCGCGCCTTCAGTCACTGGCCCGGTTGCGGCTAATCATCGAACACCCCCATAGGTCGCCCTATTGTTGCTGCCGCGCCTGCCGCCTGTCAGCCGCTCCCGCACCGGCGTGTTGTTCTTTTGTGACGGGCTTCTGCGGCTGTATCAGCACGTCGCCCGGCGCGCGCCGAACAACCCCTATGCGGCAGCGATAGCGACGGCATATTATATGGGCTTCGAGCCTGGGAGAGCTGCCACGCCATACACCAAAGTAACGCGCGATCAGTTCGAGGTCTTGCACAACGAGATACGCCACAAGCCGACGGGTGCGTCATTCACGAGCTATCCCGGTCGCGACAAGGACATTTCGCACGTCAATTGGAGCCGGTGCGGTGATGTGCTGCCGAACGGCGAAGACTACTCACGCGACGATGTGGGCAAGATCGCGGCGATGCTCATGGCGGAGCAAGAGATCACGAAGTGACGCACAAAGGACCGCGCCATGGCATTGCCGAAGGAACTGGACGCCGACAAAGTGCGGGCCGTGAAGGAGGCTATCGGCAAGATGACGCCGCAGCAGATAGCCGATCTGCCGCCGCTTGAAGACGACGATTTCAAGCTCTTCGGCATCATCAGCCAGTACTACTGCTTCATCGACCTGAACCTGCGCCGCGCGCTTGAGATCATGCACGCGGCGAAACGGCTTCCGCCGGAGCACGTCAAAAAGTATCCCAACTATCGGGACGCTGACCTAGCGGGCATTCTCCGCGGCAGTGCCGAAAAGATGGACCCAAACGTCGAGAGCCTTGAGGAAACGCTCTTTCGCCTTGAGGAGATCGGCCGCTGCCGCACCTATCGCAATCTAGTCAGCCACTTCGCGGGCAAACGCTATCCCAACGAGGACGTGTACGTGTTCGCGAGCAAGAGCGATGCCGATGCTCGCCAGGTGCTAGGAAAAGAGCTACCGACCCATGGCGTCCACTTTTCTATTGCCGGCCGGTCGGAATACTTCAAGCTGGCCGATCTCCTGAACGAACATCAGGCGTGGCTCTCGAAGAAAATCCCCGAGTGGGACAAACGCTATTTGCAAGACCAGGACACCAAGGCTTGACGCAAAGCGGAAAGCGTCTGCGCAATCGGCAGCGCTTAGCAGCACGCAACGAGAATGATAAAGTGGCTGTAAATTTATGTGATTCGGCCCCGGCCGCAAACCTTGAAGCGGCAAATTTGCTCAATAAATAACTACCTGGACTGTCAAGCTAAACTTGGGCCGGGATTTAGCAATTACGACGCTGTGGATAGCGACATGACTCCTCCCACCATTTGGAATTTCATAAAATTTTTTACTGAGGAAGCACATGCCGACCAGTTCATAGCTGGCAACCTTTACATGAACACCCTGTCGCATTTCAAAAAACTTGAAAGCGAAAGCGATGACGGGCGCCCTGACTCAACAGAGGCGATATCGCACTGGTGGCAGCCGACAGATATACTGATGAAACTTAGGGTGCCGGGAATCGGAGAAACAGAAATCTCTAGCAAAGATTTGGCCGCGCCCGTTTCTATGTCATTCACCTATCACGACTACATGCACATTTTCTGTTTATACACCGTCCACACCACCGGCTTTAGAATTGATGGCGGAAAAATTGAGCGCCCTGGAGATAGGGTAGAAGAACTTCGACGGCAATTATGGATCGATGAGCGCTGTCAAAACTTCGGCAAATACGCCGTAGTCATACGCCCTGATCTTTTCTTAGCACGAGTGAGAGAAGCCCTAAAGGGCCGTAAGTTCGCCTATCGTTTGGTGCAATATTACGATGAGAGCACGTTCCACGGGACAATCCCGCGGAAAGATATTCCATTCAGAAAGCAAAAGCGGTTTAGCTATCAACAGGAATTCCGAATATGCGTTTATCCAAAGATCATGCACAATTCCCCAATCACGATTAACATCGGCAACATATCAAACGCGACCGGCAAAATGCTCTCGTCACAGCTCAATAGTCAGTTGGACGTTAAGACCGAGCCTGTTACGGCGTGAGCACTAGGCAAAAAGGACCGGCCTATATTTCAACACGCAATTGACGCGGATACCAAGAGTCGGGCTTGGCGCGCTTCAAGCACTGGCCCAGCCCCCAGTGAACCTGGGACGGTCGCTATTGCTCCAGAAGCGGATACTCGGCTGCAGGGGCAGTCTCGGTTGATTTGGGCCATAAGCAGAAGTCGTCCACCGGGACTGCAACGAGCGGATTCAGCGTTGCACGGGAAGGTGTTGTAGGTGCCGGCCGAGATTGAGTTATGTTCGTCTGCGAACTTTCGAGCGTTTTTTGACCCGCTGCCTCTGTGGCTTCCTGCCAGCAATCCGCCGTCGCTTGCGACCCATGACTCTTCTTTTGGACTTTGGTGCAACAGAACGGCTGGACACATCGATTGCTGCGGCTACCGGCTGCGGATCGTCGGGACTCTTACCAGAAATTCTCTCTGCCATCGCGCGCAGGTGTGCGATGACCTGCTCGAACGTTAGATTCCTGCCCGTGCGAGCGTTTGGCCATCCTCGGGGGCGCGGCTTTTGGTGAACGAGAAGAAGAATGCCGTGCTTTCCTTCCCGCGCCCGCAGATATCGGCCACAAAGTTGCTTTGTGAGCGCGGCTTCCAATTCCTTCAGTGTCCAGGTCTCTGCGACCTTAATTTCAATCGGCACGCTGGCATCCGTGGCGGGGCTGCGCGCCCGAATGTCCGGTTCCTTTTCGTCCACGACATGTGGCTCGCGCTCAATTGAATAGGATCGGCCCTGCTCACTGCGGAGACGGTCGGCCACCCAATTCTGAACGTCGCTTTCATGCGCCAGTGATGCGAGCGTGCCCCCTTGCGCGAAATCGCGATTCAAGAGCTGATGTTGCCAATCGTCAAAACGATCAAAAAGTAGCCGCTGAAGATCAAGGGGCGTCTGCGGCACCAGCTGAAATGTGGTTTCGAACGCAACCGCCTCACCCGGCGGCCATGGTGCAGTCTCTGAATCCTGTTCGGCGCGCTGGCGCGCCAATTCACGCAGACGGTGCGCCGGAATTGGAAAGCCCTTTTGCTTGCTTAAGCGTGGCAGCGCGTTGAACGTCGCTCGCCCCGGCATTGACGCAAACCTGTTGAAAGCAGCTGACCGAGCACCTTCCGCTCTGTCGCGGTCGTCGGGGGAATAGGCTTCTCCGCTTGGCCGGTAGTTATCTTCCTCGACACGAATCGTCTTATAAGCAATTAGAACTAAACGTTCCAAATCACCGAAGGCGAGTTCCGGCGGCAGCCGGTCGGAAAACCTGTCGCCGAATATCTGCGGCAACACGTGCTGCACGAGCTTTGTTTGCTCCGATGCGTCTAAAGCATCAAGCTTGTGCAACAAGGCATCGGTAGCCGATTTCGCGTCCACATCGAAGCAAGCCCCTAGGTAAGGACTAGCGACCTGCGGATCAGTGGCGCTGGCAAATCGATCCAGTGCAACCGCGTGAAGCTGCTGCTGATCCTGAGTGTCACCGCCGCGGGTTATTGCCGCCAGCAAGGGCTGCAAGAATGCCACTGGCAGGTTCGCCCGGCGATCCAACTCCGCGAGCAAAGGATTTGCCAAGAGTCGAACGGTGGCGTCGTCTGCGCGCGCAAGATCGCCCAATACTCCAAAGGCAGTGCTCGTGGCGGGATTGTCGAGCTCAAATTGAATCTCGCGAAGGACCACATCCCGGACTTGCTGAGGCCATCGTGCGGATAGGCTGGCGACCCATTTGCCAAAGGCGCCAATTTCCAGGGTGGCGTACACAGCTGCGCGGCGCGCGAGGTTGGCATCAAGCGTATTAGCCCAATTTGGCCGGGTGGCAGCGTCCAGAGCCACTCCAGCCATCCCCATTGCATCCAGCGAGGACATGCTATTTCGCTGGCTGGGCTCGCGAGCGCTTTTACTGCGCGGCTCCCATGTTCGCCAATGGGCAATTAGCCCATCGCGCAAAGCTTCGGCAAGCGGTTCGCCGAGGATAGGGACAACTGCCGCAACCGTATCAATGCCGTAGGCAGTGATACTTCGCGTTGCTGACTGAAGAAGCTGCCAAAGATAATACAGCCGTGGATCAACGCCTTCGGATGTTGCGGGCCGCAAGTGACGAAGCTGATCGGGATCGGCTTTCAGTCCCTCCACAAACTCGATCCAGCTTCTTTCGGAGTTCTCCTGTTCGGCGGCATTACGTTCCTGAAGCTCTCTAAGCTGGCGTTCGCTCTCCTCAAGCTCCGGGTTGGGGGGCGGCGGATTCATCCAAGCATCAAACGTCGCGCTCATCACAGCATCGGCGCGCGCAACAGCTTCAATTCGCGTGCGAAGATCGTCGGGTCGTCCAGCGTCCCGCCAAATCGCCAGTAGCGTGTTGGTTCCAAGCTTACGCTCATTCTCCGCCGTGCGACGCGGCGTATCTTCAATCAGCCAGCCGACATCCGATAAGTCGGAGGGAGGCGTCCAGCCCACGAGGGCCATTTGCCAAGGCCCTTCGAGAAAACTGCCCATCAGATAGGGGTGCGATCGTGCGGTCTCAGCGACGCGCCAGAATGTCTTGCGGCGACGTTCTGGTGTGCGGCGTAGTTCGTCCGCCGCGTTGCCCGTTCTTTTCCAAGGGTCGCCCGCCCCGTATCGTTGCAAACGGCTTGCACGCACCACCGCATCAATGACCACGTCGGGCACCTCGTCCGGTCCTCCGGCCAGCGACCGATAGCTGGCCACGTTAATGGCCGATAGCAGGGCACGCTCTCTATCAGTGGGTCGGTGTCCGATTCTGGTGTTGTCCGGTCCCAGAACGTCCATCAAACCTGCGAGGAGACGTTCTAGCGCTGTCTTGTCGGTGAGCTTTGCGATCAGTTTGGGGCTTTGCCATTCAAAGCCAACACCTCCATCGCGGTCGGTAAGATCCATCTGCCGAATGATCGTAAGCAACTCATCGACCGCAACAGTCGCCGGGAAAAGCGTGTCCACCGCGTCCCAGACGGCCGTTGGCGGTAGCGCGGCGCAATGGCTTACAAGTCTTTCGGCGTACCGGCGCTTTAGGCTGTCATTGCCAGTTGCCAGGAGGGCCCTGCCGCCCATGATTTTGCGGTAGCGAGTGCCGGAATCGTCAAAGGCAGCTTCGGCGGCCAAATCGGCGCAATCGGCGAGCTGCCCAAACCAGATGATTCGAAGCAGAAGCGACTCGGCCGCTTCATGAGTCTTATGCTCTTCCCAAAGCGCCCGAACTGCTGGCGATAAATCCGGCCTAGAGAACCGCTTCACGCTGTCCGGGTCGAGCATCGGAACGGTTTCGTCGTTGCTTACGATGCGTTTAATCAATTGGGTAAGCGCGCTCGCTCGATTGACGGCGGAGAGTGTTGCTGGATCTCCGGCGGTAAGAAGTAGATGCGGCGCGCGTCGAATAACCTCTTGCGCGACGTCATCGTCCCACAGTGAAAGCCAGGCCGCCGTCTCTTGCAGCGAGGGCTTCACCAACTTGATGCCATACGTCTGAGCGAACAGGAGACTGAACAGTGCCCGCTGCGAAAGGTTGGCGCGTCGCAACCGATGGAGCCAACGCGCGGCCAGGTAAGCACGAACCACGGCCTGGTTGTCGTTATGGAGGCGAGCGCGTCCGAAGGTAGCCGGATCGAACACTGGGCGATTTAGCAGGCGCGAGCGCTGATCGGCTCCAAGATCGGGCAGCACATCGGCTAAATCGAGCGGTCGATTGTTGTCCGACAGAACAACTTCACTGTCTGGGATGGCAATTGTCGCCTTTCGGCAGAACACCAGGGCCGCCCCAACACGTTCTAAAGCAGCCATCGCCCGTTCGGCAGTCAATGGATCGCGTCGCGCGCGACCCAAATTTGTCTCCTGAAGGCGCTCGACGAGGCTGTTCGCGAGCATCTCTGCCAGCGACCCCAAGCGATTATTCGTTATCCAAAACTGAACCAGCCAATCAAGATCGAGCGGCCGACGCGCAAACTGCCACAGGTTGCCGCCCTCGATTGCACTCAGAAATGCATCGAGATTTGGCGCCTCTTTGCCGCTTGCGAACAAGCGCACACGTTCAGCGTCAAGCGACACGAGCACCACTACCGCCGGTGCTTCGCGCTCTATCTTTGCTGGCGTGACTTCCTCATGCCGAATGGTCCTTACCAACAATTCTGACGGGCTAGGCGGAGAGGAAGTCCTCCCAATTGTCGGCCCCGGTAGCGCTTCCTCCAGGCGCTCTAGATCGCGGCGAAATTCCCAATCCGTATGTCGGCCAGCTAGTACGATGTGTGCGCGTGCTTCCGCGCCCACAATGGCCTCTGCAAGACGCGCCAGCGCACGCTCCAAACGCACGTTGTCCAGCTTTGCTTCATCGATCGAGTCAACGAAGAACCAAGCGGACTCCTCCGATGAACGCCAAGCAGCGAGCGCGGCCCGATCTCGACCGACGCTGCCATCGACCGACGATTCAAGCCCCTCGCGGCCCACGTCCTGAACAGTCGCGTAAAACGCAAACGCCCCACTAGCCGAAAGTTGCCGGGCCTGCTGCTTGAGTTCGTCCGTCTTTCCGCTGCCTGCCTCTGCCAGCACGACAACCCGATGAAATTTGCAAAGGTCGGGCCAGCCCTTGGCTTTGTCTCTCAAGCCAAAATGCAGGTAGACTTCCGGATCGGATAGCTCTCCGTCCCCTTCCCGCCACTCTACGAATTGGCGATTTAGCTCGATAAACACGAAAAACATCTCCCAGCGGTTATCGGCGTCCCATCGCGTGACGGGAGGCCCAACATCGTGGCTACAAGGCAGTCCGCTCGAACTAATAACCAAAAGAAAGTTTTTGGGAATGCTTGATAGTGGGCGGCCCTACTAAAAAAGCTCGGTAGACCGGACAGAAGGACAGCGGGCCGCTATCTCAGGATCCCGGTTTCGACTCTGCCCCACGCGCGCGCCGACGCGACCCAGCTATCAACGCCTTGCGAGCCTTCTTGATGTTCTTACCTGATATCTTGTGAACGGCAATTATCTTCGCCTTTGGGCAGGTAAATGAAACTCCGGAAGTGCAGTCAGGATCAGGCGCGAGTTCTCCTTCCGGTTCTACCTCATAGACAACGGGTTCATGACTAGCGGATGCAAAAAGCTGTGCATCAGTCTGCCTTGTACTGACATAGACACGATCTTTCCGATGAACAATTTGAGCGCCGAAATCAGATGCTGACTCACGGCCGGTTCCTGAGGGCGGCAAGATATAATCGCCAACCTTCAAGCCACGATTGCCTCCGTGAAAATAGCGAGCGACCAGCTTCCCGGTTCCCTGTGTCGGAGCGCTTATCATGGAAGCGCGGCACTGCCTTCCCTCGTAGCGAAGTGTTCAGCCTACAAAAGTCCTTTTCCGCCGACAACGGTGCGATTCGACGAGCCACGGGACGTAGTCGATGTCGCCTTCGGGTCATAGCCAGGCTCATTTGCGACCGAACGATGCCCTCGATCTCGAGTCCGCTATGACTTCAACTCCGGACATATCGCTGCACCGGACTAGGGTTCTCAAACGTCCGCGGCTGCATTGGATTAATCGTCCGGGTAATCCGCGTCATTGTACTGCGCCGTAAACTCATAATGCCGGATGAGGGCCTTACGCCACCGCATGTGCTCGCCGTCAAGCAGCACATACTTAAAACGTCCGGCCAGCAACATCTGCAAGACTGGGCCGATCGCATCTGCTGGCATCGATAGGTAACCGACTAGCCGCGTGCCCTCTGATTTCCTTCCCTCGACGCCAAGGGAGCCGACACCTCGCGGCGGCTGCTCGTCGGGGCGCTGCTCCATATCCGCAGGCTCGATATTCGGAAAGATGATCAGCTCAACGGTCTCGACGTTGAGCTTGCGCGGGCGCAGCAGCCTTCCGTGAATGTGCAGGTGCCGGTAGTCCGCGAAGCGTCGATCCTCATACCGTGGGACGTTAGCGCTGAAACTATAGTCCCAATCCCAGCCCGTGATCTCCACGTTGTAGTAGGCGGGCGTAAGCTCTTTGCGAGGCCGTTTCTTTCTCGGCATGGGGCCAGCTCGACCGATGATCTCGGACCCGCAACGACGGGGCCGATCGCATGTCGCCGAATTGCTTTATTTGCAGCAACCGACATGAGGTCGCCATCGCTAAAAGAGCGGCTAATCCCCCGCGGAATCTTTGTAATTCACCAATCTGCTTCGAGGTGGATGCGTTCGGTGTGAGATTTCAGGGTCCGCAAAACTTTTAACGTGACGGCTTCGCTGTGAGAAATGCCAACCTCCGACATTTGCACGCGCCAATAGAGGGCAAGATCCTTTAGGGCGGCCTGGGCACCTGGTTTCGAGAGATCGTTTTTCATTTTTGCAATGGAAGCGCTCCCAGCGGCTAGACCATCTAGTTGACATTGCCTGGCGTCGGCCATCGCCTTCATAGCGCGAGGATTATTGGCCAGTGCCTCCGACAACTGGAATTTCGTTGAGCATAAGCCATAGGCTACTGCGAGCGAAACGAAGAGTGAGTCTGGAGGTGTCAACTCGGGGCCGGCCTGAGGGCCGAGAACAAGGGATAACTGTTCGAGGAAGCTGGCAGCCGAAGTTGGCTCGGCGCCGATGGATACGGCAATGGCCACGGCTAAAATCAATTTTACGATCGCGATTTTCATGGTTCCCTCGCCCGATCCGGCCGGTAATTCCGCAACGAGGATTAGACCATCATAATCCGCTGCCTATAGCCAGTGGTTTTATAGCCGCTGCGATGGCCGCCTTGCGCTATGAACGCTCGCGCATTGGTGGCTTGGAATCTTCGGCGAATTAGGGTGAGCCGGGGTCTTTCCCAGGAACGCCTCGCGTTTGACGCTGGGGTGGATCGGTCATACGTCGGTGGGTTGGAACGCCGCGAGGAAAATCCAACCGTGGATTTGCTAGATCGCCTAGCTAGGACGCTTGGCGTTCCGATGGCGGAGTTCTTTAATCAGCCTCGCGGTGGGGCGGCACCCCCAAAACCGTTACGCGGTGGGCGAAGGCCGTTGCGATAACCGCAATACCGACCAAAGCTCCTTTGCGCGGCGGCGGAGCGGCGTGGTGATACTAATGGTCTTGCCGGTGATGATGCGCCGAACGCGAGCTTGATGCCGCAGACAGTAGGTCGCCCACCCATCGGCAGGGTGAAGCGGCCGAAATTCGCACTACTTGTCGCTGTGCCGTGTGTTGGCCCACTTGCCGCCAGCCTGACAGAGCGCTCCCTTGATGACCTCAAGCTGGTTGTCGTTCGCGGCAATGGCACCGTGAGTGTGCAGGCGGTCATCGCGCGCCACGTCCACGCCGAACCCATAGAGCGGAACGTACCCAAGTGCCCGCTTTAGCGCTCGATCGATTCCCCGCTTGAAGTAGTCGGTAAAGCCCTTGGGATGGCCTTGGGCGGCGGCGATTTCATCCGGGCTGCAAATTGAGCGTGAAGGCGCGGCCCTCGCCGGTGGCCTCTACGACGCGATAGGCGCTGGTGAGCTTGCCGAGATTGGTCGTGTGCTCCCAAGCGTGCTGTCTTGCCGCTTTTGGGCTTTTTTCACCGCCTATTAGCAGGACGCTGAAAAACTAATTTGCAGAGCGATTTTCTTTACGTGAGCGCGACGACGAAGAAAGTGACGAGTGGTGATCCGCGCGGCATCGAAGATGGTAGCTGTGATTTTGCATCATTTT
>Ga0181536_10004213_pt1 | contig 15345 bp, 11 predicted proteins | sample PEATcosm2014_Bin_41_FD_121105 | JGI IMG/M metagenome (GOLD analysis project Ga0181536, IMG submission 121105) | Peatland microbial communities from MTU Mesocosm Facility, Houghton, MI, USA - PEATcosm2014_Bin17_60_metaG | ecosystem: Environmental > Terrestrial > Soil > Wetlands > Peat | place... | reverse complement strand
TTTGTTCGTGGCGTCCTGAAGCAAGGGTTCGTCGGCGCCGGCGCCGCCGGACGCCTTCCAAAAAATCTCCCGCAGATTGGTGGTCCCCTTGCGCACGCGGGAGAACGCGATGCGGGAGCCATCGGGCGACCACACCGGGTTGGTTTCGTCCGCCTGGTCGAAGGTAAAGCGCGAACTGACACCGCGCCCCAGGTCCAGAACCCAGATGTCGCGGGTGTTGGTGGCGGGGTCCAGGCGGCCGACTGCCAGCCGTCTGCCGTCCGGTGAAAGTGCCGGATTGGTATAGATTGCCTGTTCCCCAACAGTGCCCAGCCGCTTGCCCTGCCGATCATACCAGGTGAGATCGTTGAGCGCCGGCGGCATCGCCCGGCGATAGGCGAGGATTCCGTTCTGCGACACGGAAAAAGCGCCGCCATTGGGGCCGACCACGGCGACCTGGTCGGCAATCGGGATGGGGTCGCCCGAGAGCGACTGCTTGCCGGGGTCGAACGCTTGCGCCACCAGGGTCGAGCCGCGAACGTACAGCAGCCACCCGGGCGGTACGAACAGGCCCGAACTCCCGCCGGTAGTGATGCGCTTTGTTTCTTGGGAATCCAGCGAACCGGCGAAAATGCCACCGTCCGCGCCGAAGGGCAAAAAGAGGAATCGCCGGCCGTCGGGCAAAAAACTGGGATAGTACTGTGAACTGCCAGAGCCCGTAGCCCTCTTCGCTTCTCCACCGGAAGCGGGGATGCGATACAGCGGGTATGGCGCTTCGCCGCCCGAGAATAGAATCGCGCCGCCCGAACTCCAGGCGGGCAGCATGCCCGCGGCGCGTACCGAAGTCAGCGCTTGTGGCGACCCGCCGGCCATTTCCAGGCGGAGCAATTTGCCGCCCGCTCCGTAAACAATCGATCGCCCGTCGGGCGACCAGGCGGGGTTACCCACAGCGGCGCCCTCGGTTCCCGGCACGGGCTGGACGTTGACCGACCCGCTCGGCCGCAGCCAAAGACCGCGCTTCCCGTCGCGCATCGTCGCGCCAAACACAATTCGCGAGCCGTCCGGAGAGAGAACCGGGAAATCGAGCGTACCCCAGGAGGCGCCTTCGGGCGGCGGAATTTCGAAACGGATCGCCGCGGCGGGTGCGGACGAGTTCCGGTAATGGAAAATCGCGAAAACGGCCATCGCCAGCAGCGCGCCGAGCGCTGCGGCCAGGAGCCAGCCCAGACGGGCGTTGCGGCGGCGATGTTCCAGCACGGGCGCGGGCATGGCCGCGTTGGAGCCGCTTTCGAGGATCCACTCGATCTCGCTCTTCAAATCGGAGGCGCTTTGCCAGCGGTCGTCCGGATCCTTGGCCAGGCATTTTTTCACGACGCGCTCGAGCGAGGGCGGAACCATGGGCTGATGCAAGGCGATGCGCTCCGGCTCGCGGTCGATGATGGCGGCAATCAGGGTAGCCTGGTTCTCCGCGCGGAAGGCGCGCTGGCCGGTGAGCATTTCGTAGAGCACGCAGCCGAAGGAGAAAATATCGGAGCGGGCGTCGGTGGGCTTGCCCTGCAACTGCTCGGGGGCCATGTACTGGAGGGTGCCGACGATGGTCCCTTCCTCGGTCAACGCCCGGGTCATCGTCTGCTCGCTGGGAGCGGCTTTGGCGAGCTCGAACTTCGCCAGGCCGAAGTCGAGAACCTTGACGCCGGATTTTGTGAGCAGGATGTTGGCCGGTTTGAGATCGCGATGGGTGATGGCTTTTCGATGCGCGGCTTCCAGCGCGCCGGCCAGTTGAATGGCCAGCTTCAGAGCCTGATCGAGCGGCAGCGGACCCTTGATTTCGGGGCCTTCGACATACTCCATGACGATGTAGTCGGGGCCGACGTCGTAGATCTGGCAGATGTTCGGATGATTCAAAGCGGCGATGGCGCGGGCTTCGCGCTCGAACCGTTCGCTGAATGTCGCGGAGGAAGTTTTGATGGCCACGACGCGGTCGAGCCGCGTGTCGCGAGCCTTCCACACCTGGCCCATGCCGCCGGCGCCGATGGGCGCGACGATTTCGTAAGGGCCCAGTTTGTCGCCGATGGAAAAGGACATATGCCGGATTCAGCTAAGTTTACCCGATCGGCGGGCAAATTGCGCCGCAATTCCGGAGCGCCGGGCGGGAACGGGCGCGCGGGCAAATTGCGCCGCAATTCCGGCGCGCCCGGACGCGCCCGGGCGGGGACGCTCCGTTTCCGGCCCCGACAGTGATATGATGGCCCTCCATCAAGGAGGCATGCATGTTCTTACGCCAGGCGCTTCTGCCGCTCTGCGCGGCTACGTTGGCTTTCGCTCAAACCCCTTCCATCGGCTCCGATCAACTCAGCCAGATGCGCTACCGGTATATCGGCCCGGTGGGCAACCGCGTAATCGCCGCCGCCAGCGTGCCGGGCGATCCCAACGTGTATTACGCGGGCGCGGCGTCCGGCGGCATTTTCAAAACCACCGACGGCGGAACGCAGTGGACGCCGGTGTTCGATGCGCAGGCGGTCTCCTCGGTGGGAGCGCTGGCGGTCGCCGCCAACGACCCCAACGTGGTGTGGGCGGGAACGGGCGAGACCTTCATCCGCAGCCACATCAGCGTGGGGGATGGCATCTACAAATCCACCGACGCGGGGAAGACGTGGAGCCACATGGGCCTGGATAAGACCGGCCGCATCGGACGCATCGTGATCGACCCGCGCAACGAAGATGTGGTTCTGGCCTGCGCCTTGGGCCACGCCTACGGGCCGCAGGCGGAGCGCGGCGTCTTCCGCACCGCGGACGGCGGCAAGACGTGGGCCCGCGTGCTCTTCGTGGACGAGAACACCGGCTGCTCGGATATCGCGGCCGACCCGGACAACGCGCGCATCCTCTACGCCGGCATGTGGCAGATCGAGATCCATACGTGGGGCCGCACCAGCGGCGGACCGGGCAACGGGCTGTACAAATCCACCGATGGCGGCGTCACCTGGAAGCATCTCACCGGGCACGGGCTGCCGGGCGCGCCGATCGGCAAAATCGGCGTGGCGGTGGCCAAGAAGACCAGCCGCGTCTACGCCCTGATCGAAACCGGGGATGGCGTTCCGCTGGACGGCAAGCCGACGCAGCGCGGGGCGCTTTGGCTCTCCGACGACGCCGGCGATAACTGGCAAGTGGTGAGTTACGACCGGCAACTGGAAGGGCGCGCGGCCTACTACACGCGCTGCGCGGTTTCGCCCGACAACGAGAACGAGATCTTCTTCCTCTCTTCTTCGTTCTCGCGATCGCTGGATGGCGGGCGGACCCTGACGCCCATCGCGGCGCCGGGCGGCGACAACCACGACATGTGGATCGATCCCACTAACGGCGACCGCATGGTGGTGGCCAACGACGGAGGGTTGGGCATCACCATCAATCGCGGACGCACCTGGCAGCGCGTGCAGCTTCCCATCGCGCAGCTCTACCACGTCACGGTGGATAACCAGGTTCCTTATTTCGTTTACGGCAACAAGCAGGATGGCAATTCGTATCGCGGACCGAGCAACAGCCTCGCCGGCGGGCGCGGCGGCGGCTTCGGCGGCGGTGGCGGCGGCGAGCCGGGCGCGGCGGCGATTCCGGAAGGCGGACGCGGCGGCGGGACGCCTGGCGCAGCGGTCGAATCCGCGGAAGCGGGTGGCGCGGGCGGCGGCGGACGGGGCGGACGCGGCGGGCGCGGCGGACGGGGCGGCGCGGGCGGAGCTCCCGCGGGCGGCCCCATTCCGCGCAGCGACTGGCATCCTGTGACGGGCGGCGAGAGCGGCTTCGCCACGCCCGATCCGGTGGACCCCAACATCATCTGGTCGAGCGCCTCGGGCGACGGCAGCGTGGGCGGCATCGTGACCGTCTTCGACGAGCGCAACCACCAGGCGCGCGAAGTGGAAGTCTGGCCCGATCTCGCCAGCGGGTCCCCGGCGGGCGAACTCAAGTACCGCTTCAACTGGGAGTTCCCCCTGGCGATTTCGCCGCACGACCACAACAAGGTCTACGTGGGCAGCCAGTTTATCCACGTCACCACCGATCAGGGCAACAGTTGGAAAATCATCAGTCCCGATCTCACGCGCAACGATAAAAGCAAACAGGGCTTCTCGGGCGGGCTGACGGGCGACAACATCGGGGTGGAATACGCCGGGGTGGTGTTCGCCATCGCCGAATCGCCCAAGCAGGCGGGTGTCATCTGGGCCGGCAGCAACGACGGCCTGGTGCACATCACGCGCGACGGCGGCAAGACCTGGAGCAACGTTACCGCCAACATCCCCGGCCTTCCGGAATGGGGCACGGTTTCCAATATCGAAGCCTCGCGCTTCGACGCCGCGGCGGCCTACATTACAGTGGATCTGCACCAGGTGAACAATCGCGATCCGTTCGTTTACAAGACCAACGATTACGGCCAGACATGGACGCCGATCACGAGCGGGATTCCGCACAACATGTTGAGCTACGCGCACTGCATCCGCGAGGACCCCGTGCGCAAGGGCCTTCTGTTCCTGGGAACGGAGAACGCGGTTTATGTTTCGTTCGACGACGGCGGGAACTGGCAGCCGCTGCAATCCAACCTGCCGCACGCGCCGGCTTATTGGATCGCCATGCAGGAGCACTTCCACGATCTGGTGCTGGCCACCTACGGGCGGGGCTTCTGGATTCTCGACGACATCACGCCGCTGGAACAGATGACGGCGCAAAATATGGCGGCGGAGGCTTATCTTTACGCCCCGCGCGACGCCTATCGCTTCCGCAACGCAACCCAGCCGGAAAGCATGCCGAACGATCCCACCGTGGGGCAGAACCCTCCTTATGGGGCGTCCATCAACTACTATCTGAAAGCGGCGCCGCGCGGGGGAGCGCGCCTGGCCATCGTGGACGGGAGCGGACGCACCGTGCGCACCCTGACCGCCAGCGCGCAACCCGGCGTGAACCGCGTGTGGTGGGATTTGCGCTTCGAGGGCACCAAGCAGATGCGGCTGCGCACCGCGCCGGAGTACGCACCGGAAGTGACGCTCAACGCGCAGGGATGGCGGCCCGCGCCGGGAGCGCGCACGATTTCGATTCTGGCCCCGCCGGGAACGTATACCGTGAAATTGACGGTGGATGGCAAGGACTACACGCAGCCGCTCAAGGTGCTCAAGGATCCGCACTCGAACGGCACGGAAGGCGACATCCAGATTCAGACCAAGCTGATGACGTCCCTTACCGATACCATGAACCACGTGGTGGACGCGGTCAACGACATCGAATCGCTGCGCGCCCAGCTTCTGGACCTGAGATCGGCGGTGGGAACGGACGAAAAGGCGGCATCCGTGCGCACCGCGGCGGACCAACTGGGGGCCAAGCTGGTGGAGATCGAAGATCACCTGATCCAGTTGAAGCTGACCGGACGCGGGCAGGATGACGTACGCTTCCCGCCCGAACTGGCGCCAAAAATCGCGTATCTGGCGGCCGAGGTGGAAAACGGAGATTTCCAGCCGACCACCCAGGAAGTCGCGGTCCACGACGAATTAAAGGAGCAGGCCGCTACTTACCGGCAGCGCCTGAGCCTGCTGCTGCAAAAAGACCTGGCCGACTTCAACGGCCTGCTGCGCCAGCGCAATATTCCGAATGTGATCCCGAGCCCGAATCCGTAAGGCGAGCCGCCAGCGGTCGCCGCCGCCGCGCTGTTACCGCGGGTTCATCAGGCGGCCGATGAAGAGGACGACGCCGCTGCGCGTATCGCGGATCAGGAAGAGGAACGGGTGATCGGCGCGGAAGACAACCGGCGGTTCGGGCATGCGCATGGCGGTGGCAAGCATGGCGATGCCGGTGGCGGCGGCGGCTTCGGTCCCCTGCTCGGAAACATCAACGAAAGCCTTGTGGACCACCTCGGAGATCGCCAGGCCGCGTTGCGGGTCGATGCCTGAGAAGTCGGCCTGGCCGGTGAACGCGCCAGGCATGCCCATGGCCGAGAGCGCCTGGCGGAGCGAGAACTCGGATTCGGCGCGGAACTTGGGCAAGCTCAATTGCACGTTCCGCGCGCTGAGGTTGCCCAGCCAGCCGCTCAGGTTTTCAGGGGTCAGAGATTGCTCGAGGCCGGGAAGGCCGCCGGGGGTCTTGGGGAGCAGGACGTCGAAAGCGATTCCGCTGCCGGCGTAGGGCATTTCCAGAAACTGGGCGGAGGGCGTTTCGCGGTAGCCGAACTGCGAGGTCTGGTTCATGAAGTCGGCCTGGGTGGTGGCGCCGGTGGACAGGGTGAAAGGCGCGGGCTGGGTGCGCGAGGTGAGGAACGGGTCCTGCCACTTGCCGTAGAAGTAGATCGCGCTGGTGAGCACCAGGCGGATCTGGGCGTTCAGTGCGCCGGCTGGAATCAGGTTCTGAATCTTCTCCTTGGTCTGCTCTTCGGTCCAGCGGTTGATTTGGGATCGCGCGGCCTCGGGATTGGCTGCGAAATCGAGCAGCGTCGGCGGGGCCTGGTAGTCGTTGGCAAGGGTGCTCTCGAAGGCCGGCTGGATGGCGAATCCCTGCTGCACCCAGAGTCCGTTGGCGGTGTGTAGTTGGTTGCCGCCTGTGTTGCCGGCCTTGGTGAGGTCGGCCAGCAAGGCGCCCAGCGCGGAATCGCGCGTGGAGTCGCCCTGCAGGTGCAGGACGGATTGGATTTGCTGGGCGGTCTGGCCGCGCGCGCCGGCCAGCGCCATGGAGAGCGCCGTGGCGATATTGAAGGGGGAGAGGATCAGGTTGGCGTCGCCTTGCGCGAGTTGTTTATAAGAGGCGGTGGTGAAGGCGTTCATCGCGGTAATAATAAGGGAGCCGGCAGCCGGCAGCGCGGCGGCCAGCAGGAGCGGAAGAACCAGGCGTTTCATGGAGTCTCCCTTCTATAATGTCGCGATTGGGGCGATCCTTTCAGGGATCGGTTCAGCGCGGCATTTTGTGCGGGACGGCGGCGGTAGACATCCGCCGCGCAGGCTGCCCGCCTGCCCTTCATCTCTACGCATCCGCTTCCACCGAGAAGCGCGTGCGCAGGTCCGGGCCGACGCTGGCGGGTTTTCCGGCGGCGTCGATGGGGCACCACAAAGTGCGGGCCTTGGCCAGGAGGAGGCGGTCGCCGGCGCGCAGCAGTTCCGTATGCCGCTCGAAGCGGATCCGGCTGGCGGTCCCGACCCACGTTTTGGCGACGATCCCGTCGCCCAAATAGGCCGGATGTTTGTAGTTGATCTCGTGGCGCAACACCACCCACCGGAACCTGGCCTGGTCCTCGGCAGACGCGAGGGCCCTCCAGTGGGCGCTAGCCACGTCCTGCACCCATCGCAGATACGCGACATTGTTGGCGTGACCCAGCTCGTCGATATCGCCGGGTTCCACCGCAATCGCGATTTCGAACGCCGATGGTTCCGTGTTCATACTTTTTAGTATGCGGGTTGCCCCGCCGCCGGCCAAGAAGGCCGGGGTCAGGTTTCAGGGGTTTCCGGCGGGTGCTTGTGCCGCCCGCCCATGAGTTGATGGAGGGCGAAGGGAATTTCGTCGGGATACGATGCGCACCAGGCAACGATACGCTCGAACTTGACTGCATCGTCGGCGATGGCGCTGATTTCCATCAGCTCGGTTTCGATGGTCTCCGGGTCTCGCATAGAAGTTCTAGCATGGCACACGCGGGCGCTTTACGGGAGGGCCTGGGATTTTCGAAAATAGGGCTATGCTCCGAATCCTGATTGCCGGTCTTTTCATGGCCGCGTCTGTTTCCGCACAATCCTCCGGGGACGAGGCCGCCGTGCGCGGTGTGGTTGCCAGGTACGTCGCCGCGCGCGAGCACCGCGACGAAAAGGCCATTGCCGCGCTCTTTACGGAGGATGCCGATCAGTTGGTCTCCTCCGGCGAGTGGCGCAAAGGGCGTGCGCAAGTCGTCCGCGGCACTCTCGCGAGTTCCCAATCCACCGGTGGGACCCGCACCATCACGGTCGAATCTGTGCGGTTCCTCTCTCCGGATATTGCCTTGGCCGACGGCCGCTACGAAATCGCCGGAATGTCGAGCGGCGCCACCCGGCGCATGTGGACGACCCTCATTTTGAAGCACACCCGGGACGGATGGCGAATCGCCGCTATCCGCAACATGCTGCCCGCGCCTCTCGCTCGTTGATACCCGGAAAATGTCCGGCGGCGGCAACCCCAACTGGTGTAGCATGTAGGAAGTGTTTAAGATTACCGCGGACATTTCGCATGCCACAAAAGCTAACTTCTGAGATCATAACTGCCGCGATTGCCGGATTCGAGCACCAAAAGCGTGAAATCGATACCCGCATAGCCGAGCTCCGATCCATGCTGTCCGGCGGCGGCACACCAGCCGCCACCTCCGATACTGCCTCGCCGAAGCGTAGGAGAATGAGCGCCGGCGCCCGACGAAAGATCGCCTTGGCGCAGAAGGCAAGATGGGCCAAGTTTCGGGGACAGTCACAACCGTCCACGCCGGCTCCGGCTAAGGCGTCCCCGCCAAAACGCCGGATCAGTGAGGAGGGGTTGAAGAGAATCATCGCCGCCACCAAGAAACGGTGGGCCCTGAAACGCGCGGAAGCGGCCAAGGCGAAATCGGCAACCGCCAGGAAAGCGGCGCCGGCTCCCAAGAAGGCTCCCGCCAAAAAGGCGGCGGTGAAGGCTCCGGCTCGCAAGGCGGCAGCCAGGAAGAAAGCGCCGGTCAAGAAAGCGGCGCCCAAAACCGACTCCACGAGCGCGGCGCCTTCGCAAGCTCCCGAACAGACGGCGTCCACGTAGTTGAAGAGGAAGTGGGGTGAAAACTGCCCCGCCTTGCCGAGTGGTTGCGAGAGCCGAACGTGGGTGCGTTCAGAGTCCGGCCGCGCGCGAACCCGATGGTGCGCGCCGGCGGCGGACGACAAGGCCCGCACCGGTTGTGGCGGACGGGAGCTTTCCATGATCGCGCGTCGCGGACCCTGTAACCGCAAACTCGCGATCCTTCTTCTGCTCTCCGCGGCGCCGGCTTGGGACGGGTTTTGCTCCTCGAACCTATCGTCCGAGCCGCGCCATGATTTCCAGTTTTTCGCGGGATACTCGCCCGTTTCCACAACCCTGATCGGAACCGCCACGGGCCGCCGTTTCTTCCTGGCGGGATTCGGCTATAGCTACCGTTGCCGGGTTTGGCCCGGCGTATCGATCTCTTATTCCGGCGAGCTCCTGCCGGCCGCCGTGCTTTTGCAGCCGGGACAATATCTGCCGCAATATGGCGGCGGAATCCGCATCAAGACGGGGCGGGTGGCGCGCCATCAGCCCGGGCTACAAGTTTCTCCATATCTCCAACGGATTTACCAGCGCGGTCAATCCCGGCGTGGACAATAACGTCTTCTACGCCGGATTTTCCATCCTGAAATAACACCCGCAAGAACAATCGGACCACGGCGCTTGGGTGGCGCGCCGCGGCGGCCGGTGATACGCTCTCAAAGGAATGCCACCTCGCTGCGCGCTCCTGTTTGCAACCTTCGCCGGCCTGCTGTGCGCTCAACCGGTCTTCCCTGTGAAAGACTACGGCGCTACGGGAATCAAATCCGATAACGCCCGGCCCGCCCTCCAGCAGGCCATCGACGCATGCGGCAAAGCCGGCGGAGGGACGGTATACGTCGGGCCGGGGGATTACACCACGGGGCAGCTCCACCTGCGCTCCGGGGTGCGGCTGTATCTTGAAGCCGGAGCCACGTTGTTTGCCTCATTAGACGGCGCCGAGTTTGATCCGTCGCCTAAATCCGCGCTCATCTCCGGCGAAGATCTGCACGATATCGCGCTCGAAGGCCGCGGCACGCTGGACGGGCAAGCCACTTACGAATGGCATCTCAACAGCATTACCGATTTCTACATCCTCTCAAACCAGCGTTTGATGGAAGCTACCGGCAAACCGCTCATGCGCCCGTTCCCGCACGGCTTTCCCGGCGAAAAGATCTATCCGCGCATGGTGCTGCTGCTGCGTTGCACGGACGTGCGCATCACCGGGTTGAAGTTCCTGCGGTCGCGCAGTTGGACCATCAACCCGTACGCCTGCAAGCGCCTGCTCATCGATGGCGTCTATATTTACTCCAACCAGAAGGAAGCGGTGTGGGCCGACGGCATTGATCCCGACGGTTGCCAGGATGTCCGCATCGCAAACTCCACCGTGGAAACGGGCGACGACGCGCTGGTGTTCTACTCGGCCGATATCTGGGGGCCCGCGCTGCCGGTTGAAAACGTGACCGTGACCAATTGCCGCCTGTCTTCGGCTTCCAGCGCCATCAAGTTTTGCGATGCCAATTCGAACGCCATCCGCCGCGTCAGCATCGATAACGTGGTCATTACCAATTCCAACCGCGGGATCGCGTTTATGGTGTTCGATGGCGGCATTGTGGAAGACGTGGTGCTTTCCAACCTCACGATTGAGACGCGGCGCTTCGATTGGTTCTGGTGGGGCGATGGCGATCCGCTGCATTTCAATATCCGGCGGCGCAGCGAAGTGGACGGCCAGGCGCGCGCCCACGAACCGGCCGCCGGCAGGATTCGCAACGTGATCATTCAGAATGTGATTGCGCACGGCACGGGCGCTTCCGTGATCAACGGCCATCCGGCCAGTTGGCTGGAGGGCGTACGGCTGGACAATATCAAGCTTTTCGTCTCGTCCGATCCCGGCGCCCCCTACGAACATACGGCCACGGCGCTGACGGTTCGCCAGGCGCGCGGATTGCGCATGAGTAATGTCGAGATCGGTTGGGAAAGGCCTTTCGCGGCAACCTGGCGGAACGGCCTGTCCCTGGAGCAGGTGAGAGAGGCCATTCTCGACCGCGTGGAAGTGCATGCGGCTCCGGGCTCGAAATCGCGGCGCATCGTCTCGACAGATGCCGAATATGTGGTGCGGCCAGAATAATTCGCGCCGCGCCCGGCCGGGCTCGAATGAAATGGAGATTCCGCTCAATTACTCTGGAACTGTGCGACAATTCCGATCATGCAGGCTCGTACAGAAACATGCGCCGAGGCGAAGCGCACCCACCCGGCGCAGCCGTTCCTGCCTCATGGCGAGGTGCCCTACCCCACTCCCATCTTTAGCGAGCCCCTTTGCGCCTTGGAATTCCTGGCCCTGCGGCTGTCTCCCGCGTACCACGGATCGGCCATCCCACGCGGAGATGGATCGGCGGTGGTGATCATTCCCGGATTGCTCGGCATGGATCTCAACCTTTTCGAGCTCCACGCGTGGCTGCATCGCATCGGTTACCGGCCGTATTATTCCGGCATGGGCCTCGCCGCCGAGTGTCCCGACCGCCTCTCGCGGCATCTCGATGAGACGATTGACCGCGCCTACGCGCAGACGGGCCGCCGGGTGCACCTCATCGGGCACAGCCTGGGCGGCATCTTCGCGCGCTCGGCGGCGGTGCGCAGGCCCAAACGAATCGCTTCGGTCATCACCCTCGGCTCGCCTTTCCGCGGGCTGGTGCTGCACAACCTGATCCTGGAGCTCAGCAACGCCCTGCGCAGTTGGATCCGCAGCACGGGTCCGGACGTTCCGCGGGAATGTGCTTCGAGCCGTTGCGGCTGCGCTTTCGGGCGCTCCCTGGGCCAGCGGTGGCCGCGTTCCGTCCGGCAGACCGCCGTGTATACGAAGTGCGACGGGGTGGTGGATTGGCGGTACTGCCTGAGCGGGAAGCCGAACGTCGATATCGAGGTGGTGGGGACGCACCTCGGGTTGCCGTTCAACGCGACCGTCTTCCGGCACATCGCCATGCGGCTGGCGGATGACCGCAGCTACCGAGCCTCGTAAAATACGGGTTGTGGGGCAGGTTGGCAACCTGCGGCGGGTTGGCAACCCGCCTGCCGCTATGCGCCGCCGGCCGGAAGCGGGGTTAGATTGCGACATTTGCGCCGGAACCGTATTTTCACGCTGGTCCTGGCTGCCCTGGTTTTCTTTCCTCGGGCAATGCCGGCGCAGTTGACCACGGGCACGATCGAAGGGACCGTCCGCGCCGCCGATGGCCGTCCCATCGCTGGCGCGCCGATCCTGGTCGCCGGCGCGGCCGGTTTCCAAACGGTCATTCACGCCGGCTCGAACGGCGAGTTCGCCCTGACCCTGCCCTACGGCCGGTACATTTTGGCCGCGAGCGCAGTCGTTTTCATCGCACCCTTGCAAACCTTGCACATCGATCTCGTTATGGGCGCATCGGCGGCAATGGATGCGGGCCGCGGGCGTCCGTACCCGGAAGCGTTCAGCTTATGGGGAATGCTGCTGAGCCGGGAACCATCCAGTGTTACGGAACCGCTGGATTTCACCGGCCTGAGCGACAACCGGCTGGCAATCGACTCGCAGCGGGGATTCTCCTGGACCGATACGCAGTACAAGCTCCATGGCATGGACGCAACCGATTCCTACCAGCCGGGCCTTCCCGCCATTCTGCCCGATGTGGAAGCGCTCGATGCGGTGGTAGTGCGCGGCGCGTTTGCCCAGACAACCTCGCCCAGTTATGGCTCCGCGATCGATATTTTTCTTGCCGAGCCCGGCCCGTTTCTTTCCGGACCCACCGCGTGGCATGGCGCGTTTTCGGCAGCCGATACCGGCGCCGCCTTTTCTTCGACCAACCTGCCGGCTCCCGCCCGCCGGGGATTGGTGCAACAGTCCGATCAGTTTCGCTGGTTCACACGCGACCGTCTGGAGATTGCCGGACCGCTCGCCAGGTGGGCTGACATATACGCCTCCGGCAGCGGCCAATGGGCCTCGCAAACCGAGCCGCTCGCCGCCCCCGGAAGCGATCAACGCAGCCGGCTGCTGTTCGGCAACCTGCGTGGCCGCGTCCGCGCCGGCGCCCGGGATCGCTTCGATGGGCTGTACAGCGGCTCGCGCATCGATCTCTCGGATGGAGGCATACCCGCCGGCCTCGAAGCCCTGACCGGCAACCGCATGGCGCCGTCTTTCGTTCTGCCGGGCGGATTCGCCGGCCAGCCGGAAACCGACCATTTCGATTTTGTTCAGGCGGGCTGGACGCACCTTCTGCACGCGGCTTCCGCTCTGGGTGTCCTCGAGTTGCGCTACGGGTATTCGACGGCCCACGTGGATACCGGCACTTCGGTGACCGGGCAAAGCCGCATTGAGCTTTTGGACGGCTTGGTGTCAGGCGCCCCGCCGCTGGCCAACCTGGGCATTCGCCCGCGGCAGGGGATGGAAGCCGCATGGCAGCCCGCCTTCTGGCGCGTTGGGGGGATTCGCCATCAAATTTCCGCCGGTGGAGGGTGGGAAAGGTCCGAGCCGGAAAACCGCTTCAACACTCCTTCCGGCATGAACCTGATCGCGGCCGGCGGAGTCCCCGCATTTGTCGATGAGTTCAACACGCCGCTGGATTCGCGGGAACTGGTGGAATCGTTCTCCGGTTTTGTGGCGGACCGCGTGAACCTGGCGCCTTCCCTGTCACTCGATCTGGGGGCTTTGGCCGATTTCTCGCGCGGCTCGCTGCCGGCGCAATCCAGTCCCGCGGGATTCTTTGCGCCCGCACGAGCATTTGCTCCGCAGCCGGATTTGATCGTATGGAACAATCTTTCGCCGCGCGCCGGCGCCGCCTGGCAAATTCCGCATGCGCGCGGACTGGTTCTGCGAGCCGCATACTTTCGATTATTCGCGCCGCTGGCGGCCAGGTATCTGGATTTCGGAAATCCCAACAGCCTGGGCGGCAGCGCGTATCAATGGCTCGCACCCAACGCCGGCGGCCCGTTTCAACCCGGCCAGCAAGGGAATTTGCTGCTGCGCTTTGGCGGACCTTATTCTTCGATCTCTCCCACCCTGCGGCGGCCTTACTCCGATGAGTTCGATATCGGCGCACAGTTCCCCTTCGCGCCGCGCAGCATCGCCAGCCTGCATTTGTTCCGCCGCGACGACAAGGATCGTATCGCCGCCATGGATATTGGCGTGCCCGCGCAGGCGTTCACGCCCGTCTCCATTCCGGACCCCGGGCCCGACGGAATTCCAGGCACCTTCGACGACCAACGCCTGACCGTCTACGCGCAGAACCCCGCCACTCTGGGGCAGGACCGGTATTTGCTGACGAATCCCGCCGGGCTGAGCATGCTCGATACTGGTGTGCTGGCGGAAGCCGGCACGGAGTGGAAGCGGCTGACGCTGCACGCGTCCTTCCTGGCGGAGAAGTCCTACGGACCCACCAACCCAGGCAACGCCGCCTATGAAAACGACCCCGGTGTGATCGGCTCTCTCCTGCTCGACCCCAATTACGCCATAAATGCCTCCGGCAATAGCTTTGTCGACCGCGCCTACATAGGCAAAATTCAAGCCGCTTACCGGGTTCCCGCAACCTGGGGTGGAATGGAAGTTTCCAGCGTCGCGGATTACCTGGACGGGCTTCCGTTCGCGCGCGAGCTGCTCGTCACGGGCCTTCCCCAAGGGCCGTTCCTGGTGGCGGCCACCGCGCGCGGCAGCGTGGGCGGCGGCAACCGCGCTCAGTATGTGGCCAATTGGAATCTCCGGCTCAGCCGGCGGTTGCGAATTCCGGGCGGCACTTTTCTTGTGGCGGCCGATATTTTCAACGTAACCAACAGCGCGCAACGGCTCGAGGAAGACGACCTGACCGGCCCTTCCTTCAATCTGCGGTTGCCGGTTGCGATTCAGCCGCCGCGCTCCTTGCGCATGGGATTTCGCTACGAGTTTTGACGCGATTTGACGCGGCGAATCGGAGCGTCCGAAGTCTCGCAGGTTTCCGCCGCAGCGCATCGCCAGGAGTGGCGATGCGGCGCGCAGGCATGCACCACTGCGCGCGGGATGAGTGAGCCGACACGGCAAACCCGAGGGATTGCGCCGCCACGGCGCCGGTAGGCGCGTTTAACGCTGGCCGGCGCCTAATAGCCGGTCCACCGTTTCGAGGAGCGATTCCGGAGCATCGGTCTTGCTCAGGGTCTCCGCCGCCCCCACGTATTTGGCCGCCTTGAGCAAGGAACCCTGCAGGAATCCGGAAATGACCAGAACGCAAACCTCCGGCGCCGTGGCGCGGAGTTGCTTCAGGATTTCGAAACCATCCGGCTTGGGCATGCTCAAGTCCAGGACCAGCAGGTCCGGACGATCCTTGGCGGCGGTTTGCATCGCGAGCTCGCCGGAAGTCGTGCTCGTTACCGCATACCCGCCTCGCTCCAGGATCGTCGTGAACAGCTTCACAATCTGGGGGTCGTCATCTACGAGAAGAATTCTTTTTTCGGGCATTCCCAAGGTTCCTGACGCCGATTCTATTATATAAATTGGAGAAATTCACCCGATAACGCGTTTTTTCTTTCGGCTAAGAACGGCATAAATCTGGTGGGCGGTCGCGGGCTCGAACCGCGGACCTCCTGCTTGTAAGGCAGGCGCTCTAACCGGCTGAGCTAACCGCC
>Ga0181536_10004212_pt1 | contig 15346 bp, 14 predicted proteins | sample PEATcosm2014_Bin_41_FD_121105 | JGI IMG/M metagenome (GOLD analysis project Ga0181536, IMG submission 121105) | Peatland microbial communities from MTU Mesocosm Facility, Houghton, MI, USA - PEATcosm2014_Bin17_60_metaG | ecosystem: Environmental > Terrestrial > Soil > Wetlands > Peat | place... | reverse complement strand
AGCCTGGAAGCGGTGGGCCGCGAGATTTTCGATACCGTGCTGCGCGTAGCCTCGGGTGAACGGACGTGCGCGGAACGGTTAGGGCACAAAGAGTTTGTGCCGTGGCGGATTGGACCGGTGCTGTAGAGGGGGAGACGGAGGAATACTTCGAAGGTCCACGGTTAGAAATCAGCATCAGGGCCGAGGCCTGTCCGAGCCGAGGATTGTGAAACACCGCGGTGCGGATCGTTAATACTTGACTTATGCCAGTCGTCTCCATTACGCGCCTTCGCGTTCGGTCGTGGCTCTATTTCCCCGCGTTCTTTTTTCAGACGCTGCGAATTGCCCGCCAAGCTGTGAGGGCCGACGGCATCCTCGCGGTTAAACTTCTCAAGGATCGCGGAAACACGTTCTGGACCGGCACGAGTTGGTCGTCTGAGGAATCGGTGAAGGCATTCATGCATGCGAAACCACACGGGCCTACGATGCGAAAGCTGCTTCACTGGTGTGACGAAGCCGCTCTGGTTCGCTGGACGCAGGATGGAGCGGAACTTCCTTCCTGGGAGGAGGCGCACAGGCGAATGCAGCAGCTTGGGGAACACGCGTCACTCAGGCCAGGGCGATAGTTCTAATTCAACGTACGCGACGCGGCCGGAATCCAAAGACCTTCGTCCTGAGGAAGAAGCAGGATCGATGTGCTGCCGCAGTTCTCGACTGTGCCGCGCAATCCGGCGGGGTTCGGCTTGAAGACGATGTGGATGGGCGGCCCACCTTCGGCAAGCGTCACCTCTTTGCCCAGGACATCCTGCTCCCCGACCAGGACAGAGTCGAGATAGTGATCTGGAATCGTCGCATCCACGTTGATCGTGTAACGGCCGGGATAGACGGTGGGAAATTGCACTCTGCCGCCAGAATCGGCTCTGGAGAATGCAGCCTCGGTCCGCGGTGCATCTGTAGGGTACAGCTCGATGGCTGGCGATTCGCCCAATCCGCGAGGTTCCACAAATGCTTGAAGGGCGAAGGGTGCGGCCAAACGAACCGTGACGTCATCCAGGTCAAGGCGGCTGAGCGGGGCGGGCGCGGTACCACGCAGCTTTATGCCCGAACGATCCGCTTCGGCGATCACGCGCCAGTCGCCGTAAGGAACGTCTGAGAGCTCGAAGGCCCCTTCGTGCGCCTGCACTTGTCTCTCAGGCATGTCCAGGGCTTCGGAGGCGATAACGCTCACTGTGGCGTTCGCCGGCTTACCGCCGTCATCCAAGACCATGCCGCGGATGGCGTAAACGGGCACGGCCAGGAGGCGGATGTCAGCGGCCAGGTGCGTTCCTCCGCGCAAAACCAGTCTGGCTGCCTGGCCACGGTTGGAGACGGCGGGATAGTAGGTGCGCACCCAGGCGCGGTGTTCCCCATCGTGCGCCTTGGGCGGCAGTGGAAAACCCCGAGCAGGCTGGCCCGGTGCACCCACGAGCACTCTCGGATTCGGTTGCGCCATGGCGAGATACGTGCCCGGCGGCATCACATCCATGCTGTAGTGGCCGTCACTATCCGTAGCCGTCGCCCAGACTGTCCAGCCCCTGGTCGACCACTTAGTTCCGGTGCCACGGACAGCCTGCGTGATCTCTACGCGAACCCCGGCAACAGGCTGACCTTCATCATCGAGAACGCGGCCCGAGATGGAGGAGTGGGGGACCAATTCGATTTCGACGTGAGCGGTGGTCACGCCAGAATCGAGGCGAACCTTCGCTTCGGACTCAAAGAAGCCAGTGGCCGCGAACGATAAGGTATGACTGCCCAGCGTCAGACCCGTGAAGCGGAATGCGCCAGAGGGGTCAGTTGTGGCACGCTGGGACGCGATCGTGACAGCGGCGCCAGCTATGCCGGTGTGGTCCGTGCTGTTGGTGACCCGGCCTTCGATCGAGCCGGTGTCTTGCGCGATGGCAGCCGGCAGCAGAGCTGCGGCAATCAGACTGGCTAGTCTGATAAGCATCGCGCATAGCATAGCAGCCGGTCGCGCCGAAGAGAAGCGGTCGCACGTCACTTTGGCCGCGCCTCACTCGCGACGAACCTCCCGTTTTCCTCCGCTACAATAGGGAGAATGTTTCGAGCCATCGCGTTAACAATTCTGACGACTTTAGTGCTCTGGTCAGCCGATACGGCGCCGGTGAAGAAATCCGCCTTCGACAAAGCCACGCTCGAGGCTTACGTGCGGCACGTGTTCGTGTGGAACGCGCAGGTGAAGGTCGAGATTGGCGATCCCACGCCGTCGCCCATGCCGGGATTCTCCGAGGTGAAAGTACACGCCTCACAGGGCGCCGCCACCGCGGATGAGACGCTCTACGTCTCCAAGGACGGGCAGAAGATTGTGCGCGGCAGCATCTTCGACGTGACGCAAAACCCGTTCAAGCCCGAACTCGACAAGCTGCACACGGATTTGTCGCCGAGCATGGGAACGCCGGGCGCGCCCGTGGTGATTGTCGAGTTCAGCGACTTCGAATGCCCGTATTGCAAGGACGAAGCAAAAGCGCTGCGCGCGAACCTGCTGGCCACTTACCCGAAAGAGGTGCGCCTCTATTTCAAAGATATGCCGCTGAGCCTGATTCATCCCTGGGCCAGGCAGGCCGCGATTGCCGGGCGCTGCATCTTCAAGCAAAATCCCGCGGCGTTCTGGGATTATCACGATTGGATCTACGAAGCGCAGGCCGACGTGACCGCGGATAACTTGAAGTCCAAGATTATGGAATTCGTGAAGGGGCGGGAAATTGACCCGCTGCAACTCGAGCATTGCATGGACAGTAAAGCCACCGATCCGGAGATCGAGAAATCGATTGCCGAAGCCAAGGCGGTCGGCGTGACCGGCACGCCCACGCTGTTTGTGAACGGCCGCCTGTTGACGGGCCAGGCAGCCACGTGGGCAAGCCTGCGCCAGATTATCGACTACGAGATCGAATATCAAAAAACCGCCAAGAACGCCGGGGAAGATTGCGGCTGCGAAGTGAAGCTAAGCACGCCGGGGCTCAAGTAGGAAACCCGGATGCGTCGATTCCAACGCCTGTTCCCTGCCCTTGCCGCCTGTGTGGTGCTGGCGCTCTATGCCGCGCCGCCAACGACCACTGCGCCGCCGTCGATTGATCCCGAGCGCGTGCTGAATCACATCAAATACCTCGCGTCGCCGGAGATGCGCGGGCGCGAGACGGGGTCGCCGGAACTGGAGAAAGCGGCGGACTACATTGCGCACGAATTCAAAACGATTGGCCTCGCGCCTGTCGATGGGAAGAGCTATTTTCAGGCGTTCCCGGTGACGACGAACGCCAAGCTGGGCCGGGACAATCGCTTCGAATACACCGAAGGCGCGAAAACGATCCGCCTGAAAAATGGCGAGGACTTCGTGCCCTTCAACTTCTCCTCCCGCGGCAAAGTGGCGGCGCGCGTGGTGTTCGTGGGCTACGGGATCACGGCCCCGGAATACAACTACGACGACTATCAGGGCCTGGACGTCAAGGGCAAGCTGGTCGTGATCCTGCGCCACGAGCCACAGGAGTTTGACGAGCACAGCGTGTTTGACGGCAAGGTTTACACCGAGCACTCGCAGTTCTCGAGCAAGGCCACTAACGCCAAGATGCACGGCGCGAGCGGCGTGATTCTGGTGAACGATACGTTTAATCATCACGGCGAGTCCGACGACTTGGAGAAGTTCGGCCGCACCGTTGGGCCCGGCGATGCGGGAATTCCGTTCGTGCAGGTCAAGGAGGAAGTGGCGGCGCGCTGGCTCTCGGACGCCGGAAAGAACCTGGATGAGATCGGCGCGGCGATTGATAAGGACCTGAAGCCGCAGTCATTCGCTCTGCCGGATTCGATCGAAGTGCGCGAGGACGTGGACGTGGAGCGCGTCGTGAAGACGGTGCACAACGTGGCCGGTTATCTGCCCGGAGAGACCAACGAGTACACCATCATTGGCGCTCACTACGATCATCTCGGCCTGGGCGAGCAGTTTTCCATGGCGCCCTCGCTCGCGGGCACAGTGCATCCGGGCGCGGACGATAACGCATCGGGGACGGCGGGCGTGATCGAGCTGGCACGCTGGTTTGCCGGGCAGCCGAAACAGAAGCGCGGCATTTTGTTCCTGACGTTCGCGGGCGAGGAGCTCGGCCTGCTGGGATCGAGCTATTACGTGAACCATCCGGATCTGCCGCTCGACCGTGCAGTGGCGATGATCAATCTCGACATGATCGGGCGCGTGCGCGAGGGCAAGGTGTACATTGGCGGCGTCGCGACCGGCACGAACCTGCGGGCCGCGCTCGAGCCGCTCCTGGCCCGCTACCCGTTGCACATCGATTTTTCGGATACCACGGGGTACGGATCGAGCGATCACACCTCGTTCACGACCAAGCAGGTGCCGGTTCTGTTTTTCTTTTCGGGATTGCACGCCGATTATCACAAGCCGAGCGACACCTGGGACAAAATCGACGCGCCCAATGAGGCAAAATTGCTGGACCTGATCGCCGAGGTAGCCACCGAGCTCTGTGCCGAAGCCGAGCGGCCGCAGTTCGTACGCGTCAAGGAGCCGGAGAACCCGCATGCGGGAGCCATGGCGGGCGCAGCCGGGTCGGGATATGGCCCGGAATTCGGCAGTGTGCCGGATTTCACCGAAATTCCGAATGGAGTTCGCTTCGCCGATATTCGGGCGGGCACGCCGGCAGCGCAAGCCGGCCTCAAGGCAGGCGATATACTGGTAGAGTTTGATGGAAAGGCGATTGGCAATCTTTACGATTTCACCTACGCCCTGCGTAGCAAGAAACCGGGCGACATGGTGACGGTAAAGGTCCTGCGCGGAACCGAAACAGTGACCGCCTCGGTGTTGCTGCGCGAAAGGAAGTAAACTATTTCCCCGATGTTGCCGATTCTGTGTTTGAGGCTCGATGCCTGAACCATTGAAACTTGGGTCTATCGCGTTGGGTAGCCGCGTCTGGGAGTTGCCCCCCCTTATTCTGCATCCGTTCAGCAATCAGCGGGGTCCCGGCCAGTTGCTGGAGGGATCGAAAGCCGCGTTGATGCTGGCAGGCCTATTGCCGGGCGAGGGCGAGGATCGCGATGAGCTGCGCCGGAAGCTGCTGCTCAGCCGGTACTCGGAAGTGCGCATGCTCTACTTCGTGGGCAAGGACTTGCTGCGGTGGGTGGACCAATGCGTGGAACTGGTTGCCCGCGCCGAGGAATTGGGCGGTCTGGGTATCCGGGAACAGAGCTTTGCGGCGCTGCTAGTCTACCACCCGCCAGAGGGTGTGATCCAGAAACTGCGCCAGTGGGGCGTAGCCAGCCCGGAATCCGTGTTCTCGCGCGCGCTGGGTATTGCGACACTGTTCCGCGATGTTCCTCCAGTGGAACTATTGACGGAAAACTTTCTGCTGCACTACCATTCTTTTGCCGACCATATTTTCGTTTGCGCCCAGAATCTGGCGCCATTCGCGGAAATCTCGGCGGCGAATTTCCGGTTCGAGCTCTACGCGTCAGGCGAGTATTTGAAGATGCTTGAAAAGGAATGGGGGGAGTAGAAGCAGCTTTCTCCACCAAGCTCCTCGCCGAGCCGAACCCCCGCCCTCTCTTTCCCCCTCCGCTATAATTCACTTTATGGACTTCCCCCGTCTGTTGCTGGTGCGCCAGAATTTCCCCGATCGCAGTCTGCGTGATGTCGGCCGTGCGGTCGGCGAGGAGCTGGCAGCGTCTCCCTTCAGCGCGCGCTTGAAGCCCGGTGCGAGCGTGGCCATCGGCATCGGCAGCCGCGGCATCAGCAACATTGCGACCATCGTCCGGTCCGTCGTGGATTTCTGGAAATCCCGAGGCGCGCGGCCGTTCCTGTTCCCCGCCATGGGAAGCCACGGTGCGGCGACCGCCGAAGGCCAAGCCGACGTGCTGGCGCATTACGGAATCATTGCCGAGACCATGGGATGCCCGGTCAAGAGCTCACTCGACGTGGTTTCACTCGGCCGCACGCCCGAGGGCATCGAAGCCTTCATGGACCGCAACGCCTTCGAAAGCGGCGGCGTCATGCTGGTGGGCCGCGTCAAGTGGCACACGGATTTCGCCGGGGCCATCGAAAGCGGCCTGTTCAAAATGATGGCCATCGGACTCGGGAAATTCGCGGGCGCCCAGCACTATCACACCTACGCCTACAAGCTGGGGCTCGAGCGCGTGATCCGCACGATCGGCCGCCAGGTGCTGGCGTCGGGAAAGATCCTCGGCGGTCTCGCGATTCTCGAGGATGCCAACCACGAGACCGCGCAGGTAACGGCGGTCCCGGTGGAGCATATGGAACAGCGCGAAGAGGAGTTGCTGCGCCTCGCGAAATCCTGGATGGGCCGCATCCCCACCGATCTCGATGTGCTGATTCTCGATGAGATCGGAAAGAACATCAGCGGCGCCGGCATGGACACCAAGGTGGTGAACCGCAGCGTGCACGGCGAATACAATCCCTGGCCGGGGCCACGTTTCCAACGGATTTTCGTGCGCGGGCTGAGCGATCTGAGCTACGGCAATGGCGTGGGCTTGGGAATGGCGGATGTGGTTTCAGACCGCTTATTGGAAAAGATCGACTGGAATCCGACGCGCATCAATTCGCTGACCGCATCCACGCCCGCGGCCATTCGCACGCCGGTGCATTTTGCAACGGATCGCGAATGCCTGGAGCGGATCGCGCCGACTGTGGGCAGACAGAATCTATCCGACGTGACGTACGGCTGGCTGCGGAATTCACTCGAATTGGGAATGATGGCGATGAGCGAGAATCTACGCGGGGAGATCGAGAAGAATCCGGCTCTGGAAGTCCTGGGCGAGGCCCGTCCGATGGAGTTCGACGCCCAGGGCAACCTGGTGGACCTGCTGGTGCCGGCCGGCGAGGTGCTCGCCCATTAGTTCGCCGCCACCGAAAGAACCGACCCGACTTTCGAAAGCACCGCGCTGATGCTTGGGGGTCGCACTCGGCAGCACAGCCGCCGAAGCTACCGCCACAAAGCCGCCATCAGAGCGTACTCCATCATGTCCTGGCCGCGCAGGTCACGATAAATGCGGACTAGCCATTTGCTCATGCGTCTCATGCTGCCTCCTCTGGTTGCTCCCCAAAAAGCGACACGAGTGGGTTTGCGCCTCGGGCGCGCCCCCACCCATGTAACTTGGTCCGCTCTCTAGCTGGCGGCGGCGCCGGCCATCACAGAGCTGATTTTGGAGAAAACCGTGCTGATGCTGCTGGAGACCGCGGGCATGAGCGCGCCGGCGGCGACGGCGACGAACCCGGCCATCAGCGCATACTCGATCAGGTCCTGCCCGTGTTTGTCTCTCCAGATTTTCAGAGCGATGACTGCTTTCGTTAGTTTCTTCATGGGCTTGCCTCTTTTCTTTCCTCTTCCGTTTGCACGGATGTGATTGTCTGATACGAGGCTAACCGGCCTCGGCCTTTGGCGAAATTCGATGGATCACTTAGATTGCCCGCGCATTCGCCTGAGAGAGTCCGGTAGACACGGTATCTGGCATCGCGGGATTCGTAGACCACCCGGAACTCGCCCGGGTAGCCTTGGACGAGCTCCCGCGTCAATTGATCGAGAGGAGCGCTCTCGCGAAACGCGAGGTTGGGAGTTCCAATCAGATACCCGGCGTGAGATTCGCCGATCGCGCGCCGCATCTCGGCCGGCGAGCCTAGGGGCCATTCGTCCCGCCGTGGGTCGTAATGCAGCCGGTAGGGGTCCTGCTGGAACCCGCGCACGCTTTTGCGTCCCGTGTAGAGGTAGAGCGCCGGATCGAGATTCCCCATGAGCACGGCATCGCCGGCTGTATTCCCGTTGAGCCAGGCCACCAGACGCGTTATTTCGCGCCAGTCGTCCTGCGCGGTGTTCGGCTCCGGCACCGCGCCCGTCTCGCGCACCACGCTGGTCATATCGGCCAAGGTCCGCGCCGCCGGTATGGTAAACAAAAGCGCGGCCATCACAAGCGCCGCCTGGGCTCCGCGGGCATTCCGGACGAGCTTGCGGCAGGCGAATTCCGCCCCTTCATAGCCATAGAGCAGCAGCAGAGGGAGAAGCGGCGCGAGGAAACGCTTGGGCGGCCACGCCCACGACAGGATCACGCCGACATAGACGACCGTCAGGATCTCCGTTGCGCAAGGCCGCCGCCTGAGCCGCCGCCAGAAGCCAGCCGTCACGAGACCTCCGGCCAGGACCGCCAATGCGGCTCCCCAACCGCTGGGCGGCACACCCATCAGCAAGGCCGGCGAGGTCCACACACCCAGAAGATTCCCGCCCAGAATCCTCGCTTTTTGACCCAGCGTGAAATGAAACAGGATGTCCCAATGGCCGTAGTTCGCGGCCGCATAGTAGGCTTCGGTGGGAACGGCGGAGCGCGCCTGGCTCATCTGCCATGCAATCCAGGGAGCCGAAATCGCGCCGGCAATCAAGAGAAATACGATCGCGCGCCGCCGCCCCGCCCACAGCAGAATTACCAGAGCGCCACTGGCGACGCCCGCCACGCCCACTGTGCGTGTTAGAAACGCCGCGCTAGCCAAAATCGCCGCGCCGGCAATCTTCCACCACCCGCACCGGCCCTGCTCGATGCGCCCTAGCACGAGCAAGGTTCCCGCCGTCAGGGCCGCAAAGAGCGTCTCCGAAAGCAGTGCCGTTCCCAGGAACAGCACCCAGGGCGAAATCGCCAGCAACGCCGCGAGCACCATCGCCACCCGCACGCTTCCTGTCTTTGCCCGCAGCAGCCGATACCCCACGGCACACCACGCGACGGCGCCAGCGAACGGCACCAGCTTCAGCCAGACGATGTTCCCGGGAAACCGCGGGCATGCCTTCCAAACAACGGCCAGCAGCGCCGGAAACAGAATCGGATACTTGGTCTGGGGAATCTCGCCGGGCAAGCTCACAATGCGATAGCCTCGCCCGGTGGCCAGCGCCTTGGCGGTCACCGCGTAGACTCCGTCGTCGTGGAAAAGACCCACCGCGGGCGCCGCGAGCGCCGTGCCATACACCCACGCGAGGAGCGCCAGAGCGGCCGCCGCTACCGCCTTACGCCAGCCGGACATGCTGGAATTGCGGCGTCAGAGCAAACGGCGTTCGCACGCTGGCAATCGTCTCTCCGCGCTGTTCAATCTGCCGTTCCCCCACCCCGGCGAGCTGCAAATACTCGATCTTGTCCGGATTAATCCCCATGACGCGGCACGCCGTCGCATCCACCGCCGCCAGATCGGGACCCATCACCACGACACCGCACCCGCGCGGCCGGCCCTGCACGGGCCCGTTGCCCTCCATGCCCACGATGCCGTCGACAATCGCGAAACTGCGCGGAAACAGGCGGTACAACCCCGCCGCTGAACGGGCAATGCCAACCTGGTGCAGATAGTTCTTGGGCCAGCCGTAGAGCGCACCCGGCACCACGCCGAACAGGTTTTTCATGGAGAGCGTAACTCCCGCCCAATGATGCGTCTTCATCCGCGCCACCGATACCACCAGGTCCGCCGCCAGCGCCGTTCGCGCCAGATAAATCTCCCGCTCTCCCGCGAACGGGCCCACGCGCTCCACATCGTCGCGATTCAAATCCGTGAACCGCGCGTCGAAGCCGGGGATCGCTGTCCGGTATCCCGCCTCTTCCGCCAGGAACCAGGCATCGCGGCGATGCCCAGGCCCTTCCCCGACCCGTACCTCGGCCGCTCCCAGCCTCTCGAATAACGCGACTGCCGCCGCGAGCACTTCCGCCTGCGTGTGGATCACCCCACCCCGCTCGCACTCGACCAAATTCGGCTTCAGTAACACCCGCTTACCGCGCGCATCGAGCCCGCACGCCTCAGCGCCGCGCCGCAGACGGTCCAGCAAATCCTCTTGATAAGAGGCCGCGCGCAGGATCGCCACCGGCGCTTTGCCACGCACTCCCGGCGGTGCGCCTTGCCGCTTGCAGCCGATCGCTCCCACGGCCGCCGCCGCGATCCCGGCTTGCAGCATCTTCCGGCGCGTCACGCAGCCGCCATGAGTCTGTTCCACGAAATGCTCTCCACCGCGTCCACCAAAATGTCACCGCGATCCGGCGGCTCAGCCGTCCCCCACGCCGGCCGCACGCCGCGATATTGCAACAGACACGCACCCAGCCACGCGCGCGCCAGCGGGCTCGCCGACTCGCGCCCCAGCCGCTCCACGTGATCGAGCGCCTCTCCCCACCGGATGGACGCATCTCCGTCGAGCGCCATCAACGCCAGCGCCGTCGTCTCGGGTTGCGAAGGCAAATCCGCGCCCAGCACCCGCCGGTTGCCGTAGTTCCACCCACCGTCATGGCAACGGCGATCGAGCAGCATGCGCTTCCCCATGCCGATCCGTTCCTCGATACCAACCGTCCCCACGCACCCCTTCACACGGCCCAGCGCCATCAAAGCGTGCGCCGTCGGCTCCACCCACGAAGACGTTCCCGTTTGCCAGGGCCATCCGCTCAGCGTCGCGTCAAACTCGACCGTCCGCGGGCTCAGCCACTGGGCCAGACGCGCGACCGCCCGCGTCTCTGCACCCCGCGACGCCAACAGCCACCGGGTCCCCCGCTCCAGCGCCGCATCATGGATTCCCATGGCGCCGTAGAGCGTCACCACCAGCGACGTTGCCCAGTGCGGCTCCGCTACGCGGCCGCAAGCTCTCCATCCACCCGCGCCCGCCTCCCAACTGCCGACCAGCCGCCAGCCCTTTTCAAACGCAGCCCGTGCTTCCTCGCGGAGCGCCAGCAACGCATATACCGTCGGCTCCAGCCACGATTCCTTCCCCGGAAAATATCCCCAGCCGCCATCGGCATTCTGGGCCGCTTCGATCCGCGCGAGACGCGATGGGACACACGTCGACATCCATGGCCAGTTTAGGGAACCGGCACGGCCGAGTCGATCCGACGAACCATCGAGAAGCGCCGAGGTGTTTGCCTTAGACGCCCGCGTCAGGCGCCGCTGGTGGGTCGCTAGGATTGGTAGCTGCCTCCTCGGCCGGTTCTTGCCGTTCCACCGCCGTTTCGGCCGCCGCCATGCCGGCGGCTTGCCTCTGGAGTTTGCGGATCCGGATCAGGGCCTTCAGCGCCTGACTGCGCGCGTGCTGGCCGCTGTCTTTCAGCATCGCTTCGAGCACCGGCACGTATTCCGAGCGGCCGGTGCGCCCCATGGCGAACGCCGCCGCGGCCCGCGCCATGGGCTCTTCCGAGGCCGCCATCTTCTTCAAAGTTGCCGGTACATCGCGGGCGCCCGCCTGGTCCAGACCAATCAGCGCGTTCGCCGCGATGCGGTGGTGACGGTCTCGCGCCGCTTCCTTCAACACCGCCTGCGCCGCCTCCGACCGCTCGCCCCACAGGCTTTCCACCGCGTTGGCCCGGACGCGCGGATCCGTCTCCGCAAGCCGGCTCCGCACCCACTCCGCATTGCGGCTGGTGCGGCCATACAGCGTGGCCGCCTTCGACCGCACCTGCGGGTCCGGACTCCGCAGCAAGCTCACTAGCGGGAACAGAATGTGCCGCCGCGCCGGCATTTCGTTGACCAGCGCCAGCACGCGCTTCGCCCGTACGATGTCCACCTCGCGCACCGCGCCCCCATCCGTAGGAAATCCCAGGTGCAGCAGCTTGATATCCAACATGGGATCGAATTCCGACCAGCGCTTGGCGAAAGCGATCGCGGCGTTCAGCGGGAGCAGCGCCGGATCGATTAGGCTGCCCGCCAGCACCGGGTTCCCCCACAGCGTCTCCATGAGGTACACAGCCCCTGGACCCTTGGCCCCCGCCTTCAAAATACGGCAGGCCGAGCACAAGAATGCCGGCGCATCTTTTTCCAGGCGCCGCCGCATATCGCGTTTGAACAGCGCCGAGTTAGCCTGAAAGTCGTCCACCAAGCCCTGTAAGAAAAAATCCTCTTCCTCCCCGGCCGCCGGTATATGGACCGCGGCGACAAACTCTTTCACCAGTTCTGTGACCGGCACTTCCATAGGCTGCGGGTGTCCCTATGGCTTATCGGCAAGCCGGCAGAAATGTTGAACCCGGACTCCGCGCCGCTCCCTCCTGCCATCGCCCACGGGCTTCTGCTACCATCCAAATTTCCGCCTCCATTATGAGTAACCCCGCTTCTCCGGCCACCCTTCTCGATTTGCTGAACGCCGCTCCCGGCGCCAACATCGCCCTCGTCGCGCCCGATACCGGCACCCGCATCTCCTACGGCTCCCTCCGCCGCCAGGTTCTCGCCGCCGCCCGTGCCTTTGCGCACGCCGGCGTCGAATCCGCCGAGCGCATCGCCATCGCCCTCCCCAACGGGCCCGCCGTGATCGTCTCCTTTCTCGCCGCCTCCATCGCCGGAACCGCCGCGCCGCTGAACCCTGCCTACCGCTACGACGAGTTCTCCTTCTACCTCGATGACACCAGCGCCCGTCTCCTCATCGCTCCATCCGAAGGCGCCGACGAAGCCCGCCGCGCCGCCGCCGAGCGCGGCATTCCAATCCTCACCGCCGAAACGAATGCGGCTGGCGAAGTGAGTTTTCCCGCCGCGCCCGCAAGCCCCATCCGCACGCCCGCACCCGAGGACGTCGCCCTCATCCTCCACACCAGCGGCTCCACCGGCCGCCCCAAACGCGTTCCGCTCAAGCACATCAACCTGGCTCTTTCCGCGGGCAATATCGTCAATACCTACCAGCTCTCACCGAACGACGTCTCGCTCTGCTTGATGCCGCTCTTCCACGTGCACGGCCTGGTCGCCTCCACGCTCTCCACGCTCCTCTCTGGAGGCACGGTGGTCGTTCCCGCGCGCTTCAATCCCCTCTCGTTCTGGCGCACGGTTCGCGAGGAGCACGTCACCTGGTACTCGGCCGTGCCCACGATTCATCAGCTCATCCTGGCCCGCGCTGCTTCGGGTGGAAAGCCGGCTGGCGCGGAATCGCTGCGTTTCATCCGCTCCTGTAGCGCGCCCTTGCCCGTCGAGATCGCGGAGAAACTCGAAGCCCTGGCCGGCGTGCCCGTCCTTGAAGCCTACGGCATGACCGAAGCCTCGCACCAGATGGCCTCCAATCCGCTCCCGCCCAAAGCCCGCAAATTCGGCACGGTCGGTGTTGCTACCGGCATTCAAATCGCCACCATGACGGACAGCGGCGATCTCCTGCCCCCCGGCGGTAAAGGCGAGGTCGTCCTACAAGGTCCCAGCGTCATCGAGGCCTACGAAAACAATCCCGAGGCCAACGCGAAATCCTTCGTCCACGGCTGGTTTCGCACCGGCGACGAAGGCATTCTCGATGACGAAGGCTACCTTCGGCTCACGGGCCGCATTAAAGAACTGATCAATCGCGGCGGCGAAAAAATTGCGCCCCGTGAAATCGATGAAGTCCTGCTCACGCACCCCGCCGTCTCCGAAGCCGTCTGCTTCGGCATTCCGCACCCCACCTGGGGCGAAGAGGTCGCAGCCGCCGTGGTACTGCGCGAGCCTGCCACCGAAGCCGAGCTGATGGCGTACTGCCGCGCGCGATTAGCCGAGTTTAAGTGCCCGAAAAAACTCTTCCTTGTGCAGTCCATCCCACGCACTGCGACCGGCAAAGTGCAGCGCCTGAATGTGGCGGCAGAATTGACCGGGGCCCGCGGATGAAGTTCGCCGTAGCCGGAGCCGGCGCCATCGGAGCCTACCTGGGGGCGAAAATGGCGCACGCCGGTTACGACGTCACACTTTTCGCGCGTGGTGCGCATTGCCGCGCCATGCAGGAACATGGCGTGCGCGTCCTGAGTCCCGATGGCGATTTCGAAGCCCACCCGCGCGTCGTGAATTCGCTCGCCGCCGGCGGGCCCGTGGACGTCGTCTTCCTCGCCGTCAAAGCACACAGCCTGCCCGCGCTCGCCCCGCAGTTGCCTCCGTTGTTCGGCCCGGAAACCGCCGTCGTCAGTATGCAGAACGGCATTCCCTGGTGGTACTTCACCGGCGCCGAACGCCTGGAAAAAATCGACCCCGGTGGCGTCATCTCCGCTGCTGTCGAAGCCCGCCGCGTCATCGGCTCCATCGTTTATTTATCCACCGAAATCGCCGAGGCCGGCGTCATTCGTCACAACGAGAGCACGCGCATCACCCTTGGCGAGCCCGATGGCGCGCGTTCCGAGCGTTGCCGCGTCATTTCCGAAGCGCTCGTCCGCTCCGGACTCCGCGCGCCCATTACCACCCACATCCGCCAGGAAATCTGGGTGAAGCTCCTGGGCAATATCGCCTTCAATCCCATCAGCGCCTTGACCGGCGCCACACTCGTCGCGATCGCCCGCGACCCTGACACTTCCCAACTCGTGCGCGCCATCATGGCGGAAACCGAGGCGCTGGCCCGTAAGCTCGGCATCGAAATGCCCATCACCATCGACCAGCGCATCGCCGGAGCGGAAAAAGTCGGTGAACATAAAACCTCGATGCTGCAAGACCTCGAAGCCGGCCGCCCGCTGGAGTTAGACGCCATCGCCGGCGCGGCTTTGGAACTCGGCGACCGCCTCGGCGTCCCCATGCCGTCGACGCGCGCGGTCTACGCCTGCACCAAGCTGCTCGAGAAACAACGAGGAGCGAAATTAGGGTAGAATCGTGATGGAAAAATATAATGAGTTCCAAAATTCTATTGCTCACCGGTGCACTAGCTTTGGCGGCCGTCACTTCGGTATTGGCGAGTCCCATGAACGAGCCCCCTCCGCCCGGTGCCATCCTGGACCTGAACGGGGCACCGATACCGGGCGGTGGCAATGGAGGCACGTTCGCGGAGTACAGCGTCGATTTTACCGCCGGCTCGACCGAAACCAACATTATGTTCGCGTTCCGTGATGACCCGGGGTTCATCTTATTCGAAGATGCGTCGGTGATGGACCTGACCACGGCAAGCCCCAACCTTTTGGTCAATGGTAATTTCTCGGGCGGTACCTATACCGACGACCAGAACGCTTCCACACCGGTCGGCTGGACCTATTCCAATGCGTTTGACACCTCCTCTGGAGGGATAACTACTAGCTGCGGCTCGGCCGGCTGCTGGGACGACGGTGCGGTGCAGGCCTATGATTCTATCAGCCAGACCATCGCTACTAAAATTGGGCAGAGCTACCAGATCACCTTTTTCGTGGCAGAGCATGGGTGCAGTACGTGCTCCTTTTCCCGCCTCAGCACGAACGGCGACGTAACCGACGCCGGTGGAAACGGAATTGATGTTCTCGCTTACACTCAGGCAGAGGGGCTTGCCCCGGTTCCCGAGCCGTCCACCCTCTGGTTGCTGGGAACGGCGGCCGCTCTGGCTGCGATTAAGCTACGCAAGAAAGTTTTGTAACTCGCACCAGTAACGATTCCGATGCTGCGGGGTCGCGAAGTCGGCCGCCCGCTGGAGTTAGTTGCCGTGGT
>Ga0181536_10004211_pt1 | contig 15348 bp, 16 predicted proteins | sample PEATcosm2014_Bin_41_FD_121105 | JGI IMG/M metagenome (GOLD analysis project Ga0181536, IMG submission 121105) | Peatland microbial communities from MTU Mesocosm Facility, Houghton, MI, USA - PEATcosm2014_Bin17_60_metaG | ecosystem: Environmental > Terrestrial > Soil > Wetlands > Peat | place... | reverse complement strand
GCGGCCTCCGTCTGTTCACCGATGCCGACCTGAGCACCCCCATCACCGAGCTCGCCAAGCTCCGACCCCTGATCGATGGCAGGACCGCCGTCGCCATCGGGTCGCGGGCCCTGGCCTCCTCGCGGGTCGAGGTGCACCAACCCCTGGGCCGGGAGGTGATGGGACGCACCTACAACCGGATGCTGCAGCTCCTCGTCCTGCCCGGGCTGCACGACACCCAGTGCGGTTTCAAGCTGTTCACGGCGGAGGCGGCGGTCGCCTGCTTCACCCCCCTGCGCACACCCGGGTTCGGCTTCGACGCCGAGGTGCTGCTCCGGGCCCGGCGCCTCGGCTTCGGGATCGCCGAGGTGGGGGTGGTATGGCGCCACGCCGAGAACTCGCGGGTGAGCCCGCTGCGGGACTCGGTGGGGACCCTGGTTGATCTGATCCGGCTGCGCCTGCGCCGCGACTGACGGATCGCGTTCCCGCGGCGGACCGTGTCCCGCCCGGAGGGGATCCGGTGGCCAGCTCGACCCCCGACGCGGTGTCGGGGGAACTGCTAGCCTTCGCATGCTGTGCTCATGGCGTCTGACGGGATTAGGGTGGGGGCTTCTGGCTCGTCACCGCTGGGGGAGCTCTCGCGCGTCCTGGAGGATCGCGCCCAGGAGCTGGAGGCGGTCCTCGCCACCCTCGACGAGGCGATCGCGGAGACCGCGGCGGAGCGGACCCGAGTGCGCCACGCGCTGGCCCAGGCGGAGGAGGTCCGCGGCCAGATCATGGAGCACCGCCGGCTGGTCCAGGAGGAGACCCTGGCCGGCGCCCTGCGGCGGAGCGGCGAGCTCTACGCGCGCCTCCGCCACCTGGACTCCCGCCTGGAGGGTCTGGAGGAGCGCCGCACCGGCCTGCTCTCGGAGCGTGAGCAGCTCGCTCACTTCCGTTCCCTGGCGACCCAGCTGGAGGCCGACCAGAGGGTGCGCTCAGTGACCTCCGACGACCCCGGCGTCGTCTGCCGCCGCGCCGAGCGCCAGCTCCATCGCCTGGTCACCCAGGACCACGAGGCGGTCACCGACCTCCTCCTCGCCGGCCCGCTCGAGGACCTCGCCGACGTCGTGCTCGCGGTCGAGCTGATCGGGCGCCGGGTCGGTAGGGCCCCCGCGCTCACCGTCACCTCCGAGGTGACCGAGTGCAAGGAGGCGACGCGGCGTGCCCTCTCGCGGATGCACCGCCTGCTCTTCCAGATCAGCCCGCGGGGCCTCGAGGAGGACGGCCTGGTCACCGCGGTGCGGCGCGTCGCCGCCGACCTCACCGGCGTCGTGACCGTCCGCGTGCAGGTGGTCGGCGAGGAGCGGCGCCTGCTCCGCGCGATCGGCCTGGCCGCCTTCCGGGTGATCGTCGAGGCGATCGACAACGCCTGCCGGCACGGCCGGTCGCAGGAGGTCGAGGTGGTCCTCGCCTTCCTTCCCGGGCGCCTCCAGCTGGTCGTCGCGGACCGCGGGGAGGGCTTCGACGTCGGTGCCACCGAGGCGCGGCTCGGACGCACCCGCTCGCTGGGGCTGATCAGCATGCGCGAGCGGGCGGAGAACGCCGGCGGCACCCTCGAGATCCGCAGCGCGCTGGGAGCCGGCACCGAGGTCAGGGCCGTCTTCAACACCGCCTGGCGCTAGATCAGCGGCGCCCCGATCGCCCAGGGGCTGGGCGAGGGTCAGGCGGTGGTCCCGGCCGGCACCGTGAAGCGGCCGATCTCGGGCCGTCGGGTGCGCTCCCGCTTGAGCTCGTAGAAGTGCTCGGTGGTGAGCAGCCAGGCGACCCGGTCCCAGAGCTCACCGGCTGCCTCGCCGACGATCCGCTTGTCGACGCAGGGACCGAACATCGGCGGGGCGTCGCCCAGCACCAGGGTGGGGACCCCGAAGGCGCCCCGCTCCGCGATCGACCGATGCTCCGCAAGCATCTCGTCGCGGGTGGTCGGGTCGGCGGCGGCGGTCTCGCCCAGGCCGCGATCGAGCCCGGCGGCCGCCAGCGCAGCGGCCAGGACGCCGGCGTCGTCGAGTGCCTCGCCCCGCTCGTGGTGGGCCTCGCCGAGCTTGGTGTAGACCCGCGCCAGCGCGGCATCACCGCCCGCCCGGCGGGCCGCGACCATCACCCGCATGGCGGTCTCGCTGGCGCGGTGGGAACGGAGGTGGCGCTCGTCCGGTTCGCGGCCGGCGTTGATCTCGGCCAGGACGAAGAGCCGGGTGGTGACCCGGACCGGGCGGACCCTCTCGACCTCGGTGAGCCAGCGCGAGGTCAGCCAGGCCCAGGGGCAGGCCGGGTCGACGTGGATGGTGATATCGGTGGTGTTCGTCATCCTCCCACCATACACGGGGGTGCTCCCGCGACTACCATGCCTGGGTGGTCCCCACGATCCACCGCCTGGAGACCGCCGATGGCACCATCGTGGCCGAGCGCTGCGCGGTCGCCAGCTCCTTCCTGAGCCGCTTCCGCGGCCTGATGGGGCGTCGCGAGCTGCCCGCGGGAGAGGGGCTGTGCATCCAGAACTGCGGCTCCATCCACATGTTCTTCATGCGCTTCGCGATCGACGTCGCCTTCGTCAACGGCGATGGCCGGATCCTGCATGCGTGCCACACCATCCGCCCCTGGCGGATCTCCCGTCCCGTCTTCGGGTCGAAGGCGGCCCTCGAGCTGCCCGCCGGCACCCTGCGCAACCTCGGCCTCGATCGCGGTTCGGTCGTCAAGCTCGTCTGAGGAGAGAGATGCGCGTCTCCATCGTCACCGGCCACCACGTCCCGCCCGACGCCCGCGCCTACGCCGAGACCAAGCTGCGCCGCCTGGAGCACCACGCCAGCCTCGACGAGGTCAACCTCACCGTGGGGCGGGAGACCGCCGCCCTGCCGGCGTCATCCGCCGAGGTCGTCCTCCATCTGCGCCACACCCGGCTGTCGGCCCGCTGCGAGGCGGCCAGCGTCCGCGAGGCGATCGATGGCGTCATCGACAAGGCGGACGAGCAGATGCGGCGCCATCACGATCGGGTGACCGACCGCAAGGGCCGGATCCGGGCCGACGCCGAACCACCGCGCCCCTGACCGGGTGGTGGGACAGCCGCCGGGGCCGGCCTCGATCGCCACCGGCGCGGGGATCATCTGACCGGGTGGGGTTGAGCCGGCCGGCCGGCTGGTACGATCCAGCTCGGCGCAGCGCCGCCGGGCCCGATCGGAAGGGTGCCGGACGCTCCCGCCGCGTCATCATGGAAACCCGGTTCCCGTCCTCAGAAGGCTGCGTTCGCTGCTAGGAAGTCTCATGTCCCTGCTCAGCAAGGTGCTCGGCGACCCCCACAAGCGGGAGATCTCCCGCCACCTGCGGGTCGTCCAGGAGATCAACGACCTCGAGGAGGCGATGCGCGCCCTCTCGGACGACGAGCTGCGCCACAAGACCGACGAGTTTCGCGAGCGGATCGGCTACCAGGGCGCCGACATCAGCTTCGGCCAGACCTACGCGGACGACCTCGACGTCCTCGACGAGAAGGCGAGCCAGGCGGATGCGGAGTTCGCGAGCGGCGCGGTGAGCGCCGAGAGCGAGGCGGAGATCGAGCGCCAGTTCGCCCGGCGCGAGAAGAAAGAGCGCGATCAGGAGCAGGCGGAGCACCTCGACGAGATCCTCCCCGAGGCCTTCGCGGTGGTCCGCGAGACCGCCCGCCGCGTCCTGGGGATGCGCCATTTCGACGTCCAGCTGGTGGGGGGCATCGTGCTCCACGACGGCAAGATCGCCGAGATGAAGACCGGTGAGGGCAAGACCCTGGTGGCCACCCTTTCCCTCTACCTCAACGCGCTGGTGGGCAAGGGCGCCCACCTGGTCACCGTCAACGACTACCTGGCCCGCCGCGACGCCGGCTGGAACGCCCCCGTGTACCACTTCCTGGGGTTGAGCGTCGGGGTGATCGCCGGTCAGAACCTCTCCTTCGTCTACGACCCCGACTACCTCGACGAGACCCACCCCGACTCCCGCCTTCAACACCTCCGTCCGTGCACCAGGCGCGAGGCCTACGCCTGCGACATCACCTACGCGACCAACAACGAGCTGGGATTCGACTACCTCCGCGACAACATGGCGATGACCGTCGAGCAGTGCGTCCAGCGCCGGCTCCACTACGCCATCGTCGACGAGGTGGACTCGATCCTGATCGACGAGGCCCGGACCCCGCTGATCATCAGCGGCCAGGCCAGCGAGCCGACCGAGAAGTACTACACCTATGCCCGGCTGATCAAGAACCTGGTCGCCGAGGAGGACTACACCGGCGACGAGAAGACCAAGTCGGTGACCCTCACCGATGAGGGCGTCGCCAAGATCGAGAAGTGGACGGGCATCTCCAACATCTACGACATCGAGCACGCCATCGAGGCCCACCAGGTCAACCAGGCGCTGCGGGCCTGGGTCCACTACCAGCTCGACCGTGACTACATCATCCGCGACGGCGAGGTGGTGATCGTCGACGAGTTCACCGGCCGGACCATGCCGGGACGGCGCTGGAGCGACGGCCTCCATCAGGCGATCGAGGCCAAGGAGGGGGTGACGGTCCAGCAGGAGAACATCACCCTGGCGACGATCACCTTCCAGAACTTCTTCCGCCTCTACCACAAGCTGGCCGGGATGACCGGCACCGCCATCACCGAGGCCGAGGAGTTCGACAAGATCTACAAGCTGGAGGTGGTGCCCATCCCCACCAACCAGCCGATGATCCGCCGCGACGAGCCCGACCTCGTCTACATGACCGAGGCCGCCAAGTTCAAGGCCGTGGTGGAGGACATCGCCGAGCGCCACGGGGCCGGCCAGCCGATCCTGGTCGGCACCACCAGCATCGAGAAGTCGGAGCGGCTCTCCCGCCTGCTGGAGAAGCAGGGGGTGACGCACAACGTCCTCAACGCCAAGCAGCACGAGCGCGAGGCGGTGATCATCACCGAGGCGGGCCAGCCCGGGGCGGTGACCATCGCCACCAACATGGCCGGACGTGGCACCGACATCGTGCTCGGGGAAGGGGTCGCCGCCCAGGGTGGCCTCTACATCATCGGCACCGAGCGCCACGAGTCCCGCCGGATCGACAACCAGCTGCGGGGCCGCGCCGGACGCCAGGGCGACCCCGGGGAGACCCGATTCTTCCTGTCCTTCGAGGACGACCTGCTGCGCGTCTTCGGCGGTGAGCGGATCCAGGGGATCATGGGCCGGCTGCACGTCGACGAGGACGTCGCCCTCGAATCCAAGATGTTCACCCGCCAGATCGAGGGCGCCCAGGCGCGCGTCGAGGGCTACCACTTCGACACCCGCCGCCACGTCGTCGAGTACGACGACGTTATGAACCGGCAGCGCGAGATCATCTACGGCGAGCGGCGCAAGATCCTGGAGGGCGTCGACACCCGGGCCAACTTCCTCAACATGCTCGAGCACGTCGTCACCGAGGAGGTCCCCACCTTCTGCGAGGGCCGTCACCGGGACACCTGGGACCTGGAGGGGCTCTGGGCCCGGATGCGCCAGTTCGCGGGACCGCTGCTCCCTTCGCTGGGCGAGGTCGACCTGAACTCCCTGGGGGAGAGCGTGCCGGAGGTGATCGAGACCCTGGTCGGTGAGCTCACCTCCCTCTACGAGGAGCTGGAGGCCAAGCACGGCACCGAGCTGATGCGGCGCGCCGAGCAGCTGGTGATGCTGAGCGTCATCGACGAGAAGTGGCGCACCTACCTGACCCAGATGGAGCACATGCGCGAGCAGATCGGCTTCCACGGGTATGGCCAGATGGACCCGCTGGTCGAGTACAAGCAGGAGGCGTACCACTCCTTCCAGGACCTGATGGCGGAGATCCAGCGGGACATCGTTCGCTTCCTCTACACCATCAAGTTCGAGGCCCTGCAGCCGCCCCAGGAGCCGCCGCCCTCGGAGGCGGCGGCGGAGGAGACCGCCCCTCCCTCACCGCGCGCCGACCAGCCCGGCTCGGGTCGCCAGGGCGAGGCGCCTCCCACCCCGGATTCAAATGGGCCCGGCCCGGCACCGTCCGGAGGAGGCGGGCCGGCGGCGCCACCCGCCCGCCCGGCCGCGGCCGCGGCCAGCGGCTCCCTCGCGCGCGCTACCGTCAAAAGTGGTGGGCCGCCGCCGGCGCGGGCTTCCGTTTCCGCACTCGCGCCCTCTCCCGCTCCTGCTCCCGCGCCTGCGCCGGCTGCTCCCGCTCCCGTGCCGGTGACATCGGGCAGCCTCTCGGCCCGAGCTGGCGCCGCAGCGCGCGGGATGGCCATCCCGGGTGGTGCCGGCATGCTGCCCCAGACCCGCGTGCGCAACGTGGTGGAGAGCTCCTCAGGGGGGACCCGCCGAACCGACGGCGCGGGGCTGCCGGGATCCAACGGCAGGGGAGCGCCACGCAAGATGGGCCGCAACGAGCGCTGCTGGTGCGGCAGCGGCAAGAAGTACAAGTTCTGCCACGGGGCGTAGCTGAGATCGGGATTCCCCTTCAGCAGCAGGCAGATTGTGCCTCGCCGTGCCAGCCTGTGCCTTTAAATGGCATAGTCAAAGGCACAGTTGTGCTAGCCTCCCGGGCCATGGCTGTCACCGAAGTTCACCGGCGGAAGGGGGAGGGGTACCGGCGCGAAGATGGCCTCTGGGTGGTCCGGGTTCAGTTGGCGGACGGGAAGCGGGTCGCCTGCTACGGCAAGACGCTGGCCGAGGCCAAGCGCAAGGCGGAGGCCAAGAAGGGGGAGTGGCGGCCGGCGGCCGAGGCCTCGGTTGCTGCCTTCGCCGAGGAGTGGCTGACCGAGCGCCGGGCCTCGATGAAGCCCCAGGGCTGGGCCGCCTATGAGCGGGCCTTCCGGCTCCACATCGTGCCGGTGCTGGGCGACGTCCCCGTCGCCAGGGTCACGGAGCGCCACCTCGGCGACCTGTACGCGAAGCTGGCCGCTCAGGGGCTGGGAGGGACCTCCTGCAACTTCACCGCGGTGGTGCTCAAGGCGATGCTCAGCGATGCCGAGAGGCGGTCGATGATCCAGCGCAACCCCTCCCGGCACGTCCGGCTGCCGCGGATCGTGCGCAGCCGGGAGAAGGTGGTCCTCGACGCCGACGAGGCCAGGCGGCTGATCGAGGCGGCGAGAGGGGAGGCGTTCGCGGCCCTCTTCACCCTGGCCCTCACCACCGGGATGCGCTCGGGCGAGATCCGCGCCTTGCGCTGGCGGGACATGGACCTCGAGGGCGGTCGCGTCCTGGTCCGCGGGACGGTCACCACCCGGATCGGCGGGGGCCGGACCATCGACACCCCCAAGACCACCCGGAGCCTCCGCGACGTCCCCATCCCTCCAGTAACCATCCAGGCGCTGGCTGCCCACCGGGCGAGGTCAGCGCCGGCGGACGGGATGGTCTTCCCGGGGAGCGACGGGACCCTCATGCACTCGCAGACCCTCGGCCGGGCTTTCCACGCCCACCTGGAGCGCGCCGGGCTGCCGCCGATGACCTTCCACGCACTCCGCGACACCGCGGCCACGCTGATGCTCCAGGGTGGCGTCCCCGCCCACGTGGTCAGTCGCATCCTCGGCCACGCGTCGGAGGCGATCACCCTCTCCGTCTACGCCCATGTCACCCGCGGGATGGAGGCCCAGGCGGCCGCGGCGGTCCAGGCGATCTTCGGGTAGGCAATGAGCAACCAGATGGGCCGGTAGGCTTCCGCTTCGCAATGGCAGATCCCGCCTACACGCTTGAGTTCTACGAGGACGCCAAGGGTCAGCAGCCCGTCCGCGACTGGCTCAAGAACGACCTCAACACCGAGGACCGGCGGACGGTTGGCACCGCGCTGCGGGAGATCCTGCAGGAGATCGGGGTCAACGTGTGCGGATCGAGCTTCGGCCGCCAACTCGGCGGGGGGCTATTCGAGTTCCGCCTCCGCGAGCAACCCCTGATCATCCGCATCTTCTGCCACGCTCACGGAGCCCGCCTCATTCTCCTTCTGGGCGGCTACGACAAGGGGCGGGACCCCTCGGACCGGCGCCAGAATCAGGAAATCGCCGTGGCTCGAGCCCGCCTGGAAGAGTGGCGGGCACGCCAGCGAGCTTGACCTTATGAGTGATCGGTCATAGACTGGTGCCATCATGAGCAGCTTCGACGACTTCTACGCCGAGATCGAGGCAGAGGCGAAGGCCGAAGGGCCGGCGGCCGTTCGCGACCTCCGAGCCAAGGAGCTCAAGTACAGCCTCATCACCTCCCTCATCGCCGGCCGGCGTGATCTGCACCTCACCCAGGCTCAGCTCGCTGCCCGCGCAGGAGTGGCCCAGGAGGAGATCAGCAGGATCGAGTGCGGCCGCAAGAGCCCCACCATCGACACCTACGCGCGGATCGCCGCCGCGTTGGGTCTCCAACCTCAGCTGCGGCACCGCGGTTCCCGCGCCCGGGCTCGCGTCGCCTGACCCGGCGCCTCGAGTCACGAGGTCTCGGAGGAGGCCACTACGCCCGCCGGGGAGGCTGGGATGACGTCTACTCCGAGATCCGTGGCTACGAACCTGGATATCCTGTGGTGCCGAGGAGGAATGGCATTGGCCGACCCCGACCGCCGAAACACGTTGCTAGCGTCCTACGAGAACGCCGCAGTGATCGTCTCCGCAATCGAGCCCGAGCAGCTCGCCCACCCGACACCGTGCCCCAAATACGATGTGGCCGCACTGATTGACCATCTAGTCGAGGCAGGCCACCGGGCGGCCGCTCTCGGGCGGGGACAGTCCCCCCCGCCGGGAGACGACTCCTCTCATGTCGAGCTGTCCAACGCACCCGGACAGCTACGTCGGGCTGCCAAGGAGGCAGCAGAGGCATGGGGTGACGATTCTGCGCTGTCGTCGAGATTCACGATGCCGTGGGGCGAGGAATACACCGGTGCCACCCTGGTGGATATGTACCTTGCAGAGCTGGCCACACACACCTGGGACCTGGCCCAGAGCACCAGACAGCTCGACCGCTTGGACCTTTCCCTCGCAGTGCCAGCGCTCGACGGTGCTAGGGGCTGGATCAAACCTGAGTATCGCGACATGGTCGAGCCAGGGGTGCCGTTCGGGGCGGCGGTGCCCCCACCGCCAGGCGCCAACAACTGGGAGCGTCTCGCCGCCTTCACGGGACGCGACCCACGGACTTCGCTGCGCCAATAGCGGACGAGGGAGGGCGCCCCCTCGAAGCACGTACCCCTGACCACACGGCCAGGGCGCGTTCGAGCCCTGGCCGCTGATGACCAAGCTCGACCGCCTCGCGCGCTCCGTGCCCGATGCCCGCGTGATCGCCGACCAACTGGCCGCCAAAGGAGTCCGCCTCAACCTTGGCGGTGCGGTCCACGACCCGACCGACCCGGTTGGCAAACTGCTCTTCAACGCGCTCGCCATGGTGGCCGAGTTTTGAGGCAGACATCGCGCGCCAGCGCACGCGAGAGGGCATGAGGCTAGCCAAGCAGGCGACGAACCGGCCGGCGGTGCCACCGCGACGCCCGATCGGTGAAGGCGCGGAGGGCCTCATCGCTGACGCGGGCCGCGCCGCGGACATGGGCGACGGGAAGGGTGCCATCGTCGATCAGGCGCCAGACCGTGCGGACGCTGACGCTCAGCAGACGGGCTGCTTCGGGGACGGTGTGGAGCAAGGGGCCGGGATGGGCCCGGGTCGCGCTGACGGTGAGCACCTCGGTGAGCGATTGATAGCCGCTCTCCATGGGACCAGTCGCCGCGTACGAATCCCGTACGGGCCCGCCGAGTACCGTGAGGTGAATCGCTCAGTACGCGCCATACCGCGCGTACGGGAGAGTGCTGGTGTGACGTGATCGTGGGTACAGACGCAATCCCCCGAAGCGTGTGAGAGTACAGACGCGCTTATCCGTGGCCGTTTGCGCGTACAGAAGCGTACGCGGCGATATGGTTCGTTACAACATTGTCACACGCCATGCCTGCAGGGTCGACGAGCGCCCCCGCCTCGTACGCGGCGGCATCCGCAGGGTTGCTCGTCTCCAGCCCTGCCTGATGCGCTGGCGGAGGTAGGCACGGCGCGCCGGCCTCTCCGGGGTGGCCCACCCGTCTGCCGAAAGGTCTGACCCCGGCCAGGCGCACGACGTGACGGGCTCAGGGCTCCGGGAGGCCGCCGGCCTGGGGCCGAGGTGGCGCCAGGGAACGGTGGATCGAACAGATGACCGGAGGGTGCATAGGGTACGGTATCCATGAACGACGCAAACGCTCGGGCAGGCGCGAGGTGTCGGAGCAGACGGAGGGGAACAAGGAAAGCACGCGGAAGGGCTATGAGCGTCAAGAGAGGATTCGGCGAGGCTTTTGGCGGTGGTCACGTCACTACGAGCCGTGGCTTCGGCTGGCGGACGCAACGCTCTCCAGGTCGAGGAGCGTCGCCCAGCCCAGCACCCGCCAATCTACCTAGAGCTCGCTGGGCGCCGCTGAGCAGTCGCCTAAAGAGATCAAGCGATTCCGGCTGACGTGGCCGGCCGGGGCGCTCCCTCGCTTCCTTGAGCCTCTTTCGCCCCTAGCGTTGAGCGCGACCTCCAAAGGGCCATCGGCGAACCCTACGCCCTCCGGGAGGTTTGCGCCCTCTTCGGCGCAACCTTTCGGCAACCCAGCACGTACAACTACCGGAGGAGTGATGAGCGGCCAGGAAACCAGCCTCTCCTGTTGGCGTCGCAGAACTCTGGCGGTGATGGGCTCAGCGGCAGCGATGGTCTTGGTCGTGGCTTGTCAATCAGGGGCGGGCCATCTAGGTGCATCGACCGCTTCGCCTTCCACCCGTGCCACCCCCTCCTGGGCCTGACCCGCTTTGACGGATACTTTTGTTAGGCCGAACACACAGCGGCGTGGTCGGATTCGTAGTCTGCCGGACTGAGGTTCCCGAGCGTCGAATGGCGGCGCTCCCGGTTGTAGAAGACCTCGATGTACTCGAAGATGGCGCTTCTCGCCGCGGCCCGGGTCGGCCAGCTGTGGCGGTAGAGGAGGTCGAGCTTGAGGGTCGAGAAGAAGCTCTCCGCCACCGCGTTGTCCCAGCAGTTGGCGGGCCGGCTCAGGCTGGAACGGATCCCGTGGCTCGCCAGGACCTTGGTGTAGGCCTCCGACGTGTATTGACAACCGCGGTCGGTGTGGTGAATCAGGGTTCCGGCGGGGCGGCGGCGGGCCAGGGCCATGCGCAGGGCACGGAGCGGCAGCTCGGTGCGCAGGTGATCGGCCATCGCCCACCCCACCACCCGGCGCGAGTAGCAGTCGAGGAGGGTCGCCAGGTACAGCCAGCCCTCCCAGGTGCGGATGTAGGTGATGTCGCCCACCCAGAGCTGGTCCGGATGGGTGGGGGTGAAGTGGCGCTGCACCAGGTCGGGGATCTCCGTGAGGGGGTCGGCGACGGTGGTGTGCCGGAATCGCCGGGGGACTCGGCCGGCGAGGCCGGCAGCGTGCATCAGGCGGGCCACCCGCTTGCGGCCCAGCCGCTCCCCGCAGACCTGCAACTCGGCGTGCACCCGGGGCGCCCCGTACGTCTGCCGGCTGTGAGAATGGATCGCGGCGATGCGCTCCGTCAGATCCAGGTCAGCGCGGGCGTGCGCCGACAGCGGGTGGATCGACCAGTGGTAGTAGGCGGCGCGGGAGACCTGCAGCACGCGGCACAGCGTCCTGATCGCGTGGTTGACCTTCTCCACCTCGATGAACCGATACCGGCTCACCGGGTCTCCTTGGCGAAGAAAGCCGCGGCCTTCTTGAGGATCGTCCGCTCCTCCTCGAGCATCCGGACCTGCCGGCGCAGCTGGGCGATCTCCTCCCGGGCGGCGGTGGTGAGCCCGTCCCGGGTTCCCCCGTCCACCTGGGCCCGCTGCACCCACTCGCGGACCGCGGTCTCGGTCAGGTCGAGGTCGCGGCTGATCTGCCCGATGCTCTTCCCGGACGTTCGCACCAGGGCGACCACCTCGGCCTTGAACTCGTCGGTGAACTTTCGACGCTCCCGTCGAGCCATCTGGACCTCCTTCGTGGGGTTGTCCCCCACATCATGGTGGTCCGTCTTACCGGGTCAGGCCCACTCCATCTCACCGGCGTCAAATGAGGGCACTCTCACGTCACCTCCTCCGTCCTTCACTCCGCCTGTCCGCGAGATCGGCATTGAACCCGCTCAGGCGGGGCCGTTCTCCGCCTCCATCTTTGATTGCACTACCTTCTGGGAGGCTCCCATCGGGCAGACGTGGTATCTGGTCTACGCCGGGGGCATTCCTGAGAATCCGGCGTCGCCCGGTGAATGGGTCGAGAAGGCCGCAGTGGCCCTCTTTACCCAGGGTTCAGACCCGAACGTCGCACCGGCCTTTCAGGGGTTCTATCCGGCGCCCGAAGCGACGGGCGAGCTAACCATTACGGCGGCAGTCGGGGAGACCCTAACCCTCCGGGACGAGGGGGGGGACGTCTTCAGCTTCGACGTCGTGACGCACACATACGCGCTTGGCTCTGCACCTCTGACGGGCTCCGCATCTGCGGATTGACGGGGCACCACTCAATCGCCAGCCACTCCCGTTGGCGGCACGGCCAGAGCTGGCGCTCCGATGAGGTCACCCTGGCGCAGGCGAGGATGCCCCCACTCGCATTGAGCCAGTCGCGCAAAGCTGCCAATCGTCACAGCCCGGATAGCGGCCGGAAGCGCTCACCGCGGTTTGGACCGTCGCCCTTCTCGTGCGAGGTGTGCAAGGTCTACGGTGTCCCGCTGATGGCGTCCAGATTCAGTTCCTGCCTCATCGCCACCAGCTGTGGTCCCCGGGCGCTGGTCGAGCCTGTTCCCAACCGCCGACTCGCGCGTTAGGAATAGCGACGATGCCATCTGGACCACGACCCGTCCAGGCCGCGGAGGCACCCCCTCCCTCGCTCCCCAACGACGGGGCCGCTCTGGCGGCCCCGTCGGACTCCGCGGTCTTTGAAAACCTCTACTCGGAACACGCCGCGGCGGTGCACGGCTTCTGCCTCTCCCAGGTTGGCGAACGGTCGCTCGCGGAAGATCTGACCCACGAGACCTTCGCGCGGGCGTACGCCGCGTACGACCGTGTCCACCCGGAGGCGGGGTGGACGCGGAGCTGGCTGGTGGCGATCGCCCGCAACCTGAGCCGCGACCACCACCGCGCCCGGGGACGGTGGCGGAGGCTTACCGAGCAGCTCGAGGCGGCAGGCAGACCTCCGCAGACCGTCGAGGAGATCACCGAAGAGCGCGCCGAGCTGCGCCGGGTCGTGTCAGCCATGGCCGAGCTGGGCGTCCGAGACCGGGAACTGATCGGGCTGCGGGTGGCGGCCGGGCTTTCATACCGGGAGATCGGTGCCCTGCTGGGCCAGTCGGAGGACGTGGCGAAGGTCGCCACCTTCCGGGCACTGGCGCGGCTCCGAAAGCGCCTCCGCAGAGGCGCCAGCCCGACGAGGAGCGAATTGGAGGCGGAGCGATGAGCAGAAACCCCGAGGCGGAACAAGCGTTGGAGGACGAGTTGCGCCAGCTCTTCGCCACGGTCCCGGCCCCACCGCCCGCGGAGTGGGTGAGGCCTGCCGCCACCGCCTCGGCGCGCGGGTGGAGACCACGGTGGGTTAGTCATGGGAAATGGGGGCCCGAGGTCGGACTCCCCGGCAGTCACGCGCTGCCTGGGTGGGCCGTGGGATCAGCGGCAGAGCGCAAGCCGCCTGCTGGCCCCCCTGCCGGTCCGATGCCCGGCAGACATGGGCAGGGGGGCGGATGGCTCAAGCATCCGTCGGCGCGGGTGGTCCTCAGCGGGCTAACCGCCGTCGCGGTCGCCGTAGCGACGTTCGCGGTCCTCGACATCTCGCTCGCCCAGCACCACGCCCCGGTGGCGGGGCTGGGACCTTCGCTCTCGGCAACTTCCAGCCCCTCCGCCACGTCGGCAACCTCCTCGCCGGCGCAGCCCGTCTCGCCGGCGTCATGCCTGCTCCCCGTTGCTGAGACCGCAACCCTGGACGGGTCAACCCAGTTCGGCTTCCTCTCCAGTGCAACGGGTCAGTTTCAGGTCGACGGGACGGCCCCCACTCCACCGGCCAACTCTGCGTCCGGGTACTACACGGACATCTACGTCCCAGCCATGGGTGGCTGGCGCAGCGTCCGGGACGGGTACGTCGTCTCCCCCAGCGGCACCAGCGTGGCGTATCAGCCCAGCCCCTCGGGGTCGTCGACCGCCTCTCCCAGCGCGTCGCCCGACATGTTCTCTCCGACCCCACCGGCCAACGTGCACATCATCGACGCCTCGGGCCAAGACCGGGCGCTCACCCCCAGCGGCGAGCACGACTGGCTGTTCGGCTGGGCCAACCAGGGGATCGTGGTCGCTCACGTCGACGTCACGACGAACTCTACGACGAATACGGACGGCCCCCTGTACCTGGTCGATCCGGCATCCGGCGCGGAGCGAGCGCTCGGCATCGATGAATCATCGGGGGGGACCCTGAGCGTGGAAGCCGTGTCTGGCGACGCGCTCTGGTATGCGACGGGGAACGGCACCGCGAGCGAGCCCTGGACCCTGATCCAGTACGACCTCGCCACGGGCACCACAACGACCTGGTTCGACACCCAGGGCTCGCCGTACCAGGCGGTGAGCATCGACGCCGTCACCCCCCAGGGCGACCCCGTCGTGGCCGCGTCGAACGCGACGGATAACTACCTGCTGCTTCTCACCCAGCCGAACAAGGCCCTGACGATCTGGACGGGTCCGGTGGAGAGCCAGGGCTTCTACACGCAGATCCCTGAGGTCATTGCGGATCAGGGATGGCTCTGGTTCGAGATTGAGCTAATGGAGCCGGCGACACAGACTTCGGTGACGAGAACGCCGCACGGGCAGGTCCTCCTGCTCTCCGCGACGGTCAGCGGGCTGAAGGCGGTCCCGGATGGGGCGGGGCCTCTGGCGCCGGGTTCCACACTGACCCTCTACTGGTGGGAGTCGAGTTCCGGATCGCACGCCGTCACGACCATGCCGGTCAGTGGCGGGTCCGGGGCCGGCGCCATCACCGTCGCAGGGTCTTGCCTCAGCAGTTGAAGCGCACAGCGTCGAGGAAGCGCGATTGGAAATGGACGACGAGCGGGAGCCCCGCCTGGCACGTCAGGTGTCATCGCCCCACACTCGGCCAGCCCAGCGTCCTCTCTGCTGGTCCGAGTCCGAGGCGGCCAGGCGGCGTTTCAATAGGCTCAGCAAAGGCACAGTGCCTTGGGATTCCCCTTGTATATCAAGGCGATGTCCGCGTCGCTCCGGAAGTACAAGTTCTGCCACGGTGTCGGCGGCCAGGCAATAGGTCCACCCACGGCCAACTGATGGGTCCACCCGCGGTCAGGTGATAGGTCCACCCGGTGCCGTGTCTGCGGGGATCGTATCCGGGCCTCACCTCCTCCTGCTGT
>Ga0181536_10004208_pt1 | contig 15350 bp, 15 predicted proteins | sample PEATcosm2014_Bin_41_FD_121105 | JGI IMG/M metagenome (GOLD analysis project Ga0181536, IMG submission 121105) | Peatland microbial communities from MTU Mesocosm Facility, Houghton, MI, USA - PEATcosm2014_Bin17_60_metaG | ecosystem: Environmental > Terrestrial > Soil > Wetlands > Peat | place... | reverse complement strand
CTGCGAGGCAACGGCGTCAGCGCCAGAACCAGGCAAGCCGCCTGCTTCCATCCGACTCTGCCACCCAGGGCGCGCAACCGTCTGAATTGTTTTCGCACGGCACCCGCATCCCCCACCCAGGCGGACCGAAGGGTCATCTGCCAAACGAAGTTGGCCTTTGTTTCCCAAGTCCTCTTTGGATCGCCGGGAAGCGGGTATCGCTCCAGCGCCTGATATCGGACATCCAGATGACTGATCTCGAATCGCCAACAGTGCAGCGGATCACCCTGCCTCATACTGGAATTGGGAGAGAGCCGGTAGCTGGCAAGCTTCTCCCCCAACCGGACCATCGATCCCATCTGGCATAACTCCAACCAGAGAGGCACGTCTCCCATGAGTTGCGTATGGTCGCTGCACAGAGTGTCGCCGACGAGAGCCTGGCGCACCGCAGCCGTGCGCGCCACCACCGTGCAGGTGGGATGAAAAACGGTGTGGAAGATCAGGTCCTCATACGCGACACGAATCGTCTGCTGCCGCCCGGGGCCCGGCTCCTTCGGCTCCAATACCCGACCCTCAGCGGACAGGCCTTGAACTCCAGCCGAGACTAACACGAGACTACGATCAGCCTCCAGGGCACGAATCTGGATTTGCAGCTTATCTCTTCTGTGCCACCAATCGTCCCCTTCGCAGAAGGCGATATACTTGCCCCTTGCCGCGAGGATCGTCCGCCGCGCGTTTTCATATGCCCCTACGTTCTTTCCCGAGGACAAGACTCGGATTATCTCCGGATGGCGCCGCTGATACTCGAGCACGATCTCCCGCGTGCGGTCGGTGGAGCAGTCCTCCCCAATAATCAGTTCGAAAGGAAAGTCCGTCTCCTGCGACACCACGCCCTGGATCGCTTGCGTGATATACGGCTCGTGGTCGTACGTGATCATCACCACGCTCACCAGTGGGTCCTTCACTAGACTTACTGAATCCGAGGATTCGGTATGGGTTTCACTCATTGTCTGATGTGATGTGCCTAGCGGCAGAGACCCATCACAACAACGTTCTTGAATTCGCCGCCCTTGAACGCGTGTCTAATTAGCTCTCCTTCCAACACAAACCCGCACTTACGGAATGCCTTGATGGAGGGCTCGTTGTCGGACAGTATATGGCTGTAAACCCTACAGAGGCCCAAGTCGCGGAACGCATGGTCAACAGTCAGTCGGATAGCAGCGGTCCCATGACCTTTTCCACGCGCAGCGCTAACTCCGATGAAAATGCTGACCTCTGCATTTCGCGCTAGCCAATCAATCTTCTTAAGATAGATGTTCCCAATGTGCTCGTGCGATTCTCTGAGACAGATCGCCAAAGATAGGGACTCGGAAGAGTACGACATGGCCCGCTCCAGCCACGCCTCCTCCGCTGCGACGCTTACGAACCGAAAAGCACCACCCATCGTTCTGTAGAGGCTTGCATCGTTATGCCAGGCGTGGATTCTTGGAAGGTCGTCACGACTCAGACTGCGTAGGTAGACCTCGCCCACTGTACGGTTCCTCCCCACCAACATCAAATGAATTCGCAGCGCCGCCCGGGATGAACTCGACATCGTCAAGCATGTCCCTGATCGTGCTGGGCTCGTTGAACATCATGGCATCGATAATCGACAGGCCACTTTCGAACTTTTCACCCCTCTGCTTGTAGGGCGTCAAGCGCGGCCTGAGATAGCTGAGTTTTATGCCTGCCCTCTCGTATTTTGCGTTGTCGAAGAGGCTCATGCCTCCTGGGGGATTAATATACTCCTGCGCCCCGAGCGCCTTTGTAATCTCCAGCGCCCACTCATCGGGGGCTGTAACTGCGCCGACGCACAGCGACGATTGTGAATAGAGGAGGTACCTGAACGGCACGCCCAGGTACTCGCATGCCCGGGTCAGCAAATGCACGTTAAGAGCGGAGATCGTATTAGCGCTAAAGGCCAGGCCGTCTTTCAAAAATTCTCTAACGTCACGGGAATATGGAGCGGATGCCTTATAGTGATCAATTTGTGCCAATATGCGCGTTCTCCACGGCTCGTCGTCCCTGATCAGTACGTCTTTAATGGGGGTTTCTCTGGCGTGCTTGACCAAGGGAACCTTGATGTATTGCCACCCATCACCTGGTTTCAGTATTCGGTTCCGTTCAATCCAGCCGTGGCGAATGAACTGAGCGGTGTCAAAAACAACCCATAGATCAGTGTGCTTAATCAGGCTGAAGTAACCGAGGTAAGGAAGGAAATACGGCTGCATTATGCCGACACGACGAGGAGTGTAGGAACTGCTCGAGGTCATGCTGACCTCACGGCCTGGAGGAAACAATCCTTTTGCCGGCGCATGTCGCTAGAGTCGTGCCGCTGATCAACGATCAGCGTCAGGATGCGCTCGGACAGATCATGGCTTTCGGCGAACTGCGAGGGAACGGCGTCCCGCAGCCTCCAGTGAACAGGGGGGTAGATCTGTCTGGCATAGAGGAATCGCAGAATGGCTTCCCTTCTGGGGCCCGGCACGGTCACGGGGAAGCCCAGTGGAACGCAACCCTCTTCAAGTGCCGGGAAGATAGCGTACTCACCTAAGTCAACAAGCAGTGCTGCGTAGTTGGCCCTGCGGGCTTCGGCCACCTGGCGGTAGTCGACGCCCTCCTCGAGAATGAAGGTGCTCAGCTCACTGGCTCGGAACGGCCCGACAGGATACGTCGCTTCCACATTCTGGAAGAGGGCGTACCATTTATTCTCCCCTCCCGCCAGGTCGAAATCTCGGCGCAACAGGCTTGCCTCGAGCGCTTGCGACCACCAGTCCGGCGGGGCCGGCTCCAGTGGGTGTCCAAAGGAATGCGATGCGGGGCCACCCGCCAGGACGCCTCCGTCGGGAATGCCGATGAATTTCCGCGGGCTGAACACCATGCCATAGCTTCCAGGCCAGGTGCGGGCTTTGAAAAGGGCCTGACCACAGTCCTCAAGCAGGATCGCGCCCTTCTCACAGATGCGTTGCCAAGGGAAGGATGAGAACTCAAAACCGAAATAGTGGATCGCTATCACGAGATCCGCCGGGCTGAGGCCCGCGGTCCAGGAGTCCTCCTCTAATCTAAGGCGCGCCGAGACCGGATAGAATCGCACCTCGACGAGTGCTTTCCTGAAGGGTTCCAGCATGCTCGGGCACAAGTAGCTTGGCAACCAAACGCGTTTCGCGCCCGTTGCGCGGACGACTTCAAGAAAGGCACATCTGGCACTAAGATAATACTCTCGGCGGAGTCCCAAAAAAGGCGGCGAATATCCTTGACGGCTGCCGTGGCTGAGCTGTAGGCCAAAAACCCCGCCTCCTATAATCTTGGGCATCATCAACTAGGACGCCTCCAAACGTGGCGACCGCCGAGTCACGATGCCGATCAGTTCAAACGGCGTTTGAGTGACGGCTTCAAGCCGGAGCAAGAAGGCCATGGCGATGTAAACGGCAATCCCCGCGCTAACGCCGGCCAAAAGCAGCAGGGGCGCGTTGAATGTGGCGGCCCAGGCGAGGGCGCCCACGATCAAAGCCATGACGGCTGTACTCAGCAGGGGCTTCGACATGTCCTTGATTTGCGCGCCCATCTTGTAGTCGATAACGTGTTGCGTGAAGGCGACATTTACGACCTGGTTCAGTACAGCAACTATCAGCATGGCCAAAACCATCGCCATCACACTGATCCAAACACTGCATGCCAGTCCGACGGCGATTAGCACCCTCTTCACCATCTCCACGCGCAAGTAAAGGTCGGATCGCCCTGCCGCCAATAACACGTCCAGATTCGCCACAGCTAGCGGCCACAGAACCCCCGTTAGGGCCAGTATCCTTAGATAGGGCACGCAAGGCAGCCACTTGGCGCCGAATAGCACCAGGACAATGGGCTTGGCCATCAGTGATATCCCCACCATCATCGGCATGACCACCGCCCCGATGGTGGTCATGCATTTTCGCATCGCTGCTTTCAAGCGGACCCGATCGCCCGCGATGGTCGAGAACATCGGGAAGGTGACCTTCGACACGACGGTCTGGAAAACGCTGGCAGGCATTTGCTGTGTCGAGTAAGCCCGGGTGTAATAGCCGAGATCAGCGGGACCAAAAACCTTGCCGATCAGCAGCAATTGCACCCGGTCGAACACTGTAGACATCAATCCCTGGCCGAGGATGCGCGACCCGAAGGCGAACAGTTTTCGGATGGAATGGAGGCTCGGTTTGCTGCTCGGACGCCACGGTACCAGTAACCAAACCAACAGCGTCGAAATCAGCGCCGAGATGTTCGCCTGGATGGCCAGGCTCCACACGCCCCAGCCGCGCCATGCTAGCACCACGGCCACAGCGCCCGAAATGCCGGTCGCCACCATACCGGCCTTCCAAGGGGTTTTGAAGTCGAGTTGCCGGCTCAGCAGAGCGAATTGCACCGACCCCAAGGCGCTGAGGAAAAGGTTCAGGGCCATCAGCCGCGTGAGGCCGGTTAGAATCGGCTGTTTGTAAAAGCGCCCAATAGCAGGCGCCGCCCAAAAGATCAATCCGGCCATGGCTAGGCCCGAACAGATGTTGAAGGCGAAAACAGAGCTCTTGTCCTCCTCCGTAAGCTCCTTTCGCTGGATCAGCGCCGAAGCGAAGCCGCTGTCAACAAATGCACCAGCTATGGCCGTGAAGACATAGATCATCCCCAACAAGCCAAATTCCCGAGGGGTCAATAGGCGTGCCAGCAAGATGGAGGTGATGAATTGGATCCCTTGGCGCCCAAACGTATCCGCCGAACTCCAGACGACGGCCTTGAGCGACCTTTCCCGCAGGCCAGACGGCTTGTTTTCAGCCGCACTAATCACGCTAGACTCTCACCGTCGGGACCCTGCCGGTCCGAACAAGCGAATAGGACCGACTCTTCAGCGAAAATCGTGAAATGATCGAGGTACATTCGATACCCCAGCCCAAGATTGGCGATCCACTCCGGAATACGAACATAATCCCTTATATGGTGATAAACACTGATAGCCAGGCGCGGTCGGAAGCGCCGAATGGTCTGTTCGGCGCCAAGAAGCGCACTCGTCTCTGCTCCCTCAATATCCATCTTAATGAAGTCAACGCGGGTGAGGTGCCGCTCGATGACAAGATCATCAATAGTGTGGGTTTTCACTTGTAGCCCTTTTGATTCCTCTACTACGCGGCTGCCGGGACCACACTGCGAGAGGGAGATTGTTGCACCCGAGGATTCCCAGAGCGCCTTGGAGACCAAGGTAATTCTGGAGGCCAGGGCAGGGTTCAGGTCCATGTTTCGTTGAAATATCGCGAGATTGGAAGGAACGCACTCGTAAGCAAAAACTTGTTCCGCCTGCCGGGCGAAGTACAGACTCGTATCTCCCCAACACGCGCCGCCATCAATAACAATGTCCCCACGCCGGACCGTAATACCCGCCCGGCGACAGCGGTACTGTTCAATAAGAAATACTCCCAAAATGCTCATCGCATGCGCGATGAGGTGGATCCCCTGGTAATCAAACTCATCCAGTGACCCAACGATTGCAACGTCGTCTACCACGCCCCGATTCTTGATGTAACGCGAAACTGTACTTCTTACTTGCCAGTAGGCCGGCGTGTTCATGGGTAGGCGATAGTGCCGAGGCCCCAAAATCCGAAATGCCATCAGCTTGACGAGAAGCTGACGGGAGGCGTCATCCGCTAGAAGCTGCATCGTCTTATCGAAGCAGCCAGCGTCGACAACCTCCTGAAGGCGGTCAAGGTAACCCCCGTATCGCCTTGGAAAGCCACAGGCCGCGGCTGTGCTAAGCAGCCTATCCCTGACCTTTCGCAAAAAGGGATGAGCAGGAAAACGCCAGGTGTCCGTGTTGTGGGCTAAGCATTGATGGCAAGACGAGAGTAGCTCGTACGTAAGTTCTTGCCAAAACTGGCGAGGCGGAGTAGACGTACATTCCCTCTCAGAAACTGCCTCTAAGTTCGCCGTCGGGTGTCGATCAGTCCAAGATTTGCGTGTTAGCATTCACGCCGGCGCCACGGCAACATTGGCTATGCCCACTGTTGTCCCGGCGGGACGTAACCGCCGCCGCTCCTGGATGTGCCGAATGATTTCGCAGATCCGCACCACGTCATCAAGGGCAAGGTCGCTGAATATGGGCAAGGCGATGATCCGGCTCGCCACGCTTCGCGCCACGGGCAACTCATCTTCCCGCACCATGCCCCTATAGCAAGCGAAATCCGTGACCAGGGGGAAAAAGTACCGCCGTGCGAAGACGTTCCATTCCTTCAGCCCATTGTACAAGTCGTCGCGGCTTGCCCCGAACTCCTTCTCATCTACCTCAATAGGAAAGAAGGCGTGGTTATATTCGACGCCCGGGGCCGGCAGCGCCGCGGTGCGAATACCGGGAACGGACTTCAGTGCCCACCGATACGCCTCCGCAAGCTGGCGTCTTTTCGCCACAATTTCACCCATCCCCTTGAGCACCAGCCGCCCCATGAGCGCCTGAAGCTCGTTCATCTTGGCGTTCGTGCCCGGCATCACCACTTCAACTTCGTTCTCGAATCCGAAGTTCTTAAGGTAATCGAACAGCCGGCGCAGCCTGGCGTCGCCGAACGTCAACATCCCCCCTTCCACGGAATGGAAAAGCTTCGTGGCGTGGAAACTGAACATGCTCAAGTCCCCGAATTGCCCGATCGGCCGCCCGTTTACCCGCACACCGAAGGCGTGGGCTGCGTCGTAGAGCAACTTCAGATTGTGTCCGCGCGCGATCCGCTCCAGTTCTTCCAAGCGGCAGGGGTGCCCGTACACATGCACGCCGAGAATCGCGCTTGTCCAGGGAGTGATCGCCGTCTTCACTTGTTTCGGGTCGAGGGTATAGTGTTCCGGCTCGATATCCACAAACACCGGTCTCACCTTATTCCAGAAGAGGGAGTGCACCGTCGCCACAAAAGTATAGGGCGTCGTAATCACGTCCCCCGTGATGCCCATTCCCTGAAGCGCGATCTGGAGCGCCAAGGTCCCGTTGGCGAAAAGGCATAGATTCTCCGTCTCGCAGAACTCGGCCATCTCGGCCCTGAATTTCTCCACTATCGGGCCGTTGTTGGTCAGCCAGGCCCGTTCCCAGATTTCCGCCAGTCCTCTCTGGAACTCCTCCAGCGGGGGGAGAAAGGGCTTCGTAACGTAGATCGGCTTATCGAACGGCTTGATCATGCCAGGGTACCTCCGCCGAATGATGGGGCCCTTCGCCAAAGTGTGCTAGGCCATCCCAGTCTGAAGCTGCGAAGCGGCCTTCCAGCGAGGGTATCGGCGACCACGCGTCGCGGGCCTTCAGCGTCCTTTTGTTCCGGCAACCTACCCTCGATGATACCGTTTCCTCCACGAACTGGCCCTCATGGCCCGGCGTTCGGCGCCTCGGTCGTACTCACGGATGCGCGTTTGCCTCCATAGCTTCACTCTGCTGTCTGCCTTCGGGCCTCGACAAAAGCCTCTGGCCCTGCCACTCTAAACACGAGGGCACGGAAGAGTAGCGGTATCCGGCCTGGAGCGCTTCCTTGAATAAACTGTCTCGATCATCGAACAGCAACGATCCGAATCGTTGCTGTTCGATCAGCTCGTCGAGCCCGCCTTTGACCCGGCCCTGGGCTCGCGCTGGACCATAGACGTCCCACGTTATTACATAGGCTGGATATGCGTCCCCCGTACTCACCCAGGGAAGAGAGAACATCTCGTCTTTGGCGAGCAAGGGCCTCGGAGCGCTCTGAAGACACTGGGCGAAGCTTTTCTTTTCAAGGTAGTTCTTGCGTGACGCCAGCGTAAGAACGCCGATTCTGTTGAAGAACAGAAGTTGCGCTGCGGGGAGAGCCGCCATCGGAAGAATCAGGATTGCGCCCACGGCGAGCGCGCTTCGGGCACGGGGAGCTGAGGGCGATTTCACTAACTTGACCGCCACACAAGAAGATAGAGTGGCCGAGGCAAAGAAAGCCTCGAGAAGCATATTCCTGCTGCAGCCGGTCCTCATTGCGTACACGAGGCCTATTGCCAACGAAACGCAGGCTCCAAAGCGCAGCAGGACAAGCGCTCGTTGGCCCTCCTCATTGTGTTCCAGGGTTTCGTTTTGGGAGACCCTTGAAGTAGCGACAACCACGTAGATCCAAAACGCCCAGAAAAAGATGGAGGGCAAGAACGCCTCGAGGGCGGTATGCGCAGCGAGAGACATTGATAAGGGACTTATGGTGGGCACGGCAATCACATTTGCCCGGTAATTCGCACCGCCAATCCAGAGCGTGAGCGCCATAAGGCAGCCACAAGGGGCAACTAGCCGGATCGCCTGCCGCAGGTCTTTTCTGTCGAGCAGAAGAAAAAGGGTCGTGCCTGCCAGCAGGCCGATGGTTGACTGCTTGAACGACCAGGCGAGGTAGAAGAGCAAAGACGCGACGGTCACTAAAGCCCATGATCTTTGATCTGTTCTTAAATAGACCAAGTAAGCCCATAGTGCTGCGGTCGCAAGCGCAGCCCCCGCCATGTCGGGACGAACGGTCAACGCCCACCAACTGACCACGCCGGTTCCCAGCCAAGCGGTCAGAGCAAGTACTGCGAAGAGAATGTCATCTCGAAGCGAAAGTGTCTTCCTGAGGACAAGGCGCATAACCTTCCACTGTGCAAATGCGCCGAAGAAGGCGAAAAGAAAGGTTAGAAGCGATCCTCCTACAGGGAGATTTGCTCCTTTGACTCCGACGGCGCCCAAGATTCGCGCATAGAAGTAGTAAAAGGAGTAGTTGTAAGGACAAAGCGGCAAGCTCTCCGTAAATGGCCACTCATACGCTGGGTAACCTTTCTGAATTTTCCAGATACCGTAGATGGCTGGCGCCTCGCTCCCGGAGGTCCCGAACAAGTCACCGTGCCTTAAGAGCGACCATACCCGAATGCCAAATACGACCGAGCTGAGTGTCGCGACCAGAGCGATGGCGAGGAGGAGAAAGATTTCAGCAGGCGACTTGCTCTTGGACTCCGCCGGCGATCCCTCTGATCCAGAATTCACAGCTACAGCCTCGGTGGTGCTCATACGCGCGTCCGTCTCGAGGGCCTTCACGCTGGGCTCACTCATTTGAAGGGGGAATCCACAGACCTCCGAAAACGATGTCTGTGCTACACCGGGGGATCGCAACGAGCGCGGCCACGCTGGTCTTGCTTCCTGCGTACCACGTCATTCGGAATTCCAGATTCGAGATTTCAGAATTCACAACTGAACATTCACAGCGTCGCGGCATCAGGACTGTTTCGGCTTCCCTCCGTAGCGATGATAAAAGCTGCCATAATAAGCGCGGAAATGGCCGCGATAGTATGAGCCGTAGTAGGCGCAGTAGCGTTCGCTGCGGGCGTCCCGGAGTCGTTCCCCGTTGGCCGCCTTGGGGCGTCACTCGGCATAAGCGAGAATCTCATCGGTACGATCGAGCGCCTTGCCCGAAACCGCAGCGAGACTATAACTCAGGGCGCGGAGGAACTCACAGCAGAGCGTGTGGGGTTCCCTCCCGTGGGTAGCCAAGAATATGGTGGGGTGGTGCTGGGCGAGGACGGATTTGCTCCCGACAAGAACCCTATACTCGCCGCCCTCAACGTCGATCTTCATGTGAGTCGGCACAGGGATTTCGCCCGAGGCCACAAGGCTGTCGATCTTCACGGTCCTGACGCTGAGATTTCCGCTCTCGGAGAGATGCCCAACTGAGGTATTCCCCCCATCGCTGAACAGTGCGTTGTCGTCGGTGTCGGACACCGCAGCCTCAATAACGCGGACATTGGTCAGGCGATTGATCCGTATATGGGATTTGAGAAACCCGAGATTCCGCGGCACGGGCTCGAAGGCCACCACGGCGCCGCCAGGTCCACAAAGGGCTGAGGCCAACAAGGTATAGAAGCCAGTGTGTGCGCCGATGTCGAAAACGATGTCGTCGTTCTTTATCAGCCTCTCGAACAGCAGCCGCTTCGGATACTCATAGCTTCCCAGCCAGTAGCCGTGGACGCCGGCGCCCACAATCCACTTGTGGCCCTTTGCCCTGCCCTGGAGAATCGGCACGACCGTCTCAGGCGGGACGATGCGAAGAGGCCAGCGCAGCAACCTGCCGAAAAGCGTTTTGTGTGAAATCCCCGAGAAATTCACGTTGGTGAACCGGGTGTAGGCCCACAGCGACAGCGCACCAACCCGCTTCCATCTTCTTGCTTCCTTTGTCCCGCGTGATCCGAAATTCGAGATTTGAGATTTCGGGATTTACAACTTATTAGCCACAGAATCGCCGCTTGAAGGCTCCTTCGGCTTCCCTCCGTAGCGATGATAATAGCTGCCATAATAAGCGCGGTAATAGCCGCGATAGTATGAGCCGTAGTAGGCGTAGTAGCCTTCGCTGCGGGCGTCCCACTTGTTCAGCACGCCGCCCAGGACCCTTCCCCCGGCGCTCTGGAGGATCTTTTGGGCGCGGGCCAAGCCGCGGCGCGCCATGACGCCGCTCTCGACCACCAGCACCGTGCCGTCGACCATGCCGGAGAGAACCGTGGCGTCGGTCACCAGCAGCAAGGGAGCGGAGTCCAAAACGACGTGCGTGAAGCGCCCGCGCAGCTCCCGCAACACTTCGCGCATGGTTGGGGAGGAGAGCAGGTCCGCCGGGTTGGGGGCTTCGGGGCCGGCTGGCAGGATCCAGAGATTGGGGACCGGCTCATACTGCCTCAGACTCTCATCCAGGGTGTGAGCGCCGGAGAGAATGGTGCTGAGACCGGCGCCATTGGAGGAGATGCCGAGCGGGGACGAAACGCCGGGGCGGCGCATGTCCGCATCCACGAGCACGACGGGCACGCCGCGCTGGGCTAGCCCGATCGAGAGGTTGAGCGCGGTGCAGGTCTTGCCCTCACCGGGCTGGGCACTGGTGATCAGTAGCGCCTGGGGAGGCTGGGGAGCAGTGGAGAGCAGAATGGCGGTGCGCAGGATGTGGAAAGCCTCCGCCAGCGAAGAGGTGGGATGCTTCAGCACGATCGATTCCACTCCGCTTTCCCGAGAGCGCTCGCCCTTGCTGAGCCAGGAGGAACGGGCCATGGGGATCACTGTCAAGGTGGGAACGCCGATGAGCCGCTCCAGATCTTCGGCACTCTTGATCGAGGTGTCCATGCTCTCCATGACGAGAGCGATCGTGACACCCAGCACCAAGCCGATCACCAGGCTAAGCATGATGTTGTATAGCGGTCGGGGCCGTACCGGGAAGGTGGGGACCAGCGCCGAATCGACCAGGTGGATGTTGGTGGCCCTCAGACCGGCGGAGACGGTGGCGTCTTTCAGATGCTGGAGGAGGCTGGAGTAGAGCTGCTGGTTGGTTTCAAACTCGCGTTTCAAAAGGTTATGCTCGATCGAGAGTTGATTGAGCTTTCCCACTTCCTCCTTCTCATGGGCCACGGCGTTGGCCAGCAGCCGTTCGCGGCCCTGCGCCGCCTGGTAGTCGTCGTGAATGCGCGTGACACTGCGCTTGCGCGCACGGTCCAACATGGTTTGCATTTCGTTCAATTGGGCTTGGAGCCGCTGGACCTTGGGAAAGTTGGGGCCGTACTGACCAACCGCGTCCACATATTCTTCGCGTAAGGTCGCGGACTTCTCGTCGAGGCTCTGGATCAAGGGGTCCTGGGTGGTGAGGGCAGCCTGGGAATCGCTGGAGTTCAGCAGTTCGTAAAGCGATTGCTTCTGCATTCGGTCGCTTTGGGCGGCCGTCAAGTCCTGGCTCAACGACGCCAGCCGCTGTTCGACCACGGATTGCTTGTCGCCGATGTCCACAATCAGATTCTTCCGCTCGTAATCCACCATGGCCTGTTGCGACTTCTCCACCTTGGCCTTCAACTCGTCCAGTTGCTGCTCCATGAATCCCGAAGCCTGGCGGGTGGCATCGTACTTCTGATGAAAATTGTACTCGGTGTAGTTGTTCACCAAGGCGTTGGCGGCGCGCGCGGCAAGCTGGGGGTCAGTGCTGTCGAAGGTAACTTCGATCATCCGGCTGTCACGCATCAAGGTGACGCGCAGGTGCCCTCGAAAGGACTGGATGAGATTATTTTGGACCACGTTCTCGGAAACCGCCGGAGAGCGCTCGCCCCCGCGCCGGGCGGGGGTGAACTCCGGGTTGTCTCCCAATTGCAATTGTTGAACGGTCCGCCAAGCCAGATTCTCGCTTCTTAGCACATTGACCTGAGTCTGTAGAAAATAATCGTCCGTCATGCCGGGCTCGCCCCGGTAGAGATCGTTGAGGGATTGAATTTGCGGTGTATCCGCTTCCACCTCAACCCGTGCCGTCGCCTCGTAAACGGGCTGCGACTTGAGCGAAACGATCGCGACCATCGTTACCAGCGTGAGCACTACAGTAAGCACCGTCCAGCGGCGCTTGAAGACGATCAGCCAGTAGGCACGAATGTAGGAATAACCTTCGGATCCTGCGGGCGCCGAGTCGATCGCATAATCAGGCCGGCGAGGGAGACTTTCCGGGAGTCTGCGCTCGGTCGGAACTAATTCTTCGTTTTCAGCCATATCGTGAAACCGCCTTTGCTAAGCTCGTCGGAGAATTGCGAATGGGGTGAGGGCCTCCCCGTGGTGCGGGCCTCCCGCCCGCTGGGGTCACTGGATGATCACGGCCGCTCCCGCATAGGAAGCGGCCATCCCCACAATATCGGCGCCCCTTCGTAATGCCTTCAACATGGTGCTGTCCGGCACAAACAGAATGTCACTGTTCTGCATGGGCCTGTCCGGAACATTCCCCTGCAACATGGCTTTGAGATTTATGGGAATCTTATCCCGCCCGCTGGGAGCGGAAGGATCGACCCGAAGAAGCACGACGCTCTTGGTCTTGGCGAACGAGCCAAGATATCCCGCCAAGGCCACGGCTTTTAGCACCGTCATATTCTGCCGCGCCTCGCTCAACACGAAGCCGCCCGCATGGTTGACGGCGCCCAGAACGTAAACAATCCCGGAGCGTTGAATCGTGACGCGGTCCCCGGGATAAATATCGACGTTCAAAGCCGAATCGCTATTGTCCAGCAGCCGCTGGATACTGATGTTCACTGTGGAGGGCACGGGCGAGGGATCACCTGCAGCCCCCTTCCCGCCTGCCCGCGATGCCAACAGCCGCTGCGAGATTTCGCCGCGCGTTATGGTTAGCACGGGCCCTGCATCGTCTGCGACTCCGCCGGCCAGGGTGAGAAGATCCGTCAGCGAAATGCGGCCAAACACCGGATACACTTGCGGGTTTTTCACCGATCCCGAAACCGACACCGAGTGCAACCGCGACTCGCGAACCGTAACACCGATCTGCGGGTGACTAAGCACCCCAGCGGCGATGCACTTCTTTGAAATGGCATCCGCGGCCTGCCGGGGCGTCAAACCCGCCACCGGCACCGGGTCCGGGAGAAGCGGAAAATCTACCGTTCCCGTTCCACTCACCCGGTATTCGCGAGTCATCTGATCCACGTCAAACACCTGGATGAACAGAAGATCGTTGGCAGAGATGAGCGTCTCCTCCGCGTTCAATCCCTGCTGCGCAGCCACACCAGTAGCAGCGGTCTTTTCTTCGCTAGGTTTCTCCTGTTGCGAAGCCGCGGGCAGAACTCCGGGTACCCCAACAAGACCAGCCGCGCCCATACAAAGCACCCCTAGCATCATAAGTAGCGCACGCCCAGAGACCCTATCGCCGACGCGCCCCGCGACTCTATGGCGCGCCGGTGAGCCCCAAGTTCCGGATGACATCTTCATTTCTCCTCATTCCTAATAGTAGCGAGCACGAAACGAACATCCACGCTACCTTTCCGGCCACGCATCTCGAAAACGGAAGTCCGCGCTATGTGCTTTCTCCTAAAGTAATGGCGTCTTGCTGCCGAATAGCACAAATAGCAGGTTTCATGCATGCGTGGTCAACGCCCGGCTCTCGTGGCGGAGTGCTGCCGCGCGCTGCAACTGGGTAAAGCTCCGCCCTGTGACTCACAAAACGCCACTTTGCCCGTGCGTAAACGTCAACGGTCGCCGCCTTCTTCCATAAAGGTGTTATGCACTAAGACTACGCACACCGCAAGGGTACAACAGTACCGGCCGTGTCGATACAAGGTAATGGTACCAAGTCGCAAAGCTCCTCGCGGCAAGCCTCGGGCACAAATTCTGGGCCCATACCGCAGTTGGCGCCCCGTCCAGCCTAACGAGGCTCGCCTCCTCTACACCACGTTCATTCTCCGCATTTTTTGGAACTGGCCTGTGTCCGCTCCCGACGAGTTGCTGGCGGGACGAGCGGATCGTGGGAGCGCCCGGACGGTACGCGCTGGCCGCGCTTCGCTGGGTAGGCCGTGGCGCACGGCACGATCAGCGTCCCACCTCCGAAGCTGGAGCAGCCGGGTGGCACAACGCCGGCCCGGGCAGTCCGGCTGAGGCCAGCGGTGCGATAGGATTGGACGCAACAGGTAATTCAGAGAATGCCGAGGTGCTGGACATCATCCCGGCTCGGTCCCTTTGCTGTTTTTCCTGCAACGAGATGGAAAAATAGCACGCTTACGTCGGCATGTCAAGGTTACAATCAAGGCAACTCCTTATCGTACAATGGTGTCCCGGCGTTGCGCTTATGTGCCGCTGATTACTAAAGAGTATATGTATCGAGCCCTGCCGGGGCCTGAACTTGGTGTTACCATTGAGGTTTACACTTTGACTTTCCCTGCACCAACTAACTTGGCCATTAGCGGATTTCCGGTCGCGCTATCGCTTGATCCTGGAACCTTGGGGGTGGTGACCCAATGTGCCTGTGGCGCCAGACTTTAGGTCGATAGATACTGGCCTAAAGGCGAGCATTGCTTATGAAGGACGCCAAGCCCTGATCGTGCGAATCGGTGACATAATATCGCTTCGAGTCGTCAATCAGCGCCCGCGTCTCGCCTGATGTCGGCATTTGCAGGCATCATTGCTTCGGAATATTGACATACGATTTTAAATCGTCTAACTCAATCCTGATTGTTGATAATTATCTTAATTATAACAGACATAGCTCACATTGTTGGCCAACACAACCCGAACCCGGGCTTCGCCATTAGCATCTGACCTTGTAGTCGATAGTTCGATCTGTACTTGACAGCAAGCCCCGAGGATGACGGACGCACGCCTCTTGAGGACATCGTCAAGGAGAAGGTTTGCGCCGAATTCGAAATCACGCCGGAGGAAGCGCTGAAAGACGCCGAAAGCTTTGTGCGGGAACTGGCGGGCCACGGGATCATGAGAGTGTCAGACAAGCCGTTTGAATAGGGAGACGCGAGAATTAAGAAGCCTGCCTCTTAATTCCTGCTTCACGGAGCAGCAATGCCCACACTGATGGAGGAAATGAATCAGCGTG
>Ga0181536_10004206_pt1 | contig 15359 bp, 9 predicted proteins | sample PEATcosm2014_Bin_41_FD_121105 | JGI IMG/M metagenome (GOLD analysis project Ga0181536, IMG submission 121105) | Peatland microbial communities from MTU Mesocosm Facility, Houghton, MI, USA - PEATcosm2014_Bin17_60_metaG | ecosystem: Environmental > Terrestrial > Soil > Wetlands > Peat | place... | reverse complement strand
CTGTGGCGTTGACGAAGAATATCGCCAGGTGAACAAGCAACGAAACTAAGAGGCCTCGATGGTTTCGCCATATCATTTGCAGGCTGCCACCGAGACCGGCGACGTGACTGAAGGCGGCCCATCGGCGCCGTTCGCCGAATTCAACCAGTCTCCTCATGAGGGACTCGGAGGCGCCAATATTCAACGCGAGAAAAAAGCCGGCAACGGCCGGCACGGCGATGGCCAGTGTAATTGAGATCGACGCGGTGAGATAGTTGTTGCCGGCAAGATTGGCGAGAACGGCGAGTCCTACCAACGCAAAAATCATCAAACACACAACCTGAACAAATATATCGATAAGAACGCTCGCAATGGCCAGGCTGTCGCCAAGGTGTCCCCACCGGGTAACAAGTCTCGCTCCGATGATGTCACCGCCAACGAGGGCAACCGGAACTAGGAAATTTATCGCTTCACGAATAAACCGCACTCCAACGAAGGGCAGCGGCGCACAAGCTACGACCGGTATGAGGAGAAGCCACCATGCGATACCGGCCACGGCGAGGGCTGCGGCTCTGATGAGTATGACCAGCACCGCTCCCCACCCCGCGCTGGCCACAGCCTGAGCGACAGAGGCAAATCCGTAATAAGCCGTCACGCCGGTTAGAAGCGCCAAACCGAATATCGCGGCGAGCGATCCGAGAAATCTCATGGAGCGTCGATAAATGCAATTCCGCGAGGCGGATGCACATTGTCAGACGGCATGCATTTACCTTCCGTTTTGTGCCAATCTTGTGGGGAAGCTGGAGAAGTGTGAATACTCATGCCACTTAAGGAGTCATTTGGGGGATTGCTGTTAAATAGCATTCCAACGTGAGTGGCCAGACGGGACTATGTGTTCATGTCAAGTTTGTAAGTGTCGTTGAACCGTATGCGTTTTGCAATCTCGATGGTTCTCGCGGTCACGCCGGGCTTCGCCGCGGCGGCCGATTTACCGTCCGCAGCGTCAGCGCCGCCTCCTTGCAGTGCTGCAGATTCGGCCGGGCGTTTGTCGACCAACCCGTAGGTCGCGCCGCGCCGGCGGCCGCATCATCGTTCACTCCGATCGCCCGAGCGCCCGAGCGCCGCAACTTCACAGCGGATCGGCCCAATATGCTATGGGTGGCTGATATCACGTATTGCCCGAGCCGGAGACGATCAGCGTGTATCCGTCCGGGGCGGCCCTCAACTCTACCATTTCCGCAAGCGTCGTCGGCACGAGATGTCGGGCGTTCGGGTTCCGATGCATCCATGCGATGGCCTCTCGGGGGCGCACGGCCAGGGCGCTATTGTGCTGCGCTAACGAGGACCAACTCTCAGTGATAAGAGGCGACGTATCACCAATGAACCATGCCTCGCCCGCTTCCGCAGCAGCCCGCAACCTCTCAAATATTTGGAACAAATAGCGATCTAACGCCGCCACCCCGTTGGTTGCTGCACTATCCAACGCCAACAGCTCGGCAAACTGATCGATAGGTAGCGGCTCGAAAAGCCAAAGTTCCCAATATCGGTGTCCCTGCGGGTCGTGGTAGGCCGCTTCCAGTATCTCGACCGATGTACAAGCACGCGACCAAACACTCTCGAGTATCAGCTTGTTCACTGCGTTGCGCTGCGCTACCGGCTCAAAGCTTTGCGTGGCTTTAGCTTGAGCCAGGAGCTGTTTGCGTCTGATGCGCTGGAGCCGTTTGACGTCAGGCGATGCCTTCGCTTTGCGTTTCATGCTTTGCTGCGTTCTTCGGCGGCTCATTCCTCTGTAAGGTGCCGGGGGACCTTTCTTGCCATCTGCGCCTCCGCATAGCGCTCCGCAGAGTGGTCACGGCGGCGCGCGGCACGGAACCGCGCGTTCGGGAAATCAGCCTAGCTGCCGAGCGAGCGAATTCTATCCGTTTTTGCAAAACAAGACGACCGCGCCCGTACCGAAAGCTTCGCCACGCCAAAAAATTTGACTAACTCCGCTATGATGCGACGACGGCGATCGAACAGAGCAGTACGTCGATAGGCGAGCCCATTTTGTGGCCTACCGCGCGCGCTTCCTTTGTGAAAAGATTTGTTGGTATCGCCGTTGGTATCGCTGGGCTTAACCGTCTAAAATGTAGAGTATAATCAGTAGCTTAGATGTTCTATGAGGTGCCCTCCACGGCACCATTCCGAGAATTCGTCCCCAGAGCGGCAATGGGGCTAAACCCATTCGTTCCGAAACAGCGGCAACGGATGGCGGCTGAATCCGCTATCGCGCCGACGAACTCTTGCCGGCGCGAAAGACGATGAGCATGAACATCAACTTGAAAAAAGCTAACGCATCGCAACGCGCCTCATTGGCTCACTTGGTTACCGACAAATAACCCAAGCGATTGCCGTTCCATCGCGACCAGGACCGCATGAATTTTTCGGGTCAGCTCTGCGGCGCGCCGTGCGGCGCGTGCGATCGGCTGGCGGGCGTCACGGCACGCGGTAGAACGGGTTCGGCAACTGAAAGGTCCGTTCGGCATGTCCGCCGGCAAGATCGCTTGGCTGGTCGCCGACATTGGCGATAATGGTGTAGCCCTTCATCTCGATCTTCGCGCGTTCCGGCGCCTTGAAATCCGCGACCGAAGGCGTTCTGGTGCCCGCAGGACGCATTATGAGCGCGGTCCAGCCGCCGCCGCCCCGTTCATTGACATAGCCGGCGTCGCGCAGGTTCTTCGCCGTGACGGCACGCTCGGTTTCATCGCGTCCAGTGATGAAGAACACAGACACGCCGAGAGACCGCGCTACTTTAAAGAGGTCAAGCGTCGGCACGATCGCTTTGGCCTGTGTGGTGCGGTCCCACGCCAGCACGCCACACGGTCCTTTCGGCAGCCGGCAGGGACCGTTCGCGATGAAGCCGAAATTGTTCGCCACGAGTTCCGGCCAATTCGACAGCGCTGTCTCGTCGATGTCCAACACCAGCGCCGCCTTGGTCACGTAGGGCGCGCGCCATTTGATCCACTCCTGCGCCGCCAGGCCCACGGATTGCAAATCTTGCTGATAGCCGTTGGCGTAGTATTCGAGGGCTAGTTGTTTGACGTCGCCGAGGTTGATCGGTTCGGCAATCGCTTGCCCGACCAAGAGCGGCGCAAGCACGATCGCGGCAAAACGCCAGGCCCGCCACCAACGAGATGTTCTCGCTGCGGCGGTGAATGCGCGTCGCTTTTGCTGAATCCCCTTCATCCCCGGATCGGCTCTCGTTGAAGCTTGGTGGCGCAACGCCGGCGAGAGTCACTTATAGAGCAAACCGGCTGTTTCCGCGAGACGGTCTCGCTTTAGTTAGGGAGAGCCGACAACGGAGATGACGCTGGTCTGCGGCAGCGCCGCCGCCGAGGTGTTTACCGCCATCAATTGCTTGGTGATATCGAGCACTTGCGCGGTCCATCCGGCCACCTTCGGGTCGTTGGGGATGGCGTATTCGCGGCCGTCATAATCGACCGAGAGGCATGAACCGCCCGGGCCTGACGATCCTCATTCGAGCACGAACAGGTTATCGTGGAAGAGCTTATCGTAGTGATGGATATAGATGTAATGATGGGCGTCGAAAAAGAACCGACAGGGGCCCGCCCCCGGCTGAAGCATTTCCGGAAGCGTCGCCTGGTTGGGATTGTTGTCGCCGAATGCTAACCGAGGATCATACGGCTCCGTCGCGTCGCTCGAATGTGCGTAGGTCGCGGTGTCGCCGATTCAAATCTTTCGCGGTTTATCGGCATATTCCGGTCGGAAGATTCCGGGATTGACGTCCCGAGCAACAACCAGAAACCGGTAGACGCGCACGACGCAAAATCGTGTTCCGCAAGGAGTGTGGGTTCGATTCCCTCCACGGGCACCACTCTTCCAAAACAGTCATGGTCTGATCAGGCGATTGCTACGCGGTGGCCTGCGGCGGCAATCGCGAACTTTCGGAGCAATGCCGTTGCTCCTACTCTTCACTTTATTTGGCAGATGCGTCGGTGATGTATTTGCGAAGCCGGGACGCAATATCGTCCGGTGTCTGCCCTTGGATCGTGCCCGGCAAGGCGAGGTGCACGATCCGGGTTTCACGAAGCCGAAGTGACGAAGGTCGGACGCGATAGCTATTTACAATCAGTAAAATCCGGCTCAAACTTACGGTTGTGGGTCGCGGGGTTGCGTTATGGGTGGCGTTCGATTTCGCTACGGCGCGGCGATGGGCGTGGTCTGCTTGATCCTGTGCAACTGCGCGCTCGTCGATCAATATGCCGATCGCGCCACCACCTACAATCTGGAAGCCGAACAGGCGCAGGAAAAAACGATCCTGCTCAACATCATCCGTGCATCGCTGCGCCGGCCATTGCAATTTACCACGGTCACGTCGATCCTAGGCAGCACGTCCGCGACCGGCAGCGGCGGATATTCCGCGCCGGTCGCCGCGCCGTTTCGGTCCTCGGGCGGAGCCGGCAGTTATCCGTCTCTCACCACGTGGACCGCAGGCGCAAGCCTGAGCGGCAGCGAGACCTTTACGGTGCCGGTGCTCGATACCCAGGAGTTTTATCAGGGCATCCTGAAGCCGATCCCCTCGCAATATTATGATCTGCTCGTTCAGCAGCGGTACCCGGGTGACCTGCTTTTCAATTTGTTTATGCAAAAGGTCGTGATGCGGAAAACCGGGCCAACATGCGCGGGAAATCATACCGAATATTGCGAGCACACTTTTATAAATTACGTCAGCAGAGATGAGAACATCGACGAGTTTCAAACATTTGCTCATTTCCTGTTGCGGGCAGGATTGACCACCGAAGAGGCGGGCGCCCGCAAGGATAACCTGCTCAAAGGCGCGATGAACATCAATCTCAGATTGCTTGGCGCCACCGGCCAGTCCGGCGCGTCAGGGCAGTCCACGGGCGGAGCGGCCGGAGATTCGCAATCCGCTGAACCGTTGTCGAAAAACTATGTGTTTTGCTTTGCACCCACGGATGAGCGGTTCAGCCTATCGGAGAACATCAAATGCGGCGTATCCGGAAAGAAAGGCGGTATCGAGCTCGATGTGAACTCGCCGACAAGCACGACAATTACGCTCGAGGCTCTGGGGACTGAGACGGCCCTGACGAAAGGCGGCCGAAAAACGGTAACGATCAGCGCTTTACCGGAATGCGACGGCGACCAGCCGGAATATGGCCGCCAAATGCGTGCTGGCGACGTTATTCTACAAAGCTTTTGCCAGCGGATGCTGAGCTTTGCGGCCTCTGGACCGATATCGTTTAAATTTTACCCGAAGTCTACCGAGGCCGTAATTTATTATCTGGGTGAAGTCGCGCGGCGTCAGTTGTATCCGGACTATGATGAAGGCAAGGAGCGGATCATGATCGCCACCGAGCCGGACAGTGACAAGATTCCGTTGTTGCCTTGTCGCGAACTGCCGCTGCCCGGAGTCGACTCGAGCTACTGCAGATATCTCTTTAAAATCGACGCCGGATTGATTCCGGCCGGCGCCATTTCGGTTATTTACAACGGTGACGCTTACGCCGTTGCAGACTATCCACATGGCGGCGGCTATTCGATGTCGTCGCTTGAAATCAGCAAGCAGCTCTTGGCGCTGTTCAGTTCGGCCAAGTCATTGCCGTCGACGACGGTATTGTCGGTGGTCAATCAATGATCGGTAGGCGCCAACGGATGATTCGAGGCCTCTTGCTGTTTGGCTTATCAGCGCTGTTGTCGGAGGCGGCTTTCGCTCAGTCCGGCCAGTGGAATCTGAAAGACAAGGCTGCGTGCTCCGCCGTCATTATCGGCCCGGCCGGCGGCACGATGAGCGGCGTATATCGCATCAGCAATGACGGTGACACGGCGGTAAATCTTTATTTGAATAAATGTGCGGAACAAACCTGTTCCGAGAAGGAAAAGAAAGACGAAAAGTGTTGTCCCGTTAGGGACCAAGTTGCCGGCAAGTGTTGTCCGCTCGGCAAGGATAAGGCGGGGAAACCGTGTGCCGATGAAACCCTTGCTAAATGTCCCTACAGAAGTCCCGGCGCAAAACCGCAAAAAAATGTCTTGGTGCTACTGCCTGACAATACGATAGACCTTTTTGTGAATAGCTGTCTGAAAATCGAAGAGATTGACGACGGCGCTAGCAGAGCGGGCTCAAAGGGCTCCTACGAAAACCTCTCTCACGTATCGTCGCCCTAAGCGCCATCTTGCGGATGCGGCGCCGGTGGGTCACTAATCTTCGCGAATGACCGAACCGGCAGTGCAATCGCACTGACCCCATGAAATTCGCCCACTTCTCCCACATCTGGGCCAAGCCCGGCATGACGCCGCACGAGCGCTACGAAGTGCTGTGGCGCGAGCTGCAATTGTGCGACGCGCTTTCCTTCGATCACTCGTTCTGCGTCGAGCATCATTCCCGTCCCGACGAGAGCTGGATGTCGTCGCCGAGCCTCTACGCGGTTGGCGCCGGCGCGCGCAGCTTTCGTCGGTTTGGTGGAAGGCGACTGCATCCGTTGCTTTTATCATGGCTGGAAGTGCGCCAGCGGCGGTCAACGCGTCGAACAGCCGGCCGAGCCGGTGGCGCCGAACTCCGCATGGAAGATGGATCGATCTGTCACAACAAGATCATTTTCCAAGGCGGGGATCTTCGCTGTCGCCTCGGTGCGATAGGGATGTGCGTGGAACAGTTTTAATGTCGGAGGAATAGACGCCCGAAGTACTCAGAAAAGGCCGTTTTCACGGTGATATCCTCCTCACTCGGTTACTTCGCGCCACACCCATCCACATCGCCAAACCAACTACCGGAAATAGCGATACTGTCATCGCTCGTTATGCAGTTGCGCAACCTTTAAGGGTGTAGTAACATACTTACTTCTTGCAGTTGTGATCACCCTCAGAGAGTATCCATGGCAAAAGCACCGACAGCCACGGCCGCAGCGCCGCTGGTCCTCACCTTTATCCTCAGCTCCCAGGTCTCGATCGTCACGACGGTAACGGGCGATGCGCGGCAGTATGCGAATGTGGCCATCCAGAACGGCTCCATTACCGCCTGGAGCGCGTCGCTCACGCAGCTCAACAATTCGCAGCAACTGCCCTATGACATCGTTGCCGGCCAAATGACGATCAAGAAGGGCGCGACATTTACCCTGACCATTCCGACGTCCTCGCAGCAGGGCTTCGTGTTTTCCCAGATGACGATCGTCACGCCGGAAAATCCCGACGGTCAGCAATACGGCATCCAAGTCGCATCCTGGCCGCTGTCAAGCTCGATCTGACCCTCGAGCGCGTGCTGCGTAGCGGTTCGGAGGAGAGGCCGCCGAATTGCGGCTTCTTTGAAGACCAAGCGCCTCGGCGGTTCGGCCGGGCGCTGGCGATTTCAATTGCTCTGGCAGGGATCGTATCGTGCCTGCAAGCGTACGCTGCTTGGTCGCAGGATCTGCGCTTTCCCACGGCGCCGCCGCAGCGGTCAATCGCCGTCAGGGCGCGCAATCCCAACGCGGCCACTGCGGCGCTCGCGCAGGATGTCGCCGCCGCGCCGACCGGGCCGCTGCTATTCACCACACAGGTCGATGCGTCCCGGGGGACCGTCCTGGTCACCGCGACGCTCGCCGGCGCACAGGTGAAGCAGCAACTCCTGACGCTCACCGCACCCAGCATGATGCTCGACGTTGCGGCCGGCGGTGCCGCGGCGAAAGGAACAGTCACGCTGCATTTGGCGGCGCCTCCATCCTATTCAGCGGTGGAGGACGATGTGGTGGTCACCGTCGGCACACAGTCGACGGAGTTCAAGGGTCAAATCAACAGCTGGGTTGCCGCCGGCGAGCCGGTGGTGGGCGAATACGACCAGGTCATCATGGCGGATCTGTCGGCCCATACGACGGTCCGCGGCTTGTTCGGCAATCTGGCGGCCATGGCGTTTGTCAGCGGCTCATTGACGCTCGTCACGCTCACCGCCACGCAGCTGTCGCCTGTGCAGGCCACGCCCTACGACATCGATGCCGGCAGCGTGCGCGTCGCGAAGGGCGCGACGATTACGCTCACCATACCGACGCAGGAACAAGCGGGAAGCTTGTTTCTCCAGGCGACTGTATCGTCGCTCGCCACCGCCACGCACAATGTCGGCGTCAACGTCGCGAGCTGGCCGCTGCCGTCGCCGCCATAACTTTCGACCATCGTGAGGGAGGCGACTGATGGCGGACGCCCCGCAATTCGTCCAGCAGTTCTCGACCTCGCTCTACACTCTGCAGAACAACGGCGCGGCGCCTGGCTGGGTGGGCTTTATCTACACCGGCGGTTCCCAGTATCCGCCGACGATCAACATTCCTGATTCATTCAACTACGGCTACTACCTGTTTGCGCCGACATCGCCCACGCTCGCCGACGGCGCGGCGGCGCAAGTCTTCATCAACGCGATCCAGAAGTGGCTCAACGATAAGTTCGGCGTAGGTATTCCTAAGATTTTTTCCGATGCCGCTTGCGTTTGGCTACCAAATGCCAATGGCCCGGTCTTCGGACCTCCGCTTCAGACAGCGATCACGTTCTCCGTTAGCGGCGGCGGCGTTACGTCGACCACCAACAACTTCAATCTGCCGATGGGCCAGCAGCTGGCACTGTCGGTGCCGGGGCAAGTCATTCTATCCGTCATCGATCGCGGCCTGAATTTCAGATTAGGCAGCGGCGGTGGCGGAACAATCACGTTCACTGTGTCGGACGGAAGCAGCAACGCGCCGACCATAACAACCAACGCCGTTCTGTCCTTCATCGGTCCTTATGCGGGAACGCTGACGATGTCGGGCGCAGTGTCGCGGTCAGGCAATCCGGGCGTCATCGCTTATTTCGAAACGGGCTTCCACTATCTCTATACGGATAACAATGGCGCCGATCAGCGCCAGGTCTTTCCGGCGCTTGTTACCGGGGGCTCGCTCTCCGATCTACTTTACAACGGCGCGGTAGATCCGCTCGATCTCTATAACGGCGTCGCGCCGCTGTCCGCGCCAGCCGACGGCCGCTACCGCACGCTGTTCGCACTCACCGGCCAAACCGGAATTGCGAGCTGGTATCGCAACGACCTCGGTAACCCCGTCGACCTCGTTCCGCTGAACGGCGTCGACGGCAACGGCAACCCGGCGCCTTATTGCGGCGCTCTGGTGTTGCAGCCGCGCGCCGCGGCCGGCAGTCCGACCGACCGCGTTTATATGACGCTGGCCGGCGATTTCGCGCTTGCGGCAGACGATGCGCCGCCCGCCGGGCCGCAGGCCGGCCCGCCGCTGCTGCTGCTGCCTGGCCTGTTCGGTTCCGAACGCTTCCAGGTCGCAGGCTTCGCGGCGGATAAATCCTACGACCGGTTGCGGTTTCAACCCGGCCAGCCGGCCTATGTCCCGGTGTTTCCGTTTCCGCAAAGCAGCCTGAACTCGCCGAATTCGAGCCTGCCGCAACCCCGGCTGCAGAACAAATATCAGACCGCCTGGGCCGCGGTGCTCAACGGCCCCGCGGGCAAGTCGAACTATCTCGCCCAGCCCCAGGGCAGTCCGCTCTATGCGCCGGTGCTGTTGCAGCAAGCGGACGCGGTCGCGCTGTTGCCGCCGCTGCCGACGCCCTCCGCGATACCGCAACCGCCGCCGCCGCAGTCGTTGCTGCTTCCCTTTGCGCCTTATGCGGGACTGTCGGCAGCAGGCTCGTCGTTCCCACCTGTGCAGATCGGCCCGTTCGAAAGTCAGATCCTTTCGAGCGAGCGCAAGCGGCTGCTCGGTGCCGTCAGCCAGCAGCGGGTGGCCGCAATGAAATGGGCGCGGCGCACCAGCGCCGCCGCCGTTGCAGACACGACGACCCGGCAAGCGACGACTCCGCAGGGTCTCTACGCCGAGGTGGCGGTGCCCGACCCGAACTCGAACGTGGCGGAATCCCTCTACCACGAGGTCGTGCTCGCCCGCTCAAATGCCAAGTCGCCGGCGACCGGGCCCGTCGACTTCAGCTTCGTCGAGCTCGAGCCGCAGACGCAGGACCTGTTCCAGACCAATCAGCTCATGGCGGTGATCGTCAATCCCGCCTATCTCGGCGCCGCAAATCCGCCGCCCGAGGGCAAACCGGTACCGCCGCCGGGCGTCCCGACATTCAACCGCGACGTGGTGATCGCCGACTGGCGCATGACCGCGGCCGTCGGCGACTCGCTCAACACCACCGCTTACAGCAATATCCTGATCCTCAAATACTGCGACGGCAGCCTGGTCGATCGGGTGAAGAACCCGAATCGATGGATCGGCGTTAATGACTTTTCCATCACCGGCCAGGGCGACCCATCCGTCGCGCTGGCCGGCCTGTCGTCCTACCTGCAGGACTACGTCGCCGCCGGCATCGCCAACGCCAATTCCGGCAACACGCTCTACAAGAATTTTGCGCGCATCGTGCAGGACCCGAACTGGCAAGGCTTTATCGTCTTGCGCGCGCAGGTCGATCCATCGGGCTTTCCCGATCAAATAAAAGGACTAACCGCCGGTATCGACTTCAACCAGTTCGAAGCGCACCATTTCGGTGTCACTGCGAGCCGAGTGACCGTTCAAGGCACCACCGTCACCATGGAGGTGCCAAGCAGCATGTTCGGGCTGATCGACTATCAGCTGCCGGCCTATTCCGCGAACGTCGCCTCCGGCGGCAATCCCGACATGCCATTGGCGCTGCCGACGACCGGCGATTTCGGCTTCGCCGTCTTGCAGCTTCAGGCGTTGTTCGAGAATGCGGCGCTGACCGATTTCCGCAGCCGGATCCAGCTCACCATCAACGCGCTGTTCGCTTCCCCGGTGGACGCCGCCTACGGTTCGATCGGCAAATTGTCGGCGACGGCCGTGGTGTTGCAGGGCAGCTATCAACGCCAGGGCGACACCGCCGTCTACGTCTTCGAGCAGAACGTCACCACCGTCTTCACGCTCAAGAGCAATGTGTTGCCGGCGGTCGCCTTCGTGCGCGTGGTCTTCAACACGCTATCGAACGGCGACGACGGCACCATCCGCAGCCGCTTCCTGATGTGGGGCACCTTCGAATTCGCCATCCTCGACGTCGTGCTGCCGGACAAGACGACGCGCCCGGCCGACCTGTTGTCGTTCGGTCAGGATGCCGGCGATCCGCTCTACGGATCGCCCGTGGGCTTACGCTTTTCCGGCCTCGACGTATCGCTGAGCTCGCCGGTCGATGCGCCGAACGCGGTGACCTTCGTGTTCGAGACCGGACGGCTTGCGCTCGACTCCGGCGCCAGCACGGCGCGCGAGCACAGCCTCTATAGCGACCTTGCGCTCGAAGTGGATGCCTTCATCGCCGGCGCCGAGGACAAGCGGCCGATCGATTTCGGCTTCCTGCCGGTCAGCGTCGAGCCCAAACTGAAGGCCATTTCCGGACCGTGGTTCGGCATCGCCTACAAGGTGACGATGGGTTCGCCCGGCGCTTTGGTTTCGCAGGCCGGGTTCACCTCGCGCATCCTGCTCGCCTGGGCGCCGACCTCGCCGGCAAACGATACCAGCTCGGCGGTCTTCGTCGGGCTGCAATTGCCGGGCGCGGCGCCCGGCGCCAAGCTTTTGTCGATTCAGGGCGTGCTCAAGCTGTCGATCGACTCCATCCTGCTGCGGCAGGAGGCGGTGACCGGGCAGGAACTCGCCTTCGTCCTGCGCCTGAACAATATCGCGTTGACTTTCCTCGGCATCCTCAAGCTGCCGTCGAGCCCCATCAATTTCTTTTTGTTCGGCGACCCGAGCGGCTCCGGCAGCCTCGGCTGGTACGCCGCTTATATCGAGCAGCAGAAAAAGAGCGAGCGGGAGAGCATCGCGCCGCCGCGGCGCACCCGCCGCTTGGCGCCGCCGGCCAATCCTTCATCTTCGCAATCTTCCATTACGAACGCCGAGGAGCGACGGCGATGACTCGGATCATGTGCTGGAACATCGATAATTTCAATCTTTTGAAGATTCAAAATCCGCAAAGCATGAATCTGGAGGTGCCGTATTACGTGCCTGAGGCGGTCGCCTCCACAGCACGGGAAAATTACATCATCGGAAATTTTGGTTTCACGGATCCGGTTCCGAACCAGCTGGTGCGGCCGGACATCATCGTCGTTATCGAAGTCTCGACCGCGGACACCTTCGGCGCCAATGCCGGCATTGGACAACTCGCGAGCGGCCTCGGTGGCCAAGGCGCGTTCCAACTGCTCGGCCGCATCCGGGCGGTGACGGGTAATGCGAGTTGGATGCTGGTTCCGCCGCTGCAGACCGGTCCGCAGGAGGCCGTCGCAGTATATTACGACAGTTCGAACTATTGTTTTGTCGGTCCCTGGTTCTGGCCCGGCGGCAATGGGCCGTCGCGTAACGCTGCCGCGCCGGCTGATTATCCGCAGCCGTTCCGCGATGGCTTGCCCGACACCGATATACCTGCAGGCCTTCCCAACGCCGGGGTGTCCGAGCGGAAGGTTGCCGCCGCGACGGGGTTTACCTATCGAGTCGGTCATGCGCAGGCTGGGCAGCCGATCAACTATGCAGCCAATGTCAGGACGCCGTATTGGGTGAAGCTCGCGGAGGTGAACTACGGTCAGAATCCGCCGGTCGTGGGGCGGACCTTTTCGCTGTTCGCGATCCATGGACCGGCGGGCAATGCGCTTGCGCTCGGATACCTGACAGGGTTGGCGGATGTAGCAGAGATCGTCGCCGCGCCGGCCGTAAATGAGGTCAAGGTCGTTCTCGGAGATTTCAATTTAAATCTCACGGTCGAGCAGGCCCCACCACCCGTCATCGTGCAAGCGCCGGCCTATGCCGGCTTGACGGCTGCCGGTTATACGCTGGCATTCAGTTCGCCGGGCCAGGTACCCTCTGGAAATGCCAATTTCACCGGCTACCGGGGCTACTTGGCCACGCATGTCAGAACGCTCGGCAACGCGACCTATTGGTATATCGGTAACAACTCCGATTTTTATCCCGGCTTCGGTTACGTCGGCAGCGATACGGCGACCAGAAACTATTCGCTCGACAATATTCTGGTCCGCTTCGGCCTTGATGGCCACGGCGCACCGTGCGGCATTCTTGCGAATGCCACAGTTTTGAACGGAGTCGTGTCCTCTCCGTTTGCCGCCTATGTGCCGCCACATAACGCGCCGCAGGGAACCTACGGGTGGCCTCTGCAGATGGGGACGGTCGCCGATTACAACGCGCCGCCGCAGCAAATCATGGGGCCAAACGATCCGAATGACGCGCGTCGGGCCTCGTTCCCGCAGTGGGACAATTTCGGGCATATCCGCTGCACCAGCGATCACATGGCGATCGTCGCAAGCGTCTGATGACAGGAGGCTGCAATGGCCGATCCTTCGGTACAGAAATTTCGCGACGCTTTCGCCAATGCGCCCGCCGGTCCTGTCGTTCTCAACGATTCGTTCTGGACCGGCGCCGGACTGACGCCGCCTGAGAACTTCACGGCGGCGATCAAGGCTGCCTATTGCCTGCCCGACACGGCCGCGGGTCTGCAGATCAGCTACGACCGCGGTGCCGTGTCGCCGGTCACTGACGACCGGTTTCAGATTCCAGGCGTCCAACTGACCTTTCTCACCGCTCCAGCGGCGAACACCGCGACCACGATCTACGGCGCGCCTGGGACGCCGGTAACGCCCATTCTCGGTATCGATGTCGTCCCGGCGGGTTGGCAACTCTCCGATTTGTTCCCGGCGATGACCGGATGGCCTTTCCAGTTTGTGCAATTCGATCAGCAGCGTTTCTTCTACGCCTCTGCCGCGCAGACTTTCACGTGGTCCGGTCTGAGCATGAACTTCGTCGCAGGTCAGAACCTGTACGGCACATTACCGGTACCGGCCCCGATCCAGATTCTATTCCAGCTGATCAGCGGCCTGCCGAATCCGTCGAGCCTCGTGATGTTCGGGCCAATCGTGCTCGACAAGGCCAACAATACGACGATCCTGCTGCCCGACGTCGAGCTGAACGCTCCGATCGCTGGCGGGCAGAACCTGCAATTGTTCTTCATCAATGTCAGCAATCCGCACGTCGGGCTTGTCATCTCGACCGTCGAGGGAACGCTGGATGATGAAACCGGCGCGTCGCGCACGGTCTATTTCCAGACGCCCTATCTATTCCTCGGCGCCGAGGTGACTCTCAGCAGTGGCGGCGTGCAATTGCCGATGGCGTTGCGGGCGCTGGCGAGCAAGGACGCGACCAGCTACCGCTTCTCCGTTGCGGCAGTCGACAGCACAAAACCGATCACTCCCGACGCGATCATCGGGCTGATGGCTGGCCAGAGTTATTTCGCCTCCGTGCCCGCGGTGCTGCAGCAATATCTCGCCAGCGTGCAGATGCAGGGCTTCAGCATTTCAGGACCGCTGACGCCAACGCCGGGTGTCGGAACGCTGTCAGCCCTGCTCGGCAGTGTCCAGGACAATCCGATCCCGCTGTTCACCGATCCGACGACCGGCGAAGTGTTCGAGATCAAGTCGTTTTCGCTCGCCTGGACCATGATGAACCCGCTGGTGTCGCAACAGCGGAGGAACTTCGTCAATTTCGTCGCGACTTTCACGCTGTTCCCCGAAATCTTCCGCACCAAGGACGACAAGCCTGGCGGGCTGTTCGAGATCAGCATCGATCAGGCTCTCAATATCAGCGGCTCCTTCGACGGCAAGGCATCGTTCGATGACGTGCTACGAGGCATCACCGGCGGCGCCATCGGTCTGCCGAACGGCGTCGAAGTTACGTTTTCCGATATTTTCGTTTCGGTGCAGACGAGCCAGAAGGCCTATTCGCTCGGCTTCACGGTCGATGCCAATCTCGATGTGCCCTTCATCGAAGGACCGTCGGGCCAGCCTCTGATCCAACTGGTCGGCATGAATTTCAAGCTCGGCGCCAGCACGCCAAACACCACGCCCGAGCCGAAGGAAGGCAAGACGGTTTATACCGGCTCGATCGACGGGCAAATCATTATCGGAGATCTCGCCGCCAATGTGAGCGTCGACTACGACGGCGGTGCCACGCCGCCCTTGTGGCAGCTCAAGGCGGCGCTGGCGCAGCCGCTGCCGGTATCGCAATTGCTCGACGAATTTTTCCGCGCCTACGACCTGCCATCGTTCCTGCCCGGCGACTTGACCGTCGAGGCCTTCAGCATCGACGCGAAAATCCCGACATCGACGACGCAAACGCGCGCGCAGCTGCTGGCGACGACGCGTCCGGCGCGCCATGTCGGCGGCGCCAATTCGCCGCTGCGCTGGCGCAGTCCGGTGCGGCCGGTGCGCGAGATCGTGGTGCCGCGCGGCTTTGCGGCCGAGCCGCCGGCCGACAAATCGTCCTATCAGGTGTCGGGCAAGATCAGCTGGAATTTCCAGCTGACGGACTCGATTGCCGTCGATACGCTCGCCGATATCGGCCTCAATTACG
>Ga0181536_10004204_pt1 | contig 15363 bp, 12 predicted proteins | sample PEATcosm2014_Bin_41_FD_121105 | JGI IMG/M metagenome (GOLD analysis project Ga0181536, IMG submission 121105) | Peatland microbial communities from MTU Mesocosm Facility, Houghton, MI, USA - PEATcosm2014_Bin17_60_metaG | ecosystem: Environmental > Terrestrial > Soil > Wetlands > Peat | place... | reverse complement strand
GGAACCAAAATTGCCCTGGCCATCCACGAGCCGTTCGCGCATGGCCCACGGCTGCGCCATGTGAACGAGCGTCGGATAAATCACCGCTTCCCCGTGCGGATGGTAGTTGCCGCTGGTGTCGCCGCAAATTTTGGCGCACTTGCGATGCTGGCGGTTCGGAAACAACGAGAGATCGTGCATCGCCAGTAGAATGCGCCGTTGCGAAGGCTTGAGGCCGTCGCGCGCATCGGGCAGGGCACGCGAGATGATCACGGACATGGAGTAATCAAGAAACGAGTTCTTGATTTCCTCGGCCACGTTGACCTTGGCGATTTTTTCCCCGGCGGCAAACAACGGCGTGTTGGTTACCGGCAAATCATTCGATGGTTTGGATTCAGCCATAAAAATTCCCGCAAACAAAAATTAAATGTCCAGGTTCCGCACGTTGAGCGCGTTGTCCTCGATGAACTGGCGGCGCGGTTCAACTTCCTCGCCCATCAGTTTGGTGAACATTTCCTCGGCGTCCACGGCGTTGGTTAGATCAACGCGCAGCAGTTTTCGCCGCGCCGGGTCCATCGTCGTTTCAAACAACTCCTTCGCATTCATTTCACCGAGGCCCTTGAACCGCTTGATGGACAGCCCGCGCCGGCCGACTTCCTTGACCCCCGCGAGGATTTCCGGAATGGAGAACAGCGGTTTCACCGTCTCGCGCTCGCCCTCGCCTTCAATCAATTCAAACAACGGTTTGTCCTGCCCGGCGTAATGCTCGATGCTGAAACCTTTTTTGTCGAGCTTCCCCAGCAATTCAACAATGGCTTTGCTTTCGTGCAACTCGATGTGCCGTGCGCGCCGCGTCGCCCCATTTTTCTTCTCGAAGGTGGTGGTGTCACCTTCTTCCTCGCTGCCGAACAATTTCAAATCGGGGTTCTTCGCGCCGAAATGCGCCAGTTCCTCCTCGGTGTGAAAATAATGCACCGTTTCGTCATTGCCTTCGCGCACCTTGACCAGATGTCTCGGCAGATCGCCGGTTTTCTTCTGCCGATGCTCGACGTATTCGGCAAAATCGCCGCCGTGACGGCGCAGCGCGCTGGCGTATTTGTCGAGCGATTCGAGCAACTCCAAAATTTCCGCGAGTTGCTTTTGGGAAAGCTCCTTCTTGTCGGAAAGGTTCTTTAAACGCACCTCTTCCGTGCCGAGTTCGAGCAGAATCTTGTTCAACCGTGCGTCGTCATCAATGTATTCAACGCGCTTTTTGCGCGCGATTTGGTAAAGCGGCGGCTGTGCGATGTAAACGAAGCCGTTTTTGATCAGCGCGGGCATTTGCCGGTAGAAAAACGTCAGCAACAGCGTGCGGATATGCGAGCCGTCCACGTCCGCGTCGGTCATGATGATGACCTTGTGGTAGCGGAGTTTTTCGATATTGAATGCGCCTTCGCCCTCGCCGTCGCCGATGCCCGTGCCGACGGCGGTGATCATCGTGCGGATTTCGTTGTTCTGAAGCACCTTGTCCAGGCGCGCTTTCTCGACGTTGATCAATTTGCCGCGTATGGGCAGGATCGCCTGGAATTTCCGGTCGCGCCCCTGTTTGGCCGAGCCGCCGGCGGAATCACCTTCGACGATGAACAGCTCGGTGTTTGCCGGATCGCGGTCGGAGCAATCGGCGAGTTTGCCGGGCAAACCGCCGCCGGTGAGCGCGCCTTTGCGGACCGTCTCGCGTGCTTTGCGGGCGGCCTCGCGCGCCCGCGCCGCGAGCAGGCCCTTCTCGATGATTTTCTTGGCGACGCCGGGATTCGCGTCGAAGTGCGTCATCAGCCCGTCATAGACAACGGACGAAACAATGCCGTCAATTTCCGTGTTCACCAGCTTCACCTTCGTCTGCGATTCGAAACGCGGATTCGGCAATTTCACGCTGAGCACGCAGACCAGGCCCTCGCGCACGTCATCGCCGGAAATCGTCGGGTCCTTTTCCTTCAGCAAATTGTTCTGTTTGGCGTATTGATTGATGGCGCGGGTCAGCGCGGAGCGAAAACCGGTCAGATGCGTGCCGCCGTCGGTATTGGGAATGGAGTTGGCAAAGCAGAGAATCTGGTCACTGTAGCTGTCGGTGTATTGCAACACGCAATCCACAAACACGTCTTCGTCCTTGCCGTCAATTTTGCTGGGTCGTTTGCCCGAGATTGCGATGGGCTTGGGATGCAACGGCTGTTTGCTCCGGCCCAACTGGCGGACGAACTGCTCGATGCCGTCGCGATAGAAAAATGTCTCCGTCTTCTCGTCGCGCTCGTCCTTGAGCACAATTTCAATGCCCGGATTCAAAAACGCGAGCTCGCGCAACCGGTTCGCCAGGATGTCGAACTTGAACTCGACGGTGAGGGTGAAAATCGTCGGGTCGGGTTTGAACGTGATCAACGTTCCCGTTTTTTTGGATTTGCCGATGACTTCGAGTTTCTGCGTCGTTTTGCCGCGCTCGAATTCCATCGAATAAACTTTTTCATCACGCGAGACTTCGACCTTGAACCAGTCGGAAAGCGCATTGACGCATTTCGCGCCGACGCCGTGCAAGCCGCCGGAATATTTGTAGGCGCCTTGCCCGAATTTTCCGCCCGCGTGCAAATTCGTCAGCACCAGTTCAACGGCGGGCATCTTCCATTTCGGGTGCATATCCACCGGAATGCCGCGTCCGTCATCCCGGATCGAAACCGAGCCGTCCACGTGAATCGTCACTTCGATTTTGTTGCAATAGCCCGCCAGATGTTCGTCAATCGAGTTGTCGAGCACCTCGAACACGCTGTGATGCAGCCCGCGCTCGTCCGGATCGCCGATATACATGCCAGGCCGCTTGCGCACGGCTTCCAGACCTTCGAGTTTATCTATTTTTGAAGCGTCGTATTTTTCAGTCGCAGACGGTCTGGTTTTGCTGTTTTCTTCGGCAATATCTTCTTTGGTTTTCGGCATAAAAATCTGACTTTTACGGTCGTTTTAGCCGGGTCCGTGAAAGCTTAAAAAGAATAGGAAATTTGACGATTTATTACAACTTTTATTTGGTCAAAAAAACACCCAAAAACACAATGAATTGTGGCCATGCCGACCGGCTTATGCCGTATGTTGGGGCGTCTTTAAACCTCGGTCGTGGGTTTAAATGACGGCCCATACCAGCGGTTTTCCGTCAAGTTTCACAGATTTTCTGCGCCCGGATTTGGGTGGCGGTTTAGCGGTTGGAACGACTGAATAATGGGGGCGCAAACCGGATGAAACAGCCGAAGGCGGCATCCCCGTTTATGAATGTCGGCGAACGTACGGCAAGTCCGAGAACCCCCAACCCCACCATTGTTCGGGAAAAATCAAAATGTCCGAATACAACTGATCAACCCATGCGCGACATAGATCATTGGAACGTGCCGGTTGGTCATTGCTGCCGGCCGACGCTTCGGGGTGGATGATGGCATGGGAACGCCGGGCGTCGCCGTGGGAAATGCTCACAAAATGCGCCGGGATATGATGGCGCCGGGCCAGGATGGCCGGGCCGGGGTTGATGTTGATTTTGGTGCGGCCGAACGGCAGCCAGTTGGGGTGATGCCGGCGAACAGAAATGTCAAACGTCAGAAAAACAATTTCGTTCTGCCGGGACGCCTGGCGCATCATCGCGGGAACGCTCCGGTCCACAAAGGCCAGCGAGATGCCATGCAGTCGGGCGTTTTGTTCCAGGTAATGCTCGATGGGCGGGGGAAACGAATTGAACACCACGTTGACTTTGTGCCCGCGAGACGCGAGCCAAATCGGCAGGTGCCACCAAGTGCCCATGTGCCCGCTGACCAGCAGGATGCCGCCGCCTTTTTTCAGCGCTTCCCGCAGATGGTTCTCGCCTTGCAGCAGCACCTTTTTTTCCAGATCAGCGGACGGGATGGAAAAACACCGCGCAGTTTCGACCTGAAAACGGACCATGTATGCCAGATACCTCTGGAGGAACTGATCCAACTGCGCCGGGTTTCGGTCGAACGACTCGAAAACCGCAGCCAGATTGCGGCGGCAGACCCGGCGGTTGAACCAGGAGCAGGGCCGGTAAAGGACGCGCACCAGGGATTTCATCCGGTCTTCCGGCAATCGCGCCGTCAGCCAGATGAAGAATCGGATGACGCAAGCGGCCAGCAGGAGCAGGAAATCCTGCAATCCCTTGGGCAAACCGGGGTCGAAACGAACCTTCCGTCCGCGTTTCATTTCCCGCCAGCAATGACAGGAAACGATGGTTTGTCAATTCCGACCGGCTGATACCGTTGAGAAATCCGCCGGGCACCGGTCAGGTCTTGATGTCGCGCATTTGAAACACCATGCAGCCGACGACGAGAAAAGTCGCAGTGAAGCCTGCCAGAATGCACGCGGATTCGCCCACCTGCCACCACGGGACATGCTCCAGGAAAAACCATTGCCAGACGTGCGTATGCCAGGTGGGAAACCAATCCTGATAATCCCGGAAGAGCTTTTCCATGATGACGCTCGCGAACAGCAGGGAGAGCGCCAGGATGGTGGCCGCCGCCGGCTTGATGTTGAAGCATGAAAACATGAACGCCAAGCTCAAGATGAAAAAGGCCTCAGCCACCATCAGCAGGTGTGCGAGCAGGTAACGTTGCAGGCCGGTGCCGCCGTCGAAGACGCCGAAAATGTCCAACACCGGATTCCAATAGGCAAATTTCCCCCACGGGAAATATATTCCCGCGCACACCAGCCCGAACAATCCCAGCAGCCCGATCAGCACTGTGGAAAAAACGAATCCCGCCAGCCATTTCGTTACCAGCAATCGAACCCGCGAAATGGGGCGCGACAGAATCATCCGCAGCGTCCCGTCCTCCGCCTCTTTCGCCACCAGGTCGCCGCCGATGAGGGCGGCAAACAGCGGCAACAGCAGATCATTCAGCGGAATCAGCATGTACGTCGCAATCGTCAGCACGGAAAGGCAGGGTGTGGCGGCGTAGCCGTTGCCTTCCAGCACCCGTTCCAACGGGCGGGTTACGTGTGTGTACCGGAAAAGCGTGCTGATCAGGAACTGCGTGGCCAGCAAAATGCCAAAGCCGAGGTAAGTCCGCTTCTTGCCGAAGAGTTTCCCAAGTTCGTTTTTGATCTGGGCGATGAACATGGTCAGTTGCGGGGCGGCGTTTTGACCAGGCTGAGGTAAAAATCCTCGACGGATTGTTCCTGTTGCCAGATGCCCTCGACCAGCAGGCCGGCGGAGACCAGGGCCCTGGCCACTTCTGCCGTGGAACGACCGGCGGCGAGTGTGATGAAGCGTTTTTCCGCCGCGCCAGTGATCAGGCCGCGGTCGCGGAGCAGCGCCGTGGCGGCGGCGAAATCCGGCGTTTTCAGCAGGACTTTTCCGGGGGCGGTCCGGACTTCCGCCACAGTGCCTTCAAAGACCTTGCGTCCCTGCTGCAAGACGGCGAAGCGCGTGCAAAGTTGTTCAACCTCATTGAGCAGATGCGACGAAAGCAGGATCGTCAGCCCGAGCTCGCGATGCAGCCGGAGAATCATCCGCCGCATTTCATGCATGCCTTCGGGATCCAGCCCGTCGCCCGGCTCGTCCAGAATGAGCAGTTCCGGCCGGGGCAGCAGTGCCTGGGCGAGCGCGAGCCGCGAGCGCATGCCATGCGAATACGTGCGCACCTTTGAGTGTTCTCGGCCGGTCAGGCCCACCCAGTCAATCACGGTGCGGATCCGTTCCGGCGGCGTGGGCGCGCTGTAGGCGCTGAGGATTTTCAAGTTCCGCCATCCGCTGAGATAATCGTAAAAAACAGGCGTTTCAAAAATCGCGCCGACCTTGAGCAGGGCCGCGTGCCGGTGCGCGGTCACGTCGTGGCCACACACGAACACCGAGCCGGATGTCGGCCAAACCTGTCCAAGCATCATGCCGATGGCGGTGCTTTTGCCGGCGCCGTTGTGTCCCAGCAGGCCGAAAATTTCGCCGGGCGGCACGGTGAGCGAGAGATCGTCCACAGCCATGCGCCCGCCGAACTTTTTGATGACGTTCCGGAGTTCGATCATGGGCTTCCTTCGATGGTCAGCAAATTTTTGATATGGCCGTCGGCGTAAAGGTAGTTCACGCCCTTGTTCGGGCCGCACGCCCGGTGAAACGCTTCCTTGTCGAACACCACCGGGACCTGCTGTGTACCGAACGGAATATTGAACAAGGTCAGATGGTCCGCGTCCTCGCCGTTCAGCAGGCTGTTCCAGGAATAGCTGGAGCCGGTCTGCTCAAAAAGCTGCTGGTCATCCGACAGACAGTGCAGCACGCCGGCGTTGCCAAGTTGCATGGCCAGTACCTGGTTGATGGCCGGTAACGTATTCGTCACAACCGCGTTCGTGTCCGGTGAGATGTCGCGCATGAACGGCATATGATTGCCGTTCTCCTGCACGTAAATTTGCAGCGCGATTCCAATTTGATGCAGGTTGCTGAGGCAGGCCGTTGAACGCGCGGTTTCTTTGGACCGCGAAAGCACCGGCAACAGCAGGGCCGCCAGGATGCCGATGATGGCAATCACCACGAGCAGTTCGACCAAGGTGAAGGCCGCCGGCTGGTCGGGTGGCGAGCGGCGAGCGGCGAGCGCATAATCTATTGCAGCTTTCGACTCTCGACCTTCGACTTTCGACTCCAAAATCATTGCTGTGGACGGCTGCGCATCACCAATGTTCCGTTCTGCATCATCCGCTGCATTTCCTCCAGCAGCGGCGCCAGTTCGGCCTTGGTCTGGGCCGAACTTTGGCTGTAGAAGGTCTGGAGGCCAATGGTGGTAGCCTTCTGGCGGAGTTCGTCGCTTAACACGCTGGGCTGGTTGGTTCCGGATTGTATCGCCACCCGGCCATTGGCGGCTGTTCTCATCTGGTCTTCTGTGAGATGTTTTATGGCCTGGTCCACAGTGCGCCGCCGCCTCTCCTCGGGCATTTGTTCGAAGGCGGCCAGCATCTGCTTAAAGCCGGTGGGCATCGTCGCCTCGATGAATTGGCCTTTTTCCGCCTCGGTCATTCCGTTGAACCACAAGTAGGCCGTTCCGTCCTGACGCGCCCGCTGGCGTTCGTCGGGCGAAAGCGCGTTGAGCTTGTCCGCGAGAATTTGGATGGTCTGCGTGCGTTCCGTGCCGGACAAGCGGCTAAAATCCACCGATTCCTCATAAGCCCGCACCTTGTCAGCGGTCATTTTCGTGTGTTGGGAAAACAGACAGCCAATGGCGACCAGAACCCAGATGGCTGTAATCGCCGCCACCGACCAGACAACGACACGCTGCCGCTGATTCAACATGCGGTCACTATAACCTCTTCAACCCGTCCCGCCACGCAAAATCATCGGCGCACCGGCGCAAATCCGCTTGCATTGCCGTGCCGCAACTCTAATTTCCGCGCATGGCTTTTTCCGAAAAGCAGAATGAAATTTTGAAGCCCGTCGAAAACGCGCCGCATCCCGACCGGTTTGTCCGCCGCCACATCGGCCCGCGTCCCGCCGACGCCGGTGAAATGCTCAAGCAACTCGGCTGCGCGAACCTTGACGCGATGATTGACGCCGCCGTTCCCAAACCGATTCGACTCGGGCGTTTGCTTCAACTTCCCGCCGCCCGCAGTGAACATGAAGTGCTCGCTGCGCTGAAGGAAATCGCGTCGCAAAATCAGGTCTGCCGCTCATTCATCGGCAGGGGCTATTACGATTGCATCACCCCGGCGGTGATTCAGCGCAATGTTTTGGAAAATCCCGGCTGGTACACGCCATACACGCCTTACCAGGCGGAAATTTCCCAGGGCCGGCTCGAAGCGCTCCTGAATTTCCAGACGATGGTCGCCGATCTCACCGGTCTCGACATTGCCAATGCGTCGCTGCTTGATGAAGCCACCGCCGCCGCCGAAGCGATGACGATGTGTCACGCGCTCAAGGACGGACGAAACATTTTCTTCATCTCGCAGAGTTGTCATCCGCAAAACATCGAAGTTGTCCGGACGCGCGCCAAAGCTCTCGGCATCGAAGTTGTCGTGGGCGATCACGAGAGTTTTAAGTTCAACAACAAGGTTTTCGGCGCGCTGGTGCAATATCCGGATACATTTGGCGCGATTCACGACTTTGCGCCATTCGTCGAAAAAGCCCACGTTGCTGGAGTGATGGTCATTGTCGCCACTGATTTATTGGCACTCACATTATTGAAGCCGCCGGGGAAATTCAGCGCGGACATCGCCATCGGCAGTGCGCAACGCTTTGGCGTGCCGTTGGGCTACGGCGGCCCGCATGCCGCGTTCTTCGCCACACGCGACCAGTTCAAGCGCAGCATGCCTGGACGCATTGTCGGCGTTTCAAAGGATTCCCGCGGCAAACCGGCCCTGCGTCTGGCGCTCCAGACCCGCGAGCAGCACATCCGCCGCGAGAAGGCCACCAGCAACATCTGCACCGCGCAGGCACTGCTCGCGAGCATGGCGTCCATGTATGCCGTTTATCACGGGCCGGAAGGCTTGAAAAAAATCGCGCAGCGGGTTCATGCGTTAACCAACATTCTTGCCGCCGGTTTGGAGAAGCTGGGCTTTAACGTGCTGCCGGCATCTTGCCGGCAGAATACTTCTCAAATTCAGAACTGCCGGCAAGATGCCGGCAGCACGTTCTTTGACACCATCACCGTCGCCCTCGGCGACAAGCGCGCCGCCGACATTGTCAAGATTGCCGAGGCGCACCGGATGAATTTCCGATTAATTGACGACCATACGCTTGGCATCTCGCTCGACGAAGTGACCGGTGAAAGTGATGTGGTTGAAATCTGGCAGGTTTTCAAAGGTAACAAGGCCATAGGTTTTACCGTGTCGGATATTGCCGGTCACGTATCACGCGTCACGCATCACGTATCACGAACCACACCTTTCCTTGTGCACCCGGTCTTCAACTCCTACCACTCTGAGACCGAGATGCTCCGCTACATCAAGCGGCTCGAATCGCGCGACCTGTCGCTGACGGCCTCGATGATTCCGCTCGGCTCCTGCACGATGAAGCTGAACGCCGCCTTTGAAATGCTGCCAATTTCCTGGCCGGAGTTTGCACGGCTCCATCCTTTCGCGCCGCTGAAACAGGCGCGCGGTTACCAGATTTTGTTCCAGAATCTTGAAGACTGGCTAGCGGAAATTACCGGGTTCGCCGGAATTTCCCTGCAACCCAACGCCGGTTCACAGGGCGAATATGCCGGCCAGCTCGTCATTCGCGCTTATCACGAAAGCCGGGGCGAAGCGCACCGCAACGTCTGCCTCATCCCGACCTCCGCGCACGGCACGAACCCCGCCAGTGCGGTCATGGCCGGGCTGAAAGTCGCTGCCGTCGCCTGCGACAAGAACGGGAACATTGACGTTGCTGACTTGCGCGCCAAAGCCGAGTCGCACAAAGCCGACCTTGCCTGCCTCATGGTCACTTATCCCTCCACGCACGGCGTGTTCGAGGAAACGATCAAGGAGATTTGCGAAATCATCCATGCCAACGGCGGACAGGTTTACATGGACGGCGCGAACCTGAACGCGCAGGTCGGCCTGTGCCGTCCGGCGGACATCGGTGCGGACGTGTGCCATTTGAACCTGCACAAGACATTTTGCATACCGCATGGCGGCGGCGGGCCGGGCGTCGGGCCGATTGGCGTGGCCAAACATCTGGTTCAATTCCTGCCCGGACGCAGCGTTGTTGGAGTTCACGCTCTCGCCTCGGCGAAGCCTCCGGCGCAGCCTGGGTCAGCGTGTTCGGGTGGCGGTGACAACCCGAAGGTTGAGCTCCAACGCATCGGTCCAGTCAGCGCTGCGCCGTGGGGCAGTGCGAACATTCTGCCGATTTCCTGGGCTTACATTGCCGCGATGGGCCCGGACGGCCTGACTGAAGCCACGAAGTTTGCGATTCTGAACGCCAATTATATTGCCAAACGCATGGGAAATTATTTCCCGGTGCTGTATCGCGGGCGCAAAGGTCTGGTCGCACACGAGTGCATCCTTGATTTGCGCCGGTTCAAGAGCGTCACCGCCGAGGACGTGGCGAAACGGCTGATGGATTACGGCTTTCACGCGCCGACGCTGTCGTGGCCGGTCGCCGGCACGCTCATGGTCGAGCCGACGGAAAGCGAATCGAAGCTCGAACTCGACCGTTTCTGCGACGCGATGATTGCCATTCACGCCGAGATGACCGCCATCGAATCCGGCACGGCGGACAAGCAGAACAACCTGCTGAAAAACGCGCCACACACGGCGGACATGGTCGCGGCGGACAACTGGGACCGGCCTTACCCGCGCGAATCAGCGGCGTTCCCGGTGCCCAGCCTGCGCGACTACAAATTCTGGCCCGCCGTTGGCCGCGTGGACAACGTTTTTGGCGACCGCAATCCGGTTTGTACCTGCGCGGGGATGGACACTTACGTTTCTTGATGTAAACTTTCTTGACATGAAAATAACCGATGCACTTTTGGCAGAACACGTCGTGTTCCACAATATTTTCGACCACATCGAACACGTCCTGCCGAGGTTGAAAACACTGGGCGAGGTGGTTGGCTGGGCGGAATTGATGGAAAACCTGTTGCTCGCCCATGGCAAGGCTGAGGAAGACTTGGTGTTCGCTCCGCTAAATCACTACCTGGAACAAATTGGCCAGAGCGACAGTTTCGAACATGAGCATCGGGAAATTGACAACAGCCTGCTGCGGGTGAAGGCCGCCAAGCGGCTGTCCGAAGCGCGACAGTTGTTGCTTCTAGCCGTCACCGCATCGCGCAAACACTTCGACCGCGAGGAACGGATTGTTTTCCCGCTGGCCGAGCAGGTGATGAAAGACAAAACGCTGGCCGAACTTGGCAAGGTTTGGATGAAGCAAAGGAACGCCGAGTCGGCTTGAAGCAGGATGTGAGACAGGCTGCCTGTCCTACGTTGCCAACGCGGCGTTCACGCCGGCGACGAGCGCGTTGAAGCGGGTGGTTAACGGAAAATCCGAAGGCGCTTCCAGGGTGTACGACAGCCTCGTCTTGTTTACGATCAAGTAAAATGCCTCAGCCCATTGTGGTCGCGTGTGCGGATCAAGGTTCGGACGGATGATGCCGCCCCGGGCCGGGCGGTCTTCGATGATTTTGGATGGGTCAATCGGGCAGACTTCCGCGATGCGTGCAATCATGGTTTCGGCCAGCGATGGCCGATTTTCCGGATTCAACTCATAGACGTAAAAGCCGTGCGACTCCCAGTCTTCATGCAGGCAGAGGCAAAGATCGAACTGTGGCTGGCGCTCCAGCCAGGCGATGTGCGCGCGGACTTCGGTCGTCTCCAGGTGCCGATAGTCGCGGTTCAGGTCCTTGCCGCCGGCGTTCTCGCGCCGGTTCAGAATGAAGCCCATCGGATTCAGGCAGGGACAAAACCAGAGTTCGGCGTTCGCCGGCCATTTGTTTTCCTGGAGCAGGCGCAACGCCGCGAGTGGCCCGGCAGGCTCGTCGCCGTGGATGCCGGTACTCAGGTAAATGCGTGACGGGTGGCGAGTGGCGGGTGACGGGGGACGGTGCAGGGCGAGCAGGTTGAATTCGCCTTGCTTCCCAAACGGCTCGAATGTCCAGCCGTGTTGTTGCGCGGCGGTTTCGACATCGCGCAGGACGGCGCGGATATCAATCGTCTCGCCGTGGTAACCGCCGTGATTTTTGCCAAGCCTCTCCATGATTTACGATTTACGATTTACGATATACGAATTACGAGTCAAACACCAAAACCGCGTCAATCGTAAATCGCAAATCGTAAATGCAGCGTATGGCTACGCCGTCATACAAACAGGTTCCGCCTGCGATTCACAGCCGCAGCCGGTTTCTTCCTGGTCGCTGAAACCGTGGTTGTCCCAGCTCGGATCGAGGCCGAGGTCCTTGAGCATTTGCAGGTCTTTCTCGACGGGTTGATTGAGCGTGGTGAGATAATTGCCGACCATGAGCGCGCTCGCGCCGGCCAGGAAGATCAGGCTTTGCGCGTCGCGCAGATTTACCGTGCGGCCACCGGCGATCATGATTTCCTGTCGCGGCAAAATGAACCGGAAACAGGCGATGGTCTTCAGGATTTCCAGGACGGGCAGGGGCTCATTTTTTTCAAATGGCGTGCCGGGAATCGGATTGAGGATGTTGACGGGCACGACGTTCGCACCAATTTCTCTCAGCGAAAACGCGAGGTCACAGCGGTCTTCGCGCGTTTCGCCCATGCCGATGATGCCGCCGGAACAAATCTTGATGCCGGCTTTTTTCAAATGGCCGATGGTCTCCAGGCGGTCGTCGTAGGTGTGTGTGGTGCAGGTCTGCGGGAAAAACCGGCGCGAACTTTCGAGATTGTGGCCGTAGCACTCGACGCCGGCTTCCTTGAGCCGGTCGGCCACGCGCTGGCTTTTGATGATGCCGAGCGAGACGTCCGGACGCGTTTTGCCGCCAGCTTTCAACTCGCGCACCCGGGCGCAAACCTCGTCGAGCATCGGGCCTTCATTAAGACCTTTCCACGCGGCAACGAGCCCGACGGCGGTGACTCCGTTCGTGTTTGCTTCGTCGGCGGCTTCCTGCACCGGTTCGGGGTCCACAAAACCGTATTTGGGCGAACCGGTCTGGTAGAACGACGATTGTGCGCAAAAATTGCAATTTTCGGAACACGCGCCGGCCTTGGCGTTGACAATGGAGCAGAGATGGATCTTGTTGCCCTTGAATTTTTCGCGGATGCGGTTGGCCCAGGACAGCAAATCAAAAATGTCGGCGGAGCTTTCGAGATTAAACAGCGACAGCGCCTCGATGCGGGAGATTTGGCCGCCATTTAAAATCCGTTCGCCGAGCCGGGCGATTTGTGATCGAAGGTCTGCGTCAACCAGTTTTGCCATCGTGGTTGACAGGTTAGCACCAGAGGCGATTTACGCAAGCGGTGACTTGCCGGGGTAGCAACCCGATTTGCTTTTGAGGCAGGGGCATTGCGCTGCGATGACCGCGCCGCGTACAGCAGCGCAAAAGAAAACTGTTCTGCCCGCTGCACGCGGGCGGGGACGCCGCAGCGCGACATCCCTACCATTGCAAACTGAGTTGCTGCCCCTGCCGTGCCTGGCTGGTGGGTGACGTGCTATTCGATCACCTTGCCGAGGATGTTTTGGCGCGGGACCGCCCCGAAGGTGCGGCTGTCGGTGCTGTTGCTGCGATTGTCGCCCATGACAAAGAATGCGTTTTTGCCGATGCAAATGAACTCGTTCGGACTTTTTTCATAGGCATAGGTTGGTGTATTGGCCAGAAGATAGGGTTCACTCAACAGCTTGCCATTGACATAAACCCTGCCGTTTTCGAGATAAACCGATTGTCCCGGCATGGCGATGATGCGTTTGACCTCGAGCATATTATCGCGCGGGTCTTTTAGAGCGACGATGTCGTTTTGTCGCGGCTCGCTTATGATATAGGAGAACCGGTTCAACCAATAATGTCCCGAGTCGGTCAGGGTGGGATACATGCTGGAGCCTTCCACCTGAACGGCCTGAATGATGAAGTGGGTGATCAACAGATAGCTCAATGTTCCCAAGCTGGCCAAAACCATCAGAGCCCAGCATTGCCGTAAAAGCCAAGACCACGATATCTGGAAGACATAACCCTTAACAAAAAAAAGCCTCGGAACGGTTTGTGATCGGAATTGAACTGAAACAGCCATAGCCTTCCTTTCTACATTTTACATCATAAAACCAGATTTTTGGCAACAAACTGTCCAGAATATAGACAATAATGTCCAACTTGGCAACACAAAAATTCAAGTTCCCCTTGGAATCTGAGCTTACTTACTTATTTTCAGGACCTTGGGATGGAAACCTCGCAGCCAAGTATTGGACGAGAGAAGCGATTTGCATGTCCGAGAACGGACCACCATCAATGGTGGAAAACGCGGGCATGAGCGAACCGGCCTTGCCATGCGCAATCCAAGTTTGCCAGAAGTCCACATTGGTCGGTGTTTTGATGTTGTGCAAATCCGGCACCATGCTGGCGCGGGTTTTGGATTCGTGGCAGATGGCACAGACGGCGTCGTAAAGCGGCTTGCCGTATTTGCCGTCGCCGGGTTTCACGTGGCAGGTCGCGCAATCACCGCAAAAGACCGCCTGCCGGTCGGCTTTGGCCAGCTCCAAAGCACGTGCGCGATCGGCATCGGATTGGGTTGGAACCACCGGCGGCAGAATGGTGATTTTGAGGATGAGCTGTTTGAAGCCCTTGTCGGTCTTCACATTGACCGTCTTGATTTGCATTCCGGTTCTTCCAGCCAGGTTGACCGTGAGGCCAAACTGTCCGTTGGTACCGGGGGGAATGATCCAGGGCAACGGCGGCAATTGTGCCGTGGTGCAGCCGCAGGACGGATGAACATCCAGAATGGCCACGGGAACCGGCTTGGTAACGTTGTTCGTCGTGAAGCTGGTGGCCGTGGAAAAGTTGGTGACGAAGGAAATTTTTTTGAACCAGATGAAAGACGAATTGGTGACCGCCGTGATTTTGGTGAGGGTCGTGACGTTGGTGACCAGGGCGGTTTCATGAACCGTTGCGATGTTGGTGAAGCTGAAAACAAAATGGGCACTTCCGGCATCCGCCGCCACCGTGGCTTCCTGCGTCAGGTTGTTCCAAGCCAGCACGCCGTCGGGCAACGGGTCGTTTTGATGCGAGGTGTCCGGCACATAAACCGCCGTAGTGGCCGCCACCGCGTTGGTGGGGTTGCCGCCTGCTGCAAAAAGTTTTCCGCCGGCAAGGAAGATGCCCACAATTCCGCAAACGAAAGCGCGCCGTAATTTCATAGTCGAATTTAAACACTAAACAATCCGCCCTGATTTGACGAGCCGAAAATGTTTTGATTCAAAATATTTACGACCGGTTCAGCGCGCTCAACACGGCGCGCACGGACGCCAGCTCGATGTTCGTGTCCACGCCCGCGCCCCAGCGGGTTTTGCCATCGGCGTGCTTGATTTGAATGTAAGCAATCGCAACCGCCTCTTCGCCGGAACTCAGGGCATGCTCGCTGTAATTGGCAATTTCAAAGCGCGGCACACCGATTTTGCCGAAACCGTGTACGAGCGCGGCGAGCGGGCCGTTGCCTTCGCCGGAAAGTTTCACCGGCTTGCCGTCGCGAATCAATTTGGCGCGGCAGCGGACGACGCCGTTTTTGCTCTCGGTTTCAAAACTCTTGAGCTGCCACGGCTTGTTGCGTTCGATGTATTCGCGCCAGAACATCGCTTTCAACTCCGCGCCGGTGACTTCCCGGCCAAGCTTGTCCACCTCGTCGTTGGCAATCGGCCCAAACTCGCGCTGCATGTCCTTGGGCAACTCGATGCCGAACTCGCTTTCGAGCAAATACGCCACGCCGCCCTTGCCGGACTGGCTGTTGACGCGGATGACCTCGCGGTATTCGCGC